>Ga0180216_1000249_pt1 | contig 60702 bp, 54 predicted proteins | sample eDN3rd37CBELigMG_FD_128879 | JGI IMG/M metagenome (GOLD analysis project Ga0180216, IMG submission 128879) | Enriched Miracle-Growth compost microbial communities from Emeryville, California, USA - eDNA 3rd pass 37_C BE-Lig MG (version 2)... ...
GAGCGGCCGTTGACCTGAAGGCGGGCAATCTCGCATCGGTCTTCCAAGGAGAGCTGTTCGTACCGCCGTCCCATGGCAACACCCCCTGACCAAGGTGTTGCACTTCGTTTGTGAACTCAGGGGGCCCAGCGTCGGATACCGGCTTTCGCGGGCATGACCGGACAAAAGGCTCTGCTCAGCCCAGTTTCTTCAACAGCCGCGCGATGAGGCGATGCTCCTCGGCCGTCAACGGCGCGAGCGTCGCGTTCGTGATGTCGCCCGCCGCTTTCATCGCCTCTTCCGTCACGGCGCGGCCGCGGTCGGTCAGCGCGACGGCGCGGCGGCGCCGGTCCTTCGGATCGGCAAGCGCCGTGACGAAGCCGCGCAGGCTGAGCCGATCGACCACGCCCTTGATGGTCGCGGCATCGAGATAGATCAGACGACCGAGATGATTTTGCGAACAGGGACCGACTTCGTGAAGCTTGGCGAGCGCGGCGAACTGCGTCTGCGTCAGGCCTTCGACCATGCGGCTGGTGAAGATCGACGTGTGCCGTTGCACGGCGACGCGCAGTAAGAAGCCGATCTGCTCGTCGAGCACATAACGGCCGGCCTCGGTCGCCTCCTGTGGGGTGCCCAAGGCCCTGAGCTTGTCACGCGCCATTGCCGGCAACTTCCCTTCCTGCGTGTCCTTCCACGCCGCGATAAATCATGGCGAGAAATCCCACGCTGCGAAAGTGTTTTCTGCATCCGCGCCAAAGAATCTTGCGCGCGTCTGCCCCGCTTTAGACCGTCAGATAAGCCTTCTGCACGTCCTGATCGGCGGCCAGCGCCTCCATCGATCCCTGCCAATGGATCTGGCCCTTCTCCAGCACGTAGACGCGATCCGACACCAGTTGCGCGAAATGGATATTCTGCTCGGACAGCAGAATCGACAGGCCTTCTTTTTTCAGCTCGATGATCGTGTTCGCCATCTGCTCCACGATCAGCGGCGCAACGCCCTCCGAGGGCTCGTCGAGCAGCACCAGAAGTGGATTGCCCATCAGCGTGCGTGCAACCGTGAGCATCTGCTGCTCGCCGCCGCTCATGCGCCCGCCCGGCCGGTTTGGCATTTCGCCGAGGTTGGGAAAGAGCGCGAACAAACGCTCCGGCGTCCACACCGGCGCCGGCGAGCCGTCCGGAAACGTGCGCGGCGGCTGGCGGCCGATGTCGAGATTCTCCATCACGGTCAGATCCGCGAAGATGCGGCGATCCTCCGGCGTGAAGCCGAGGCCGCGGCGCGCGATCTCGAACGGGCGCTTATGCGAGATGTCGTCGCCGTTGAAGCGCACGGCGCCCTGGCGGTCGATGAGCCCCATGATCGCTTTCATGGTCGTCGACTTGCCTGCGCCGTTGCGGCCCATCAGCGCCACCACTTCGCCGCGGCCGACCTCGAACGACAGGTCGTAGAGGATGCGCGCGGCGCCGTACCAGGCGCTCAGGTTCTCGACGGTGAGCATGGCGGTCATGACGCGTGCACCTGGAACGTCTTGCCGGTGCCGAAATAGACTTCCTTCACCTTGGCGTCTTCGCGAATGCTGGCGGCGGTGCCGTCGGCGATCAGGCGGCCGCGCGCGAGGACGATGATACGGTCGGCGTAGGAGAACACGACATCCATCGAATGCTCGGTAAACAGTACCGAGATGCCGCGCTCCAGCACCAGGCGCTTGACCAGCGCGATGAGATCGTTGCGCTCGCGCGGCGCCATGCCGGCTGTCGGCTCGTCCATCAGCAACAGGCGCGGCTCGTTGGCAAGCGCGATGGCAAGCTCGATCCGCTTGACGTCGCCGTAAGCGAGTTCCCGGCTCGGCCGGTCGGCGGCGTCGCGCATGCCCACTTGCGCCAGCAGGTCCAGCGCCCGCTCGCGATGGAGCGAGGCCGCCGGGCGCCATAGGCTGTAGGTCTGCCGGGCGTGCGAGATCAGCGCCATCTGCACGTTCTCGACCACCGTCATCGAACCGAACGTCGCCGCCACCTGGAACGTACGGCCGACGCCGAGGCGCCAGATCTCGCGCGGCGCGAGCCCGGCGATGTTCTTGCCTTCGAACAGGATTTCGCCCGAGTCCGGCGTGAGCTGGCCGTTGATGGTGTTGAAGCAGGTCGACTTGCCGGCGCCGTTCGGACCGATCAGCGCCAGGAACTCGCCCTTCCCGATCTCGAACGACACCTCGTTGACGGCGCGCACGCCGCCGAAGGATTTGCAGAGCGAACGGACGGCAAGGACGCTCATGACGCCTTCTCCCGCCGCTTGCCGAACAGCTGCGTGAAGGCGCCGACGATGCCCTGCGGGAAGGCGAGCACCAGGATCAGGATGATCACGCCGAGCAGCGCGCGCCAGTACTCGGTCTGGCGCATCACGGTGTCCTGCAGCACAGCGAAGACCGAGGCGCCGACGATCGGCCCGGTGAGTGTCTGGATGCCGCCGAGCAGCACCATGACAAGGCCGTCAATGGAGCGGCCGACGTGGATGGTCTCGGGCGAGATCGAGCCCTTGGCGAAGGCGAACAGACCGCCGGCGATGCCGCAGATGCAGCCGGCGATGGCAAAGCCGAGCCAGTGGACGCGCTTCACGTCGATACCGATCGCCTCGGCGCGCAGCGGGGAATCACGTCCCGCGCGCATGGCGTAGCCGAAGGGTGCGAACAGCAATCGCCGCAGCAGCAGAACCGCAGCCACCGCCAGGGCCAATGTCAGCAGGAAGAAGACCCAGCCTTTGTCGAAGGGCGGCTTCGGCCAGACACCGATGACGCCGTTGGAGCCGCCGGTCAGCGTCTCCCACTGGAACACGGCCGCCCAGACGATCTGCGCGAAGGCGAGCGTCAGCATCGCGAGATAAACGCCCGAGAGCCGCACCGCGAACCAGCCGAACAGAAGCGCACCGAGGAGCGCCACGATGGGGGCGGCGATCAGCGCGACGCTCATCGGCGCCGCGAGCCATTTCACCAGCAGCGCCGCGCCATAGGCGCCGAGGCCGAAATAGGCGGCGTGACCGAAGGAGTGCATGCCGCCCGGCCCCATGATGAAGTGGAGCGACGTCGCGAAGATGATGGCGATCAGCACATCGATGGCCAGCACGATGACATAAGGCGAGCCCTGCGCCAGGAACGGCAGGCACAGCATCAGGGCGAGCACCACGGCGCCGGCCACTTTGAGCATCGGCGTCGCCGGCCGGATGGGGTCCTCCGGATCGGCCATCGAGCGGACCGGCCCTTGCGGCCGGCCGAGCAGGCCGTAGGGCCGCACGATCAGCACCACGGCCATCACCAGGAATTCAGCCACGAGCGTGAACTTGGAGAAGTTGACGGTGACGAAGCCGAAATCGACGACGCCGAGGCCGATGCACAAAGCTTTCACTTCGGCGATGATGACGGCGGCGAGATACGCGCCGGTGATCGATCCCATACCGCCGACGACCACGACGACGAAGGCGTCGCCGATGGCCACGAGGTCAGTCGCGAGATTGGCCGGCTCGCGCGCCACCTGCAGCGCGCCGCCGAGGCCGGCAAGGGCCGCGCCGAGCGCGAACACCGAGGTGAACAGGATCGCCTGGTTGACGCCCAGCGCGCCGACCATTTCGCGGTCCTGGGTCGCGGCGCGGATCAGGCGGCCGAAGCGGGTCTTGGCCAGCGCGAAGTGCAGGATGATCAGCACGGCCGGGCCGACGAAGATCAGAAACAGATCATAGCTCGGCAGCCGGCGGCCGAAGACCTCGATGGCGCTGCGCAGGCCGGGCGCGCGCGGACCGAGCAGATCCTCCGGCCCCCAGATGTAGAGCGCAGCATCGTTGAAGATGAGCACCAGCGCGAAGGTCGCGAGCAGCTGGAACAATTCCGGCGCGCGATAGATGCGGCGCAGCAGCAGAATTTCGATCAGGGCGCCGAGCGCACCGATGATGAGCGCGGCGAGGACGATGCCGCCCCAGAAGCCGAAGGCGCCGCCGATCTTGGTGACCAGCGAATAAGCGATGTAGGTCCCCAGCATGTACAGGGACCCATGCGCGATATTGATGATGCGGGTGACGCCGAAAATGAGCGACAGGCCGACCGCAATGAAGAACAGGCCGGACGCACTGGAGAGCCCGTTGAGCGCCTGAAAGAGGAGTGCGTTGAGGGTCATCTGGAGCTTACCGCGGGCGCTCTTACCCTCTCCCATCAAAGCTCGGGTTTGCCCGAGTTCTGCACCTTAAGTGGCGGAAGTCGGAAAGATCCGACTTCCGCTGGGAGACGGGCGGCGAGTGAGCAAAGCGAACGATCGGGTTGAAAGGTCAGCACGCGACGTGGTGTTCCGCCCCCTCACCAACCCTCCCCCGCAAGGGGAGAGGGGGAGTGAGTGTGCGGCCACGCGGGTCGATCCTCACATCAGTTCGCGTCGGCCGGACGCAGCTTCTTCACTTCGTCCGCGCTCGGCAGCACGGTCGCGCCATCGACATACTTGAAGTCGGTCATGGTGCCCTTGCCGCCTTCGAGCGCGATCTTGCCCACGTAAGCGCCGATGGTCGCCTGATGGTCGCTCGCGCGGTACTCGAACGGACCGAACGGGCTGTCGACCTTGAGGCCCTTGAAGGCTTCGATCAGCTTGTCGGTGTCGGTCGACTTGGCCTTTTCGATGCCCGCCGCCATAGACTTGACGGTGGCGTAGCCGACGATCGAACCGAGACGCGGATAGTCGTTGAACTTCTTCTGATACGCGGCGAGAAACGCCTTGTGCTCGGGCTCTGTGATCTTGTCCCAAGGATAGCCAGTGACGATCCAGCCGACCGGCGCCTCGTCCTTGAGCGGATCCAGATATTCCGGTTCGCCCGAGAGCAGGCTGACGACCACGCGGTCCTTGAACACGCCACGGGTGTTGCCCTCGCGCACGAACTTGGTCAGGTCGGGCCCGAACAGGACGTTGAAGATGGCGTCCGGCTTGGCATCGTCGATCGCCTGTGCGACGGCGCCGGCATCGACCTTGCCGAGCGGCGGCGCCTGCTCGGTGACGAACTCGACGTCCGGCTGCGCCTTCTTCAGCATCGCCTTGAAGTTCTCGGCGGCCGACTGGCCGTATTCGAAGTTCGGATAGACCAGCGCCCAGCGCTTCTTCTTCGCCTCGATCGCGGCCGGCATCAGCATCGCCGTCTGCATGTAGGTCGTGGGACGCAGGCGGTAGGTGTACTTGTTGCCGTTCTGCCAGGTGATCTTATCGGTCAGCGGCTCGGCGGCGAGGAAGAACACCTTCTTCTGGCCGGCGAAGTTCGTGACCGCGAGACCGATATGCGACAGGAAGGTGCCGGCAATCGCCGCGACGCCCTCGCGCGTCACCAGCTCTTCGGCGACGCGCACCGCCTCACCGGGGTTGGCGCCGTCGTCGCGCATGACGAATTCGAGCTTCTTGCCGAGGACGCCGCCCGTGGCATTCACTTCTTCCAACGCCAGCTCGATGCCCTTCTTGTAGGGATCGAGAAACGCGGGCTGCGATTTGTAGCTATTCAGTTCGCCGATCTTGATCGTGTCTTGCGCCGAAGCGGGCGCTGCAAGGCCGGCGGAAACAACGCCGGCAAGTGCGAGAGAGAACATTTGGCGCTTCATGAAAAACTCCCCTGCGTGGCGGTCCCCCGCCCGTGTGATACGGGTCGACGAGTTGATCAGTCTAGAATGTTCTGTCGCCTCCGGCTGGCGAACTTGTTTGTGCGCAAATAGTCCGACTGCCCTTTGCAACTGTCAAGCAAGAGCTTGAGGCAACGATTGCCGCCGATATGGGCGCACGCCCAAGGCAAGGCGATGATCTTATCGTCGCCGGAACGTTTCCCGGCGGGGACGCGCAGCCTGACACGCCCCACGCCTCATAGAAATGGCCGGGACATAGCCGCTTGAAAGAACGAGGTTCTTCAAACGGCTAAGCCCGGCCATGGCATTGGAAAGCAGCAGGCAGTGCGGAAGTAATCAGCCCCGCGGCTTGTCGCGGAAGCGATCCATCAGCGGCTTATCCTGGCCGCCGTCGATTTCGATCATCGTGCCGTTGACCATGTGCATCATCGGCGACGCCAGCATGACCACCAGGTTGGCCACTTCCTCGACTTCGGCGATGCGGCCGAGCGGAATCGAAGCCGGCGCGAGCTTGTCGGCCTCCTCGCGCGGAATTTTCATGTCGCGCGCCATGGCGTCGACGAGGCCGGCCCAACGCTCGGTGCGCACCGGGCCCGGATTGACGGCGACGAAAGAGATATTCTCCTTGCCGTACTGGCCGGCGAGCGACAGGGTCAGGTTCTGACCGGCCGCATTGGCGGCGCCGGGGCAGATTTCCCAATACGAGGGCTTCACGCCGTCATTGCCGATGAGGTTGACGACGCGGCCGCCGCCCTGGGCGCGCATGATCGGCAGCACGTAACGCAGGCAGCGCACGTAGCCCATGAACTTGAGCTGCAGGCCCTTTTCCCAGTCGTCCTCGGTGAGGTGCTCGATCACGCCGCCCGCGGCCGAGCCGGCATTGTTGACCAGGATGTCGATGCGGCCGAGCGCCTTGTGGGCCGCTTCGATGAACTTCTTGGCGTCCGCGTCGCTGCGCAGATCGGCGGTGATCGGAACGATCTTGCGGCCGGTCTCCTTGGCGATTTCGGCGGCAGCCGCTTCGAGCGGCTCCTTGCGGCGCGCGCAGATGGCGACGTCGACGCCTTCCTTGGCAAGCAGACGGGCGATGCCCTTGCCGATACCTTCACTACCGCCGGAGACGACCGCAGTCTTACCCTTCAGCATCAAATCCATAACGACATTCTCCCTTTGTATTGATTAACTTTGCTTGGCCGGCGCGCGGTGCGACATCCAGCGCCCCGCTTCCGACGCCGTGATCAGATCGGCGAGGGCGGCATTGAAGGCCGCCGGCTCCTCGCTGGTGATGGTATGACCCGAGCGCGGCATGACGACGAGGCCCGCCGTCGGCACCGTACGTTTGAGGAAGATGCTGGGGTCGAGACACCAGTCGTCTTCATCGCCGACGATGATCAGCAGCGGCAGCGAGAACGCCTTGAGCTGGGCTTCCATCTCCCAGAGCGAGGGACGCTTTGCCTGCAATTCACGCATGGTGAGCGCATGGCCGACGGGCGAATGCTCCGAGAGCATCTTCGCGAACTCGGCGAAGCCGCGCGGGTCCTTGAATTTGTGCGTCTGTCGCGTCGCGCCATCGGCGTAACGCGCGGCAGCCGTCGGGAAATCGACCGTTTCGAACATCTTGGCCGTTTCGCGCGAGGCGGCCCGGCCCTGTTCGACGAAATTCATGTCGGGGCTCGAGCCATAACCGCAGCTCGCCGCCGTCACCGACAGGCAGCGCTGCGGATGATGGATGCCGACATGCAATGCGGTCGACGCGCCCATGGAGTGACCGACAATGTGGGCTTTATCGATCTGCAACGCGTCCATCAATGCGATGACGTCGTCGCGCGCGATGTCCTGCCCATACTTCGCGCCGTCGGTCGGCACGTCTGAAGGCGGATAACCGCGTTGCGAGAAAGTGACGCAGCGATGGGCCCGAGAGAAGTACCGCATCTGCGGCTCCCAGGTACGCCAATCGCCGGCGTATTCGTGAACGAAGACGATCGGCGTTCCCTGCCCGGCCTCTTCATAATAGAGGCGTGTGCCGTCGCGCGCGCTTATGTGCGGCATTCAAATCCCCTGCATATCCGGCCAATAATTGTTTGCACACAAATGAACGGGAGTAAAGCCCGTCGCGGCGCAAGGATCGTCAAATTCTGGCGGCGCGATCAAGCCATCGACAGCGACACATTGACGATTGCGCTTTCGCGTCGAAGCGGGCCCAATGCGCGCAAGCTGCGGCGTCATCACGACCGCAAGCGCAATATGATCCGGGAGGGATATCGAATGTCGTTCATGACACGGCGCGGCTTGGGCGCGCTGACTGCCGCGCTGGCGATCGCAGCCGCAACGTGCATCGCCGTACCAGCCAAGGCGCAACAAAAGCCGGTTATCAAAGTCTCCAGTCTCACTTTGCCGGTGTTCAATCCGCTGGTCTGGAACGTCATGAAAGCGCGTGGCATCGACGCCAAGCATGGCTTTGAACTCGATGCCCGGCCCTATCCGTCGATCTCGGCTTTCTATGCCGCCTTCGCGACCGGCGAGACCGACGTTTTGATCGGCGGCCCGACCATCTTCCAGAAGCTCGCGCAAGAAGGTGTCCCGGTGCGCATCATCGGCACCGGATTTACGCTCGCTGACTTGGTGATCTTCGCCAAGGACCCCGCGATCAAGTCGCTGGCCGACCTCAAGGGCAAGCAACTGGCGGCCGACATGGGCGGCTCGCAATTCCAAGTCGTGAAAATCTACGCCAATGCCAAGGGCCTCGACCTCGGCAAGGACATCACCGTCGTCAACGCCAACTTCGCGGTGGCCCGCGCGCAGCTCGAGGCCGGCCGCGTCGACGCCGCGCTGGTGATCGAGCCGCTCGCCAGCATCATCCTCAAGCAGAACCCCGACTGGAAGGTGATCTTCAACGGCGCCGAAGGCTGGAAGGAGATCTCCGGCGAAGCCGGCTGGGAGATCGTGCCCGCCATGCGCGCCGACGCGATCGCCAAGAACCCGAAGGCGCCGCAGATGCTTTTGGCCGCGTTGCAGGATGTCGCCGCGGTGTTCGAGAAGGAAACCGCGGCCGCCGACAAGATCGCCAACGAAACGCTGAAGCTGCCGCCGGGCATCCTGACCGCCGCGGTCGAAAGCAAGCGCCTGCAGATGATCGTCAAGCCGGCCTGGGAGCCGGCGACGAAGAAATCCATCACCGACATGATGGAGCGCGCGGTGAAGGCCGGCTTCTACGAGAAGATGCCGGACCCGAGCATCATCTACGCGCCTTGAGGCGTGGGCAGGGTCGCCGCCCGCGTCCGGAAGGACGCCGGGCGGCCCCTCGCTGCGCGCCCCGCCGCGGCGAATTGCTGCGGCCCACGAGCCCCCTCATTTATCATTTGCGCGCAAATAAACTGCGCATACAATTCTCTCGCCGGGATTAACCGCTCGTCTCATGGACAGGGACCGAGTTGCTGCGTGCACCGCAGCCGCGTGGAGCGCTCTTTGCATGTCGTCAAAGAACACGCCTTGCGCATCTGCACCGAGGCACTGCACGAAAGGATTGGACTTATGATTGCGATAACCCGGCGTTCACTCAGCGCATTGGCCGCCGCTCTCGCGCTGGCCGCCACGACCTCCACCCTCGTCACCCCGGCAAAGGCGCAGCAGAAGCCGGTGATCAAGGTGTCGAGCCTGACGCTGCCGGTTTTCGCACCGCTCGTCTGGAATATCATGAAGGCACGCGGCCTCGACGCCAAACACGGCTTCGAGCTCGACATCCGGCCATATCCCTCGATTTCCGCCTACTATGCGGGCTTTGCCACCGGCGAGACCGACGCGCTGATCGGCGGCCCGACCGTCATGCAGAAGCTCGCCCAGGAAGGTGTGCCGGCCCGCATCATCGGCACCGCGGTGACGCTCGCCGACCTCGTCATCTTCGCCAAAGACCCGGCCATCAAGTCGATCGCCGACCTCAAGGGTAAGCAGATCGCCGCCGACATGGGCAGCGCGCAATACCAGGTCGTCAAGATCTACGCCGCGGCCAAGGGCATCGACCTCGGCAAGGACGTGACCGTCGTCAACGCCAACTTCGCCGTCGCCCGCGCCCAGCTCGAAGCGGGCCGCGTCGAGGCGGCGATGGTGATCGAGCCGCTCGCCAGCATCATCCTCAAGCAGAACGCCGACTGGAAGATCATCTTCAACGGCGCCGAAGGCTGGAAGGACGTCACCGGCCAGGAAGGCTGGGAGCTCGTGCCCACCATGCGGGCCGACGCCATTGCCAAGAACCCAGCCGCGCCGAAGATGCTGCTCGCAGCGCTCGCGGACGTTGCCGATATCGTCAACAAGGACACCGCGGCCGCCGACAAGATCGCCAATGAATCGGTGAAGCTGCCGCCCGGCATCCTGACCGCGGCGGTCGAGAGCAAGCGCTTCCAGATGCTGGTCAAGCCGACGTCCGACGCGGCGACCCGCAAATCGATCACCGACATGATGGAGCGGGCGCTGAAAGCCGGCTTCGTCGAAAAGATGCCCGACCCCAGCATCATCTACACCCCCTGACAACGGATCGCCGCGCCATGTCCCAGGAGTATCGCGAGTCCGTCCCGGTCTTGAGCTTTCCGCGGCAGACTTTCGTCTCCCTGCTCGTCTTCGCCATTGCCTGGGAAGCGTTGTCCTATCTCGCGCCCAGCCTCGGGATTCCGCCCTTCGCCATCCCGAGCTGGGTGCGCATCGCCAAGAGCATCGCCAACATCACGCCGATCGACGTGGTGGTGACGCTCGCGCGGGTCATCGGCGCGCTGATCGTCTCATTCGTGCTGGGTCTTGCGCTGGCGATGGCCATGTACCGCTCGGACGCGATGGACAAATACGTCTATCCGATGGTCCGCATCCTGATGGCGGTGCCGGTCGTCTCCTGGATCCTGTTCGCGGTGCTGTGGTTTCCCGGCGTCGAATTCCGCATCGGCTTCGTGCTGGTGGTGGTGTGCGGCCCGGTCTTCCTGGTCGATACCCTGGACGCCATGCGCAACGTGCCGCGCGAGCTGCGCAGCATGATGCGCTCCTTCCGGCCGACGACCTTGCAGTTCTTCTTGAAGCTGATGCTGCCGGCCATCGTGCCGACCATCTTCACGAGCTGGAAGGTGAACATCAGCCTCGCCATCCGCGTCGTCACCATCGCCGAGCTGGTCGGCGCCGTCACCGGCATCGGCCATCAGCTATCGGTGGCGCAGGAGTTGTTCTCCGTATCCGACGTCTTCGCCTGGACCATCGTCCTCGTCGCTCTGCTCTTCATGCTGGAGGCGCTGGTCGCACGCATCGAACACCGGCTGCTCAGGTGGCGCACATGAACACGACAATGAGTGGACCACCGACCATCGAAGTGCGCGGGCTGCGCAAGGTGTTCCGGCAGGCAACGTCGGGGCAGCAGGTCGTCGCCATCGACCGGCTCGACCTCACCATTCAGCCGAAGGAAGTCATCGCCATCGTCGGCCAGACCGGCTGCGGCAAGTCGACATTCTTCGACATGATGATCGGGCTCGAGCCCCCGACCGAAGGCTACATCCATATCGGCGACAAGAGCCCTTACGCGGACTTCGACTTCTTCCGCGGCAAGATGGCGACCGTGTTCCAGCAGGACCGGCTCCTGCCCTGGCGCAGCGCGCTCGACAATGCGCGACTGCCGCTCGAATTGATGGGCAGACCCGAGGAAGAGCAGCGCGAGCGGGCGCTCACCTGGCTGAACAAGCTGGGCCTGACCAACTTCGTCAACGCCTATCCGCACGAACTGTCGGGCGGCATGCGCCAGCGCGTCGCCATCGCGCGCGCCTTCGCGGTGCAGCCGGAAATCCTGCTCGCCGACGAAGCCTTCGGCCACCTCGATGAGGTGACGGCGGCGGAGCTGCGCGACACCTTCCTCAAGCTCGCGCGCGAAAGCGGCGCCACCGCGGTCCTGATCACGCATCAGCTCGAGGAAGCCATAGCCGTCGGCGACCGCATCGCCGTGTTCGGCAAATCGGCGAAGCTCCTCGCCGACATCCACGTCGCCAAATGGGCCGAGAGCGAATACGGCACATTGCGCGAGGCCATTCAGACGACGCTGCAAACGCAGTCGCCCGATCCGCGCCTCGCGCGCAATTGAGACATGCGACCGCGATCCTGGTGGGCGAGCGCGCACCGCGCGCGGCTCGGCGGATGTGCAGGACCACAAAACATGAATGGCCTGGACAAGCCCGGCCATGACGTTGACGGAGAGCCCCCCGCCCCGCTCGTCCCCGCGCAAGCGGACCCAGCGCTGGATTCCCGCTTGCGCGGGAATGAGCGGACGCCGCTCCCGGGTTCGGGTGCCGCGCAACGCGCCCCGGAAAGACGAACTACCGCGGCGGCAGAATGCCCTTGGCGGCGTCGCCGATGGCTTCAACGGCTTCATCGGTATCCGGGAAGCAGACAATGCGGCACGGGCAGCCTTCGAGGCCTTCATAGCGCCAGGGGAAGGCGCCGATCACGCAGCGCTTGTTGAGCATCAGCTCGATATCGCCGCCGATGTTCTCGGCATGCAGCAGGCCCTCCTGGAAGGCCCAGTTGTGGAACGGAAACACGTCGGCCGAGACTTTACGGCCCGAACGCTTGTGCGTGTATTCGAACGTGCCGAAGAACTCACCGGGCGTCTTGCCGTGCTTCTTGGTGAACTCCTCGGCGAGATCCGGCCGCATATAGCGGATCGAGGTGTTCATTGCGTGGTCGCACGAACCCGTATCCATGCCCCACCACTTGATCTTCTTCTTCAGCATCCAGTGGAGCGTGTCGAGGTTCGGGCCCGGGTGGTAGCAGAAGTAGCGCACCAGATCCTGCTGCGACTGGCCTTCGTAGTGCTTGTGCCACCCGGTATGGAGGATGAGGATGTCGCCCTCGCGGATGTCGGCGCCTGAGGATTCGATGATCTCCGGCGTGATCACCGCCCAATCGTGCATGTGCTTGGAGATGTCGACGACCACGCCGCGGTTGACGAGATAGTCCATCGGCAGGTGCGCCATGTCGCCGGTCGGATTGTCCGTCGCGTGCATCGCGCCGTCGAAATGCGTGCCGACGTGCAAGGCCGTATCGATCCGCTGCGCCACGATCCGAACCGTCTGCAGGTTCTGCGCATAATACATCTTGTTTCCGGCATACCCGACCCAACCGGGCGTGTGGACGTTCATGACGTGCGTGAGATCGACAATCTTCATTGCGAATTCCTGGTCGTTCGTTCCGGCCGCCGCAGTCGATCACAACAAACCGCGCAACGCCAGATGTCCGCCGAGCGCCAGGAGACTGATGAAGAAGAATTTGCGGAAGGTCTCGGGACGCACGCGCCGCCGCAGGATCTGGCCCAGCGCCATGCCGAGCGGTGCCGCGATAAGCGCGACCACGACGGGAATGGCGAGCGACCCATGCACCTCGCCCGCATAGAAGAGCGCGGCGGCGAGCGTCACTGTCGACACTGTGAAAGAAAGACCCAGCGCCTGCACCAACCGGTCGCGATCCAAGTTGAGCGCGTGCAGATAGGGCACGCCGGGCAGCGCGAACACGCCCGTTGCCACCGTCACCGCACCGGTCGTCAGGCCGATGATGGAGCCGAGCCACCCCTCCGAGCGCGGCGGCACCGAGAAGTGCACGTTGAACAGCCCGAGCAAGGCATAGACGACGAGCGCGATGCCGAGCCACATCGCCGCGCCGCGTCCGTCGGTATGGGCCAGCCATATCGCGCCGAACACGGTGCCGATGCAGATGCCGACAAGCAGCGACCACATGCGCCGCGACAGCGCGAGGGCTTGGCCGCCGACCGCGGCCTGCCACACATTCGTGACGAGCGCAGGCACGATCAGGATGGCAGCGGCTTGCGCAGGCGGCATGACAAGACCGAGCAGCCCGACCGCCACGGTCGGCAAGCCGAGGCCGATCACGCCTTTAATGACGCCGGCAAAAAAGAAGGCGGCGGCGATCGCCGCCAGCATCGACCACGAGTCCACGAACCTGCTCGTCCTCGTCAAAGACAGCAAACCATGCGCGAAGCCACGGAGGCCCGCAATGCGGATGTCGGTGAGTCTGACTTCGCCTCCGGCGAATGAAGATCGTCCGCTATTGCCCGGACGCCGGCCGCCGCGGCACCAGCAGATTGGCGGTCATGACCTGCACCGGCTCGTTCTTGTGGTTCAGCGTCGTTGTGCGGAACTTCGCCAAGCCCTGATCCGGCCTCGACTTCGACGGCCGCACCTCGACCACCTCGCTGACGATGCGCAGCCGGTCGCCTGGCCTCACCGGCCGCGGCCAGCGCATCTCTTCAACGCCCGCGCCGACGATGCCGCCGGCCAGCGGCACATCGCGCGCGATCAGGCTCATGGTCAGCGACGCCGTATGCCAGCCGCTGGCGGCGAGCCCGCCGAACAAGGTCTTTGCCGCGGCCGCTTCATCGAGATGGAACGGCTGCGGATCGAACTGCTGCGCGTAGGCCTTGATGCTCTCCGGCGTGAGGGCGGGCGTCTCGCTCGCCCCTTCGATGGTCTGGCCCGGCTCGAGATCGTCAAGATAAAGGATGGTCATAGGCCGCCTCGTCAGGATGGCTGGGGCACGGCCGCCACGCGCTCGCGCTTGAACCAGGCGCCGAGCGCGATGGCCGCGGCATTGATCACGCCGAACACCGCAAGCGCGATACCGACGGCGGAGAACAGGCCGACGACACCAAGGCCCATGCGGATGGCGAGGACGCCGCCGCCGGCAGCAATGACGACGCGCAGGATCGCCGCCGCGGCGGGCCAGCCGAGTCGCCCCGCGCCTTGCGACGCAAAATAGAGCGCAAGGCCGGCACCGAAGAAGCCGTAGAACGGCCCGACGATCCGCAGATATTGCGTGCCGACCGTCAGCATCGTCGCGTCCGCGCCGAACAAAGTGAGCCAGGCATGCGGAAACAGCGCCGCCGCGATGCCGATCGTTTCGGTGATGATGCCGGCGATCAGCGCGCCGGTCCACGCCGCGCGCAGCGCGCGCTCGCTCTGTCCCGCGCCGATGGCGGTGCCCACCATCGCCCCGACCGGCGCGCCAAGCCCGAACACCAGCGGCACCAGCAGATATTCAAGCCGCGCGCCCGTGCCGTAGCCGGCGACGGCGGCGGGGCCGAGCAGGCCGGCAAGACCCGTGGTGACTGCGATGCTGACATTCGTCGATACGCTGACGATGGACGACACGGCGCCGACGCGGAGGATTTCGCGCAGCGGCGCCCAGCGCAGGCGCGCCGGCCGCCGCGACGGCTTGAGCACGCCGCGGCCGGACCAGATGTAGGCGACGAACACGGCGCTGCCGACGACATAATAGAGAAGCACGGCGACGGCGCCGCCGGCGATGCCGAGACGCGGGAACGGGCCGAGCCCGAAGATCAACACCGGCGACAAAGGAATGAGAACGATCGCGCCGATGGCTGTGACCCAGGCCGGCACGGCCATGTTGCCGGTGCCGCGGATGACGGCGGCGAGCGAATTGAACAACCAGATCAGCACCGCGCCGGAAAAGATCAGATGCGAATAGAGCGTCGCCGCGGCCAGCGAGCCCTCGCGGCCGCCCATCTCCGCATAAAGAGCGGGTCCGAACGCCAGCGTCGCCGCGGTCGTGGCGATGCCGAGGCCGACGGCCAGCGCCACCGCGTGCCAGACCAGCACGTTGGCGGCGTCCTTGTTGCCGGCGCCGAGCGCGCGCGCGATGGCAGAGAGGATGCCGCCCCCCATCGCGCCCGCGGAAATCATCTGGAACAGCATCAGCACGGGAAACACGAGCGCGACGCCCGCAAGCGCGTCCAAGCCAAGCCGCGCGATGAAATAGGTCTCGATGAGGCCGATCGCCGCCTGCATCACCATCACCACGACGTTGGGCGCGGCAAGACGCAGCAGCGTCGGGACGATCGGGCCTTCCAGCAGTCGGCGGGTGCGTGCGTCCATGGATCGCTCGGGCTGGCAATACGTGCATATGCACTTAGATGGGATAATACCGCCCCCACCGCTTGACAAGGTGCATATGCGCCTATTTGAGAATGTGAGCCATGTCCGTCACCCTGGAACCCGACGAGAGCCCCTGCCATTGCCTTGCCCTGCGCCAGGCCGCCCGGCAGGCGACGCAGGTCTATGACCGCCATTTGGCGGCCGAGGGTCTGCGCTCGACCCAATTTTCGATCCTGTCAAAACTCGGCCGGCTGGGACCGCAATCGGTGAACGCGCTCGCGGCCAGCATGGCGATGGACCGCACGACGCTCGGGCGCGCGCTCAAGCCGCTCCAGCGCGACAAGCTGGTCGCGGTGGGCACGGACGAGCACGACGCGCGCGCGCGTATCATCCGGCTGACGCCCGCCGGCCAGACCCGGCTGAAGGCGGCGCTTCGACATTGGAAAAACGCGCAGAAAGAGTTCGAAGCCGCGTATGGCGAAAGCGAAGCCGCCAAGCTGCGCGGTTCGCTCAGGCAGGTCGTTGCGGCTTTGCGGTAACTCGGGTCGCATGACGGCGGCAACGGCGCGGTGTATAAGCTCCTCAACCGCGCCCCCAAGGGCGTCATAAGCGAATGCGCCGGATCAAGCCGGCCGGAGGAGTGACCCATGGACGAAAGAACCCGCGACCCGCTGCAGATCCGCGCCGAGGACATCAACCCGCGCCATAACTGGGGACGCGCCCTGCCCGCGCTTGGCACCATGGGTGTCGATTTCGAGGAGCGCGTCGATTACCGCCGGCTGCACCGCTATCGCCTCGGCCGCGCCAAGCAGGCGCTGGAGAATTCCGAGCTCGGCGCCCTGCTCCTCTTCGACGTCAACAACATCCGCTACATCACCTCGACCAAGATCGGCGAGTGGGAACGCGATAAGCTCTGCCGCTGGGTGCTGCTCACGCGCACCGGCGATCCGATCCTGTGGGACTTCGGCTCGGCCGCCGTCCATCACAAGCTCTACACGCCCTGGCTCAAGCCGGAGAACTGCAAGGCCGGCATCATCGGCATGCGTGGCATGGTCGATCCGGCGTTCGGGCTCATGGCCAAGCACGCCAAGGAAATCGCCTCGCTAATCAAGGAAGCCGGCGTCGAGAAGATGTCCGTCGGCATCGACATCATCGAACCGCCGATGATGTTCGAACTGCAGAAGGCAGGCCTCAACATCGTCGACGGCCAGCAGGTGATGCTGGAGGCCCGCGAGGTGAAGTCAGCCGACGAGATCGCGCTGCTCAACCGCGCCGCCGCGATGGTCGACGGCGCCTATGACCTGATCAACGAAAAGCTGCGCCCCGGCGTGCGTGAAAACGACATCGTCGCCATGGTCAACGAGTTCCTCTATCGCCATGGTTCCGACGACGTGGAAGCGGTGAACGCCATTTCCGGCGAGCGCTGCAATCCGCATCCGCACAATTTCACCGATCGCATGCTGCGGCCGGGCGACCAGGCCTTCTTCGACATCCTGCAGTCGTTCATGGGCTACCGCACCTGCTACTACCGGACCTTCAATGTCGGCCGCGCCACGCCCGCGCAGCACGACGCCTATAAGAAGGCGCGCGAGTGGCTCGACAACGCCATGGAACGCATCAAGCCCGGCGCCACCACCGCGCACATTGCCGAAGCGTTCCCGAAGGCGCAGGAGTTCGGCTTCCCCGACGAGACGTCGGCCTTCGGCCTGCAGTTCGCGCACGGCCTTGGCCTCGCGCTGCATGAGCGGCCGATCATCTCGCGCGTCGTGTCGATGGAACACCCGACCGAGATCAAGGAAGGCATGGTCTTCGCCATCGAAACCTACTGCCCGGCGACCGACGGCTATTCCGGCGCGCGTATCGAGGAAGAAGTCGTGGTCACCGACAAAGGCTGCCGCGTGATTTCGCTGTTCCCCGCCGAAGAGCTGCCGATCGCCAACCGCTACTGAGCGCTCGCGGCGGCCCATTCCCTTCCGTCATGGCCGGCCTCGTTCCGGCCATGACGGGCTCGGTCGACCATTCGCCGCAGGGCAGCCCTGCAAGCGCAGCCTGGAAAGAAGGTGGGCTAAGGGCTATTTGAGGGGGACCGCTGGGAGAACCCTTTCATGACCGAACTGCCCTTCAGCCCGACCCCATCCGCCGCCAAGGTCGCCAACAAGCCTGCCGTGAACGCCCCGAAGGGTGCGGGCGAGGCGATGTGGCGCGGCTTCCTCGGCAAGTGCCCAGCCTGTGGCGAAGGGAAAATGTTCCGCAAGTACCTGAAGGTCGCGGATAACTGTCCGAACTGCGGTGAGGAGCTCTATCACCACCGCGCCGACGACTTCCCGGCCTATCTGGTGATCGTGATCGTCGGCCACATTCTCGTGCCGATCGTGCTGGCCGTCGAGACGGACTTCGCGCCGCCGATCATGCTCAGCATGATCGTTTGGCCGCTCATCGCGCTCGTCTCGACCCTCGGCCTGCTGCAGCCGACGAAGGGCGCCGTGGTGGCGATCCAGTGGTACGCCGGTATGCACGGCTTCGAGACGTCGAAGGGCCGCAAGCTGCCACGGCCGGCCATCGAGCCGGTGCCGCTGCACTAGCGGCACCTCGCGCCGTCGATCCAGTCTCCACTCATTCCCGCGAAAGCGGGAATCCAGCGAGGCGCTAGGCGGCGCTGCGCACCCGCGCGACGAACTCCCGCGCTTCTTCCTGTAACGCCGCCGCCTGCCGATTGAGGTCGGCGACCGCCTCCTGAATCTGCCGCGCCCCGGCATGGGTGCGGCTGGCGAAATCGCTCACGCCGGCGATGGTCAGCGACACCTGCCGGCTGCGCGCCGCCGCGCCTTCGACGCTCTCGGCGATCTTCTGCGTCGCCTCGCTCTGCAGCCGCACCGATCCGGTGATCGAGCGCGCCACGGCATCGACTTGCGCGATCACATTGGACATCGATTCCGTGGCGCCCACCACGCCCGCGATGATCTGGCTCATGGCGCCGGTGTGATCCTGGATATTGGCGAGCGCGTGCGTCGTCCGCGCGGCGAGCGTCTTGACCTCCTGGGCCACCACCGCGAAGCCGCGACCGGCCTCGCCCGCGCGGGCCGCCTCGATGGTCGCATTGAGCGCCAGAAGATTCGTCTGGGCCGCGATGGCATTGATCATCGCCGCGACCTTTTCGATATCGGTCACGGCCGGCGTCAGGCCGCCGGCATGGGTCACGGCCGCATCGGCCCGGCGGGTCGCCTCATCGACGACGCCCGCGGAATTGCGCAGCTGGACCTCGATATCGTTCATCGCCATCGACAGCTCGTCGATGGCCTGCGCCACGGTGCCGGCGACCGTGGTCGATTCCGAAGCGACGACCGCGGCGGTCTGTACGTGATTGCCGGATGCTTCAGCCACTTCGCTCATCGAGCGCGCCGACTGATCGAGCGCGGCGGCCGACTGTACGAGAGCATCGGCCACGCGCAGGATCCTGCTTTCGAAACTCAACGCGAATTGCTCCAGCGCCGCCCGCTTCTCGCCGGCGGCGACGTCACGCGCGCGGGCCCGCGCGGCCTGCGCCTCCTGCAAGGCAATGCCGTTGTCGCGAAACACCAGCACCGCGCGCGCCATGGTGCCCACCTCGTCGCCACGCTTGAGGCCCTCGATCGGCGTGTCGAACCGCCCGTCCGCGATCTCTCGCATGGCCGCGGCAAGCTTCTGCAACGGCCGCGCGACGGTGCGATGCGCGAGCGCCATGGCCAGCAGCACGGTGACGACCGTGCCGCCGATCAGCACCAAGAGAATGAGCTGGTGCGCGGCCGCCTTGCTGCTGGCTGCCGCCGCGATCGTATCGCTGGTCTCGCCGCCGAGAATGTTGATGAGCCGGTTCATGTGGAACGCGGCGTCGTCGAGCGCGGGATCGAACTTCAGCTCGAGTTCGGCGTGCGCCTTCTGGCGTTCGCCGCGCAGCACCAATTGGCCGACATCGGCGGAGATGCCGTTGACCAGCTCGAGCTTGCCGACGATGCGGCCGACGTCCTCGCCGCTCTCCGGAAAATATCCGCTGACGCTGTTGAGCCAGGACTTGGCGGCATTGTAGGCGTTCTGCCGCTCGCTGACGACCTGGTGCGCCGCGTCGCCTTCGATCGTGCCCATCATCTTGTAGGTGGCGAGGCCGAGCTGCGTGAGGGCGATCTTCGACTCGGTCAGCGCAAGGCGCGCCGGCGCCATGTGGCGCGAAAGAGAATTGTTGATCTCATCGAGCTGGTCGAGCCGCTGCAGCGAAGCCCAATTGGCCAAAGCCGACATGAGGCCCAGTCCCGCGATGAGGACGACGGCCTTGGCAGCCATTTTGGGCCGAAAGCGCGAAAGCGGAGACATGCACGCCGTGGGAATGAGAGATGGTGCACCGCACGGTTAAGCTCAACGTGTTGGCAATTGCTTAAGGGCCGCGTCACACAACCTTAAAAGCACTGTCACAAAAGCCATCCGATTACGGACAGACGAACAGCGCGCACGTCGCGGTTGCGCGCGCCTTGTAGCCGCATTGTGTTCAGCTCACTCAGGCGCGCTTGGCGATCACTTCCTGCAGATGCGGAAAGCGCTCCGACAAGAGCGAGCCGTGATAATAAGTCGGCTTGAACGCCGGCTGTGCGCGGATGTTATCGAACCAGGTGACGATGCGCGGAAGGTCCTGCCAATCCGGCATGCCGAGATCGTTCATGCGCACCAGCGCCGGCATGACAGCAATGTCGGCAAGGCTGATATCCTTGCCGAGCAGCCAGGGCCCACCGCCTTTCTCGATCTCGGCGTCCATGCGCAGATAAGCGCGGCGCAAGCGGCCGAGCGCGTTGTCCATCTCCGCCTCGGAGAAGCCTGTCTGTCCCATGGTCAGCAGAAACTCGCGGCGGATCGGCTTGGATTCGGCGTGAGCGATGAAAGCCTCGCGGCTCATCTTCTGATAGCTCGGCAGGAAAGCGAGATTGAAGGTCGGCACGCGCACGGCCGCGGCCGGCATCTCGTCGACGAAATGCATGAGCGCACGCATGCGGGCGCGGAGAACCGGATCCTCCGGCGTGAAGCTATGCGCCGGCGACACCTCGTCGAGATATTCGGTGATCACCGTCGAGTCGATGATGATGGCGCCGTCGTGATCGAGCGTCGGCACGACGCCGTTGGGATTGATCCTGAGGTAATCGGGCTTGAGCTGATCGCCTTCCAGCAGGTTGAGCTTCACTTCCTGGAAGGGCAGCCCCTTGGCGTTGAGCACGAATCGCACACGCTGGCTGCACGTCGACTGCGGCGCATTGTAGAGCGTGAATGCCATCCGGCATCCTCCCATTTTCGTTATTTAGTTGATGAAATACTGCGTTGATCCGGCCTCGAAAGCCAGGACCAAATTTACAGCCAATTTACTTGAGGTCGGCCTGCACGACGCGCTTGATAGCATCGTGCGCAGCCGCCGTTGCGCTGTCTCCGACGCTTAACTGGCGGTGTGAATCCTCCACCTTTGCACGCAGGGCCCCGAAAGGGGCCCTTTTTTGCGTACGGCTTTCGCGCGGCTATTCCCTCGATCGCAAAAAATATCTTGCTGCCGCGACGGGGAATAAGGAGGCAGGTCCGGCCTTTGTCATAGCGCAACCTATGCAGGGAGGACCGAATGCGTAGACTTCTTCTGATCACCACAGTGGCGGTGCTCGCCGCGACGGGCAGTGCGCTTGCCCAGATGGCGCCGACCAAGACCGGCGACAGCGCCAAGGGCAAGGTACTCACCGATGCCCAGGGCATGACGCTCTACACCTTCGACAAGGACGCGGGCGGCAAGTCGGCGTGCAACGGTCCGTGCGCGACGAACTGGCCGCCGCTGATGGCTGCCGCCGGCGCCAAGCCCGCCGCGAGCTACACCATCGTCACGCGCGACGACGGCGGCAAGCAGTGGGCCTACAAAGGCAAGCCGCTCTACACCTGGAAGAACGACAAGAAGCCGGGCGACATCACCGGCGACGGCTTCCTGAACGGCGCCTGGCACATCGCGCAGCCTTGAGACGAAGACGCACGCGGCGCGGGGCGTGTACAATGCGCGCATGTACCCGCCCTCGCGCATCGTGTGCCTGACCGAAGAGACCGTCGAAACGCTCTATCTCCTGGGCGAGGATCATCGCATCGTCGGCGTCTCGGGCTATGCCGTGCGGCCGCCGCGCGTGCGCAAGGAGAAACCGCGCGTTGCCGCCTTCATCTCGGCCGATGTGCCGAAGATCCTGGCGCTCGAGCCCGATCTCGTTCTGACCTTTTCCGACCTGCAGGCCGATATCGCCGCCGCGCTGATTCGCGCCAACGTCGCGGTCCACGCGTTCAACCAGCGCGACCTCGCCGGCATCCTCGGCATGATCCGCACCGTCGGCGCGCTGGTCGGCTGTCCCGGCAAGGCCGATGCGCTGGCGGCGCAACTGGCCGGTCGGGTCGACGCAGCGCGGGCAGAGGCCGCCAAGCTGCCGCGGCGGCCGCGCGTCTATTTCGAGGAATGGGACGAGCCGATGATCTCCAGCATCGGCTGGGTCTCGGAGCTCATCGAGGCCGCCGGCGGCATCGACGTGTTCTCACCCCTCAGCCGGCACAAGAGCGCCAAGGACCGGATCGTCAGCGCGGAAGCGGTGATCGCGGCAAAGCCGGACATCATCATCGGCTCCTGGTGCGGCAAGAAGTTCGTGCCGGCCAAGGTCGCCTCCCGCCCCGGCTTTACCGCGATCCCGGCCGTGAGCACCGGGTGGCTGGCCGAGGTGAAATCGACCGTCATCCTCCAGCCCGGGCCGGCGGCCCTCACCGACGGGCTGGATGCCATCCGCGCCATCGTCGCCGACTGGGTTGAAAAGACCGGGCCCCGAGGCCAATAAAGGCGCCCGGCGGCTGGTGAACCCTGCCATTTTCCATGCTATCGTGCCGCCTCTGACACAAGGACTGATTGCGATGCAGCCGCACACCGCCCGCCAAGACCTCCGTCTCGATCTCGCGCTGATCGCCTTCCTGATCGCGCTCGATGTGGCCGCCCGGCTGCTGCCGCACGCCTGGGGCTTCACGCCGGTCGCCGCGTCCGGCCTGTTCGCGGCGCGCATGCTGCGTCTGCCGATCCTGGCCGTGATCGTGCCGGTCGCCGCGATGGCGCTGACGGGCTGGGCCCTCGGGGCCGACGATTGGCGCATTTCGCTGGTCATTTACGCGGCGATCGCGACGCCCGCGCTGCTCGGCATCGCCACCCGTCGTTTCCAGGGCGCGCTGCCGGTCGTCGCCACCATGCTCGCCGGTTCGCTGGTGTTCTTCGCCCTGTCCAACCTCGCCGTCTGGGCCTTCAGCGGCATGTATCCGCTGACAATGGCTGGCCTGACCGAGTGCTTCGTCGCCGCCCTGCCGTTCCTCGACAAGAACGTGATGGGCGATCTGATCTGGACGGGCGTCCTGTTCGGCGGCGCCTGGCTGGTGCAGCAGGCCCCGGCGCTGAAGCGGGCGCACTAACCGAACGTCTTCGCCAGCTTTTCCAACACCGCTTTGATGCGCCCGCCCCATGTGGCGGGCGTTTCTGTTTCGGCGAGCCGCAGGCCGACGGTCTTGACCTGCCCGGCCTCGACTTTCACCGCCAGCAACGCGATGGGCCCGAGCGCGACGACGTCGTCGACCTTGGCGGCGCGGCCGAGCTGCTCGCCGAAATAGGCCGCCAGCGCCACGTCGGTATGGTGACCGGCGACCTGCAGGCCATAGATCTCGGCCAGCGCGCCCAAGGTTGCCGTGCCCGGGACGTAGAAGTCGCCGAGCAGCGCCGGATCGGGCTTCGGCGGCGCCGGCATGTCGACGAAGAAGTGGTCGAGCGAGGCGGCCTTTTCCGGCGGCGCCAGCAAGTAGACGTAATCGCCCGCCTGCACGCCGCCGGCCTCGGCGGGCGTCAGGATTTCCTCGTTGCGGATGACCAGCGTCGGCCGCGCCCACGTCGGGATCAGCCCGCGGCGCAGGTAAGGGCTGTTGGACGGCACCGCATAGCCGACGATCTCGCGTGCGAGCTGGCCGGGCAGGTCGAGCTCGACGCGCTTGGCCACGACTTCGGCGCGGGTAAAGGAGATGTCGAGCTTGCGCGCGGCGAACGAGACCGTCCAGCCCTGCACCAGCAGCGACAGCAGCACCACGACGAAGGCGACGTCGAAGAACAGGTAGGCCGCCGGCATGCCGACCAGCAGCGGAATCGAGGCCAGGAAGATCGCCACCGCGCCGCGCAGACCCACCCACGAGATGAACAGCTTCTCGCGCCACTGGAAGCGGAACGGCGCCAGGCACAGGAACACGGCGATCGGCCGCGCCACGAGCATCAGAGTCAAAGCGACGACGATGGCGCCAATGAAGGAGTCGAGCAGCCGGTGCGGCCAGGCGAGCAGGCCGAGCAGCACGAACATGACGATCTGCGCCAGCCAGGTGGCGGCGTCGAGGAAGACGACCACCGAATTGTGCGCGCGGGTACGCTGGTTGCCGACCACGAGACCGGCGAGATAGACCGCCAGATAGCCTGAGGCGTGCAGCGCGTTGGCGAAGGCGAAGACGACCAGTGCCGACACCGCCACGAAGGGCGCGTGCAGGCCCTGCGGCAGGTTGATCCGGTTCAGCACCCAGGTGATGACCTGCCCGCCGGCGAAGCCGATGATGCAGCCGAGCACGGCATCGCGGACGAGGGTCACCGCCGCCGTCGACCAGCTCTGGTCGCCGACCATCAGCATCTGGACGAGCAGCAGCGCCAGAAAGATCGCGAACGGGTCGTTGGTGCCCGATTCGACTTCCAGCACGGCGCGCACGCGGGGGCGAAGCCTCAGGCCGCGCGCGTTGATCAGGAAGAACACGGCGGCCGCGTCGGTGGAGGCCACCACAGAACCGAGGAGGAGCGCCTGGAGCCAGCCGATGCCGAGAGCAAACTTGGCGATCGGCGCCACGACCAAGGTGGTGATCAGCACGCCCACCGTGGCGAGCATCACCGAGGGCGCCAGCACGTTGCGGAAGGTGTTGAACCGCGTGCGCAGGCCGCCGTCGAACAGGATCAGCGCCAGGGCGATCGAGCCGACGGTATAAGCGACGCCGACGTCGTTGAAGGTCAGGCCGCCGGGACCTCCCTCCCCGGCCAGCATGCCGACAAGCAAGAACACCAGCAGCAAGGGCGCGCCGAATCGCAGCGCGATCAGGCTCGACAGAATGCCGACCAGAACAAGCAGGCTGCCGAGCAGAATCGCAATACTGACTGAATCCAACGCGCCCATGGGGCACTATCCCGCATTTGTATTTATAAGGGCAATGGACGTGCCCTTATAAGCTCAGGCGGGAGTAACAGAATCCTTGCTTTCGGACGCAGGGGCGGCGGCGCTGTGGGCAATCAGGCCGAGCATGGCCTTGGCGATCTCGTACTCGCCCATCACGACATGTGTCGCGCCGAGCTTGGTGAGGTGCTCGACCTCCTCGTCGGAGTGAGCGCGGGCCACGATCGGCAGCGCCGGATTGAGCGTGCGGGCCTGCTGAACGATCTGTCCGCCCTCGAAGGCGTCGGGCACCGCGACCAGAAGGAACCGCGCGCGGGGCAGGTTACAGGCCGCCAGCACCTCCGGATCGGCGCCGTTGCCCTGAAGGACTTCGCGCCCCTCGGCACGGGCCTTGGCCGCGAGGTCGTTGTTCTCCTCCACGATCAGCAGCGGCCCGCAGGCGCTGCCGGCCGAATCGGTCAGCGAACGACCGACGCGGCCGAAGCCGACCAGCACGACGTGATCGGACAAGGTGGTCTGCGGCACCGGCTCCCGGCTCGGTTCGGTGGGCGCCGGAGCCGGTCCCTCGGCTTCGGGCGGCACCGGCTTGGCGGGATGACGCAGAAACCACCGGTCGAGCGCCACGAAGCAAAGCGGGTTGAGCAGGATCGATATGATCGCGCCGGCCAGGATCAGGTCGCGCCCGCGCTCCGGCAGCAGCGCGAGGCTGACGCCGAGGCCGACCAGGATGAACGAGAATTCGCCGATCTGCGCGAGGCTCGCCGAAATGGTCAGCGCGGTGGACGTCGAGTAGCGGAAGAGCCGCACGATCAGGAATGCGGCAAGCGACTTGCCGACCATGATGATGAGCAGCGTCGCGATGATCGGCAGCGGCTCGCGCAGCACGATCATCGGATCGAACAGCATGCCGACCGAGACGAAGAACAGCACCGCGAAGGCGTCGCGCAGCGGCAGCGTCTCGGAGGCGGCGCGCTGGCTGAGCTCGGACTCGGCCATCATCATGCCGGCGAAGAAGGCGCCGAGCGCGAAGGAGACGTCGAACAAGGTGGCCGCGGCGAAGGCGCAGCCGAGCGCGATGGACAGCACGGCAAGGCGAAACAATTCACGCGAGCCGGTGTGTGCGACGTAATGTAGCACCCACGGAATGACGCGCCGGCCGATGACGACCATCAGCGCGATGAAGGCCGCGACCTTGCCGATGGTGAGCGCGACGGGCGTCAGAATCGAGAGGGGGTCGATGCCCGACATGCCGCCTTTCATCACGGGGGCCAAGGCGGGCAGCAGCACGAGCACGAGCACCGTCGCCAGATCTTCCACCACGAGCCAGCCGACCGCGATGCGGCCGCGCTCGGTTTCGATCAGTCGGCGCTCCTGCAGCGCGCGCAGCAGCACCACGGTGGAAGCGACCGACAAAGCAAGGCCGAATACGACGCCCGCCCCGATCGACCAGCCGAGCGCCAGGGCCAAAACGCAACCAAGGGCCGTGGCTACGGCGATTTGCGCAACGGCGCCGGGCACGGCGATGGTGCGGACCGAGAGCAGGTCCTTCATCGAGAAATGGAGGCCGACGCCGAACATCAGCAGGATGACGCCGATTTCGGCCAGTTCGTTGGCGATCTGCAGATCGCCAACGAAGCCTGGGGTTGCGGGACCGATTGCCACACCCGCGAGCAGATAGCCGACGAGCGGCGAGATCCGCATCCGCTGGGCGATCGCTCCAAACACGAAGGCCAGCACCAAGCCAATGACGACAGTCGAGATCAGTGGCGTGTAGTGCGGCATATTTTCTCCTCGTGCGCTTGCTTGCTCTCACACATCCCTGGTCGGGGCCCCGTGAGTCAAGCAATCGTACGCGAGAACATTGCCTAGAAGTTGACCTTGTCGCCGCCCTTGAGCTCGAGAATCTCGCGGGCCTCGTCGGGCGAGGCCACATCGAGGCCGAGACCCTCGATGATCTTGCGCACCTTGGTCACCTGCTGGGCGTTGGATTCCGCCAGCTGGCCGGGGCCGAGCCACAGCGAATCCTCGAGGCCGACGCGGACATTGCCGCCCATGGCGGCGGCAATGGCGGCGACCCGCATCTGATTGGCGCCGGCGCCGAGGACGGACCAATGGTAGTTGTCGCCGAGCAGGCGGTCGGCGGTCCGCTTCATCATCATCACGTCTTCGGGATGGCCGCCGATGCCGCCGAGGATGCCGAACACCGACTGCACGAAAATCGGCGCCTTGATCAGGCCGCGGTCGAGGAAGTGACGCAGCGTGTAGAGGTGGCCGATGTCGTAGCACTCGACTTCGAAGCGGGTGCCGTTCTCGGCGCAGGTCGTGAGGATGTATTCGATGTCGGCGAAGGTGTTCTTGAACATACCCTTCTTCGACCCTTCGAGATACGGCTCCTCCCAGTCGTGCTTGAACTTGCCCTTGTAGCGAGGGATCATCGGATAGAGGCCGAAGTTCATCGTGCCCATGTTGAGCGAAGCGACTTCCGGCTTGAAGGTCGCGGCGGGGCGCACGCGCTCTTCCACCATCATGGTCGGCGCGCCGCCGGTCGTGATGTTCACCACGACGTTCGAACGTTGCTTGATCACCTTGAGGAAGGGCGCGAAGGCTTCGGGCGTCTGATCCGGCCGGCCATCCTGCGGATTGCGCGCATGCAGATGGACGATCGCGGCGCCGGCTTCGGCGGCGCCGATGGCCGCATCGGCGATTTCCTGCGCGGTGATCGGCAGGTGCGGCGACATCGACGGCGTGTGGATGGATCCGGTGACGGCACAGGTGATGATGACTTTACGCGGCTTCGCCATGAACGTTGCGTCCCGTTGATAACAGTGTTCTGTTTGTGACTTGAGCCGGGCGATCCTAGAGTATCACGCCCCTGAAAGTCACCTCCGAGGAGGCATATGCGGCGTGCGAACCGACCTGTACCGAGGCGCGGACACCATGCGTTTCGCGGTCGCTGACAGGATGCATTCTTGAACGCCGTGCCCCCCGCGAAACCGCGGTCCGACATCCTCATCGGCGCCGTTTGCGGCATCCTCGCCGCTTTCGGCTGGGCCGCGGGCTTCGTCGCCGCCAAGCACGGCATCGAGGCCGGTTTCACCCCGGCCGATCTCGCTTTTCACCGCTACGTATGGAGCGGCATTCTGCTGACGCCGTTGGCGTTCCGCGCCGGCGTCGTCAAGCTCGGCGGCATCGGCTGGGGCCGCGGCATCGTCATCACCATTCTCGCCGGCCCGAGCCAGGCGATGCTCGCTTACACCGGCTTCACGCTGGTGCCGCTCGGCCACGGCTCGGTCATTCAGCCGGGGACGGCGGCTTTGTTCGGCCTTCTGGCCGCCGCGGTCGTGCTGTCGGAGAAGCTGACGCCGTCGCGCGTCATCGGCGCGGCCACCATCGTCGTCGGCCTGATCGTGTTCGGCGCCGAGTCGCTCGCCACCATCGGCACGCATGGCGTCGGCGGCGACCTCCTGTTCGCGACTGCGGGACTGCTGTGGGCCGCCTTCGGCACGGTGCTGAGGAAGTGGCGCATCGCCGGCACGCGGGCGACGATCGTGATCGGCACGCTGACGCTGTTCGTCTTCTCGCCGCTGTTCGCCATCTTCCACGGCTTCGACACCATGCTGCGCATGGGGCTGATGGAGAACCTGCTGCAGATCATCGTGCAGGGCGTCATCGCCGGCGCGCTGCCGATCTTTCTCTTCGCGCATTCGGTCGCGCTTCTCGGCGCCGGGCGCGCGGCGAGCTTCCCCGCGCTGGTGCCGGTGTTCTCGCTCATCATCGGCTTCCTGGCGCTCGGCACGGTGCCGACCTGGCCGCAATTCGTGGGTCTTGTGATCGTGGTGATCGGCTTCCGGCTGACGCTGAAGTGAGCTGTTGAGCTGTAATCAACAACCCCGGCTTCATGCCCACCGCTGCCGTGTACTGGATCGCCCACTTGCGCGGGCGATGCCATCGATTATGCGGGCGCGCAGTGGTCTTCACGCCCGCCCCGGCCCATGTGCCCGCCGCGCCAGCGCCCGAAAAGGCCTTATTTTGCCCGCTGGATCGCCTTGCGCCGTGTGATAAGCCTCAGCGGCGCCGGCGAGAGATCGCGCGATTCGCCGAGCGGATGAGAGAGACGGGATATGGACGACGTCCATCAGATCGGCGGCACCATCGCCAACCTCCTGCATACGGTTGGCCAGGAACTGACATCCGTCCGGCTGCTCACTCAGTTCGGGTTGATCTTCGTCTCGGGCGTCCTCGGCACGGCGGTGGCGGTGCTGGTGCGCCGCCGCATCGACTGGGCCGCCATCACCGCGCGCCTGCCGGCGTACACGCACAAATTCATCGACCTCGTTCTGGCCAATCTCGGCACGATCTTCTTCGTGCTGATCGTCACGACCGTCCGCGGTGTCATGCTCGCCATCACCTGGCCGAGCGCCTCCTATCTCGTCGCTGTCGCCGGCAAGCTCGCCACCGCCTGGGTCGTGATCGCGCTGGTGGCCGGGCTGATCCGCAACCGCTTCGTCTATCGGGTGGTGGCGGTTTCCGCCTGGCTCATCGCGGCGCTGAGCATCGTCGATCTGTTCAATCCGGTGGTCGACGCGCTCGGCTCGGTCGGCGTGGTGTTCGGCACACTGCGCGTCACGCCGCTGCTGGTCATCAAGACCACCGTGCTCTTGATGTTCACTCTGTGGGTGACGAACGCGATCGGCGACTTCCTCGACCGGCGGCTGAAGGCCTCGGGCGACCTGACGCCGTCGATCCAGGTGCTGTTGAGCAAAGTGCTGCGCCTGCTCCTCGTCAGCTTCGCCGTCGTGGCGGTGCTGTCGACCGTCGGCATCGACCTCTCGGCGCTCGCCTTCTTCACCGGCGCGGTCGGCGTCGGCGTCGGTCTCGGCCTGCAGAAAATCGTGTCGAACCTCGTCAGCGGCATCATCCTGCTCGCCGACAAATCGATCAAACCCGGCGACGTGATCTCGGTCGGCGAGCATTTCGGCCGCGTCGGCAATATGGGCGCGCGCTATACGTCGGTCGACACACGCGACGGCCGCGAATATCTGATTCCGAACGAAGACTTCATCACGCAACGCGTCGCCAACTGGACCTATTCCAGCGACCTCGTGCGGCTCTTCGTGAAATTCAACACCACCTATGACAGCGATCCGCACAAGACGATCAAGGCCGCGGTCGAGACCGCGCTGTCCATCGATCGCGTGCTGCGCAAGCCGGCGCCGCAATGCCTGTTGTCGGCCTTCGGCTCGTCCTCGATCGAATACGAGCTTTGGTTCTGGATCAGGGATCCGGCCGCCGGCGTGGCCAATGTGAAAAGCGACGTGTTGCTGGCGCTGTGGGATTCGCTGTCGAACGCGGGCGTCAAGATTCCGAAGCCCGGCCCATCGCGCGTGATTTACGAACTGGCGCACGAAGACGAACCCGAACCGCCCAAGGATCAGAGCGACGCTCCGCCCTCGCCGTTTCCGCGCTGAGAGCGGTTACGTACCCGTATCGGGCCGCTGCATGGCGGGCTTGCCGCCCTTCTTCTTCCAGTCGCCCTGCTGCGCCAGCATCTGCCGCAGATAACCGACATTCGCCTCGGCTTCGCTCGGCGGCAGTTCGGCGGCGGCGATCTTCTCGGCCTCGTCGAAGCGGCCCTGAAGACCGACGACGAGGGCCAGGTTCTGCCGCACCTTCGGCGAAGCGGTCGGCTGCGCCACGGCGCGCCGCAAGGCCTCTTCCGCGCGCTTGAGGTCCTTCATCAGCACGTAGGACATCGCCAGGTTCGACAGAATCGACGGCTCGTCCGGCATGATCCTGAGGGCGGAGGTGTAGTGCTTCTGGGCGTCGGTGTGCCGGCCCATCTGGTCGAGCACGGCGCCCTGCGCATTCAAGATGCGCCAGTCCGGATTGTCTGGCGTGTGCGCCTTGCCGAGCGCCTCGAGCGCCTGCGCATATTGGCCGGCATCGGCGAGCGCGCGGCCATAGGCGCCCGACAGCGCCATGCTGTTCGGGCTGCGCATCGAGGCCTGCTCGAGCACGGCGACGGCCTGGGCCCGCTGGCTGGTGGCGCGCAGCGCCCTGGCATAATTGATGGCGGCGTCGACGTCGGCGGGATTGCGTTTATAGCGGTCGCCCCAGACGTCCAGCGACCGGCGCCACTCGGCCTCGCTGCGCGGCGCGGCCGGCGCGTTGCCGATCGAGCCGGTCACATCCTCACTGCCGCCCTTCGACGTCAGGCTGCATCCAGCCACCGTCAGCGCCAGCACGCCGGCCAATGCGGCTGAGCCAAGAAGGCGCACGGTACGGGAGGAACGCAGCGGACGGTAAAATGGCATGCTTCTGCACTAAAGCGTTAACCCTAACGGCGGGTTAATACCGTCGGCGGCGGCATGACGATGCCGCCCATTTCCCGTATAAGCCCTGCAAACCCGGGCGGCCTCTGTCATTGCCGGCCGTCCGACGCGGAGTCGACATGCATCCCATTTTTGCCAAGGCCGGCGAGAAACCGGCGGTTCCGATCCTCTTCGTCAACAGCGCCACCTTCCAAGACGCGACCGGCTCGCTCGATGACCGGGCGCGGGCCTTCGTACGCGCCGCCGGGTTCGAGCCCAAAGCGGGCCGTCATCTGTTGGTACCGGGACCGGAAGGACAGCTCGCCGCCGTGCTGTTCGGCATCGAGGCCGCGGACGCAGCCAATAAGAACCTGTTCCGGCCCGGCACCCTCGCCACCGCGCTGCCGCCCGGCCTCTACCGCTTCGGCAACGCCCCGCACGACGCGCGCATCGCCGCGCTCGCGATCGGTCTCGGCGCCTACCAGTTCACGCGCTACCGCAAGGCCGACGCGCGCGATGTGCGCCTCGTCGTGCCGGACGGGGTCGACGGTGAAGACATCTCGCGCATCATCGAAGGCGTGACGCTCGCCCGCGATCTCATCAACACGCCGTCGAACGACATGGGCCCGCAGGAGCTGGAGGACGCCGCGCGCGCCCTCGCCGGCCGCCACGGCGCCAAGTTCGCGGTGACCGTGGGCGAAGAGCTCGAGAAGAACTTCCCGCTGATCCACGCCGTGGGCATGGGTTCGCCGCGCGCGCCGCGCCTGATCGACTTCACCTGGGGCAAGGAGAGCGATCCGAAGATCACGCTGGTCGGCAAGGGCGTGTGCTTCGATACCGGCGGTCTCGACATCAAGCCCGACTCCGCCATGCTCAACATGAAAAAGGACATGGGCGGCGCCGCGACCGCGCTCGGCCTCGCGCACATGATCATGGCGCGCGGGCTGAAGGTGCGTCTGCGCGTGCTCATTCCCGCGGTCGAGAACGCGGTATCGGGCAAGAGCTTCCGGCCGCGCGACGTCTACCGTTCGCGCAAGGGCCTCACCGTCGAGATCGGCAACACCGACGCCGAAGGGCGGCTGGTCCTCGCCGACGCGCTGGCGCTCGCCGACGAAGAGAAGCCGGCGCTCATCGCCGACTTCGCGACCCTCACCGGCGCGGCGCGTGTCGCGCTCGGCCCCGATGTGCCGCCGTTCTTCACCGACGACGATGCGCTCGCCGAGGAACTGATGCATGCCGGCACGGCCGAGCAGGATTCCGTCTGGCGGCTGCCGCTGTGGCGCCCTTACGAGGCGATGCTCGACTCGAAAGTCGCGGACACGAACAATGTCGGCTCCGGCGGCCAGGGCGGCGCGATCACCGCGGCGCTGTTCCTGCGCAAGTTCGTCGAGGCGAAGTCCTGGCTGCATCTCGACATCTTCGCCTGGAACACATCCGGCAAGCCCGGCCGGCCCGAAGGCGCCGAATGCATGACCGCCCGCGCGCTCTATGCGCTGTTAGGCAAACGGTACGGCTGAGATCGACGTCGTGGCCGGACTTGTCCCGGCCATGACGAATGGAGACATCGCGTGCAGCTCGACCCGCGCATTCATCCCTTCCGTCCCGATCTTGCGGCGGCGCATCTGCGCGGCCAGGTGCAGGCCAGGGCCTTCGTGGAAGGCGTGCGCTACGCCGTGATCGAGCCCATCGCCGACGTGCGCCGTCAGCCGACGCCCGACGCGCCGCTCGATACCCAGGCGCTCTACGGCGACCATGTCACCGTCTACGAGATGACGGACGAAGGCTGGGCGTGGGGCCAGCTCGAAAGCGACGGCTATGTCGGCTGGATGCCGGCGCAGGCGCTCGGCAAGCCGGGACCGGCGGCGACACACAAGATCGCGGTGCCGCGCACGCTGTGTTTTCCCGGCCCCGATATCAAACTGCCGCCGGTGAGCGCGCTGCCGCTCGGCGCGGCGCTCACCATCGTGCGGCAGGACGAGCGCTTTGCCGTCACCTCGAATGGCTGGCATCTGCCGGCGGTGCATCTGGCGCCGATCAAGGCCAAGGAAAGCGACTTCGTCGCCGTGGCCGAGATTTTCCTCGGCACACCTTATCTGTGGGGCGGCAAGACCGCGCTCGGCCTCGACTGCTCGGGCCTCGTGCAGGTGGCGCTTCAGGCCGCGGGCCTTGCCTGCCCGCGTGACAGCGACATGCAGGAACTCGCACTCGGCACCGCCTCGGCCGTCACCGCGCTGCGCCGCGGCGATCTCGTGTTCTGGAAGGGCCATGTCGGCATCATGCGCGATGCCGAGACCTTGCTGCATGCCAACGCCTACCACATGATGGTGGCGAGCGAGCCGATCGAGCGCGCGCTGACCCGCATCAAGGCCGCAGGCTCGGAAATCACGAGCGTGCGCCGCCTGTAATTCATCAAGTTCTGTCGTTTGGAGAAGCGGATGACGACCCCCTGCATCATCACGGTAGCGATCACCGGCTCGGTGCCGACCAAGAAAGACAACCCGGCCGTGCCGATCACCGTGGAGGAGCAGATCGAATCGACGCATGCGTCGTTCGAAGCCGGCGCGAGCCTGGCGCACTGCCACGTGCGCAACGACGACGGCACCACGACCTCGGACCCCGAGCGCTTCGGCCGCCTCGTCGAAGGCCTGAAGAAGCACTGCCCCGGCATGATCATCCAGCTCTCGACCGGCGGCCGCTCCGGCACCGGCCGCGAGCGCGGCGGCATGCTGCCGCTCGCTCCCGACATGGCCTCGCTCTCCACCGGTTCGTGCAATTTCCCGACCCGCGTCTACGAGAACTCCCCGGAGCTGGTCGATTGGCTGGCGTCGGAGATGATCAAGTACAACGTCAAGCCCGAGATCGAAGCCTTCGACCTGTCGATGATCTTCCAGGCCGTGAAAATGGAGAAGGAAGGCAAGATCAAGGGCCCGCTGCACGTGCAGTTCGTGATGGGCGTGAAGAACGCGATGCCGGTCGACAAGGCGACTTTCGACTTCTACGTCGCGACCTTGAAGCGCCTCGCGCCCGACGCGACCTGGACCGGCGCGGGCATCGGCAAAGGCCAGCTCGAACTCAACCGCTGGAGCCTCGAAGCGGGCGGCCACTGCCGCACCGGGCTCGAGGACAACATCCGCTGGGACGCGAGCGGCAAGCTCGCGCCGTCCAACGCCGCGCTGGTGAAGCGCGTCGCGGACCTGTGCGCGGAATACGGCCGGCGCCCGGCAACGCCGGCGGAGGCGCGTCAGCTTTTGAAGCTGGCGGCATAGCGCGCCCCTCCGTACGCTCGGTCCCTGTCACACCATGCGAAAGCGGGGCATCCAGTACGCCGCAGCAGCAGCGCCCGCGAGTACTGGATCGCCCGCTCGGGCGGGCGATGACCGCGGCTTTGAAGCACGCGGCCTGGCGGGCGATGACGCTAGGTGAGGATGCCTCGGGGCTGATACGGCCTACTTGCCGCAAACCACCTGGCCGCACTTCTCGACGGAAGCGACGAGGTTGGCCAGCGTCTTCGGCCCCGGATAGCCGACGATTGCCACGCCTTTGATGACGAAGCCCGGCGTCGCCATGATCTTCAGCGCGTCGCCGAGCCGCACATGCTTGAGCATCTTCGGCGTCAGCCCCTCGTCGTTCGCCGCCGCGGCCACTTCGGTCGCCTCCAGCCCGACATCCTGGGCGGCCGCGAGCGCGCGGTTGGCATCGATCACGCCGCGGCCCTCATAGACCTTGCGATGAAAGGCATAGAACTTCTCCGGCGCGATCTTGGCGACCGCGAACTCCACGCGGCCGCCGAGGATCGAGGGAATGCCCAGCACCGGATAAGGCACCAGCACCAGCCGCACCTGCTTATTGCTGGCCACCAGCGCGTCGACATCCGCCGAGGCCTTGCGGCAATAGGGGCAATTGAGATCGTAGAACTCGGCGATCGTGATCTTGCCGTTCGGATTGGCGGCAACCACGGCGCCCGGCAGCTTCTCGATCTGGCTTTCGAGTTCGGGCGAGACGCGATGATTGGCGATGACGGTGCCGTCGTCGGCCTTGATCGGCAACTCGCCCTGGTCGGCGTGAGCCGTGAGCGGCGCAACAATCAGCATGAGGGCGAACAGCAGGCGCGTCAGGGATGTCATGAGCGGTTCATCTAAATGGAGGAGGCGCTCTCCCATGACGGGCGCGCGAACATATAGCGAATCAACAATACGTGAGACGGCTCAACCGCCGGCAAGCAGGGCCGGCAGCCGCTCGCGGTTGACGGCGAGCCACAGCAAGGTGAGCAGCAACGGACCGTTGTGCATCTTGTTCTCGTGCAGCGCCGCGATCGCATCGTCGAAGGAGACGCGCAGCACGTCGATGTGCTCGTCGTCGGTCGCGGTGCGCAGCGGCGCCTCCGCCGCATCGATGGCGGCGAGAAAAACGACGACCTCTTCGTCGGTGATGCCCGGCGTGGTGAAGTAGCGGAACAGCTCGACCAGCTTATGCGGCGTCAGCCCTATCTCCTCGACGCATTCGCGCCCCGCGGCCTCGATCGGCGCCTCGCCCGCCTCGATGCCGCCGGCCACGACTTCGATCAGATCCCCCTGGCCGTTGCCGAGATGGGCCGGCAGACGGAATTGGCGGATGAGGATGACCTGCTGCCGCGCGACGTCGACCGGCAGCACGGCGACGACCTTCCCGGCGCGCAGGACATCGCGCTGCTGCCGCACATTCTCGCCGCCGCGCGGCAAGCTCAGCGTGTAGCGCAGGTAAGTCCGATAGCCCTCGGCGAGCAGTTGCGGCTCCGACACTGCCACGCCCGCGGCGGGACGATCGACCAGATCGTTCTTGTCCGCCATGGCCGGCCTATTGCGACACGACGCCTTCGGGCGCGGTCTCCATCTTGAAGGCGGCGGCGAACAGCGCGCGCGTGTAATCGCTCTTCGGGCTCTTGAACAATTCGGCGGCCGCGCCCTCCTCCACCATCTTGCCGTTGCGCAGCACCAGCACGCGGCTCGCCAGCGCCGCCACCACGCGCAGGTCGTGAGAGATGAACAGGTAAGTGAGATCGCGCTTCTTCTGCAGGTCGCGCAGCAGATCGACCATCTGCGCCTGGATCAGCATGTCGAGCGCGCTGGTCGGCTCGTCGAGCATGATGAAGGTCGGCTCGAGCACCAGCGCGCGCGCAAGCGCGATGCGTTGACGCTGGCCGCCGGAGAATTCGTGCGGATAGCGATGGCGCGTGTCGGGATCGAGGCCGACATCGTTCAGCGCCGCGACGACGCGGCGCTCGCGCTCGTCAGCATCGAGCTTGGGATGATGCACCCACAGCCCTTCCTCGATGATGTCGGATACCGACATACGCGGAGACAGCGAACCGTAAGGATCCTGAAACACGATCTGCATGTCGCGCCGGAACGGCCGCATCTCCTTGAACGTGAGCCCCTGGAGCTGGTTGCCCATGAAGACGATCGGGCCCTTCGACGAGATCAGGCGCAGGATGGCGAGACCCAAGGTCGTCTTGCCGGAACCGGATTCACCGACGACGCCCAGCGTCTCGCCTTTGCGCAGCTCGACGCTGACGCCGTCGACGGCCTTGATATGTCCGACCACCTTGCGCATCAGCCCGCGCTTGACCGGGAACCAGACCTTCAGGTCGTCGGTCTTCACCACCACCGGCGCCTCGGGCCGCGGCGGCGCGGGATCGGGCTTCGGCTCGGCCGCGAGCAGCGCCTTGGTGTAGGGATGCTCGGGCGCGGTGAAGACGCGCCCGATCGGTCCCTGCTCGACGATCTTGCCGCGCTGCATGACGCAGACCTTGTCGGCGATCTTGCGCACGATGCCGAGGTCATGGGTGATGAACAGCATCGACATGCCGAGCCGCTGTTGCGTGTCCTTCAGAAGCTTGAGGATTTGCGCCTGCACGGTCACGTCGAGCGCGGTCGTCGGCTCGTCCGCGATCAGCAGCTCGGGCTCGTTCGCCAGCGCCATGGCGATCATCACGCGCTGGCGCTGCCCGCCGGAGAGCTGATGCGGATAGCTGCCGAGGCGGCCCGGCGGATCGGGAATGCCCACCTGCTCGAGCAGTTCGATGATGCGCTTGCGCGCCGCCTGCCCGCTCAAGCCGCGGTGCAGGAGCAGCACCTCGCCGATCTGCTTCTCGATGGTGTGGAGCGGATTGAGCGAGGTCATCGGCTCCTGAAAGATGATGGTGATGTCGTCGCCGCGCACCTTGCGGATTTCGTTCTCCGGCATCGCCAGGAGGTCGCGGCCGTTGAAGCGGATCACGCCCGAGGGATGGCGCGCGGCCGGATAAGGCAGCAGCTTCATCACCGACAGCGCCGTCACCGACTTGCCGGAGCCCGACTCGCCGACGAGCGCCATGGTCTCGCCCTTGGCGATGTCGAACGACACGCCGTCGACCGCCAGCACTTCGCGCCTGCCCATGCCGAAGGCGACCGACAGATCGCGGATGGAGAGAAGAGGTTCGGTCATTTGAATTCTCGCACTAAACTGGCGATGCCTGAGGCGTCCGCGCGCACAAACCTTATCGCTTCCGGCAGCTTGATCTTGCTATCAGAGGACAAAAACATGCGGCAGCCGTTATTGATCGCCGTCACCACGTGGATGCTATCGGGCAACTTCGGCATCTGAACTCGCCCGTCCGGGAGCTTAACCGCGGCAATCCGGCGATAATCCGCCGTACCATACAGCACGTCCCGATCGACCGGACGCAGATCGAATATTTCGCTCCACACAAGCAACTCTAAATATTCGCGATCGGGGATCCGCCTCTTCGGAAGAACCTCCGCAAGCGTCAATTCGCTCGTCACCGCGCTTCCGGGATTGTCTTTGAACAGCCGGAACAACGCCTTCAAGGACGAAGCCAAATCTTCCGGGCCCTCCAGGGCATAAACGAACGGGTTTGCGTCGACATAAACCCCGCCGGGGCGAGCATTAGCCATCCCATTCATCCCGCTGCCGGCGGATATCTGCATCGATCTCCTCAACGGTGCGGAAGGGCGACTTCCGCGCTGCAAATATCTCGTCGAGGGTCCTCACGCGTTCCGGTCGCGCCAGCCCTTCCACCGTTACCGTAACGGTCACAGTCGAATTCGGATCGACGCCTTCCCGCAAATCGTCCGGCAGCTTGGAGGCTGGATAATGCTCACGAATGATCTTGTTCATGGCGCTTAACCCCTACTGGCGTCACCATATCACGATGTCATCGGAACGTCTTTCGCGGGTCGAAGGCGTCGCGCACCGCCTCGCCGATGAAGATCAGCAGAGACAGCATGATGGCGATCGAGAAGAAGCCGGTGAGGCCGAGCCACGGCGCCTGCACATTGGCCTTGCCCTGGCTGAGCAATTCGCCGAGCGAGGGCGAGCCGGGCGGCAGGCCGAAGCCGAGGAAGTCCAGCGCGGTCAGCGTCATCACCGACGACGACAAGATGAACGGCAGGAAGGTCATCGTCGCCACCATGGCGTTCGGCAGCAGGTGGCGGAAGATGATCGTCGCATTGGTCACGCCGAGCGCGCGCGCCGCCTGAATGTACTCGAAGTTACGCCCGCGCAGGAATTCGGCGCGCACGAGGCCGACGAGCGAGACCCAGGAAAACAGCAGCAGAATGCCGAGCAGCACGAAGAAGCCCGGCACCAGCACCGAGGAAATGATCAGCAGCAGATAGAGCGACGGGATCGATGTCCATATCTCGATGAAGCGCTGGAACAGAAGATCGGTCCAGCCGCCGAAATAGCCTTGCACGGCGCCGGCGGCGACGCCGATCACCGAGGAGACGATGGTCAGGCACAAGCCGAACAGCACCGAGATGCGGAAGCCGTAAATGAGCCGCGCGAGAACGTCGCGGCCGCCATCGTCCGTGCCGAGCCAGTTGTATTCGAGGTCGCCGCATTTGGCGAACCCGTTCTTGGCCGCGAAGTCGCAGTCCTTCTGCGACAGCATCCAGGTCGGCTTGGACGGGAATGGCGACGGCGGCTTGGAGACCTGCGTGTTGTAGGAGAAGCGGATCGGCGGCCAGACCACGGTGCCGCCCTCCTTCTTGATGAGCCCCATCAGGTAATCGTCGCGATAATCGGCCGCGGTGCCGAACAGGTTCGGGTCCTTGTCCTTGGCGAAGGCCGTGTCGGGATATGTCACCACCGCCGGGAAGAAGACCTTGCCGTTGACGTAGATGAAGATCGGCTTGTCGTTGGCGATGAATTCCGCGAACAGCGAGATGATGAAGAGGCCGAGGAACAGCCACAGCGACCAGTAGCCGCGTCGGTTGGCCTTGAAGTTCTCCCAGCGCCGCTTGTTGAGCGGCGAAACGCGGATCAGGCGCCGCTCCGGCGGCACGTCGAGACCGCTGATGCCGACGGCGGTCGTGTCGGGCGATTTGATGGCGGTGCGTGCGTCCACGGCTCAAACCTCCCGCGTCTCGAAATCGATGCGCGGATCGATCCATGTATAGGTGAGATCGGAGATGAGGTTCACGATCACGCCCACCAGGGAGAAGATGTAGAGCGTCGCGAACACCACCGGATAGTCGCGGTTGAGCACGCTTTCGAAGCCGAGGAGGCCGAGGCCGTCGAGCGAGAAGATGGTCTCGATCAGCAGCGAGCCGGTGAAGAACGCATGCACGAAGGCGCCGGGGAAGCCGGCGATGACGATCAGCATCGCGTTGCGGAAGACGTGGCCGTAGAGCACCTGATTGCGGCTGCAGCCTTTCGCGCGGGCGGTCAGGACGTACTGCTTGCGTATCTCGTCCAGGAACGAGTTCTTGGTCAGCAGCGTCATGGTGGCGAAGGCCGACAGCACCATCGAGACGATCGGCAGCGTCAGGTGCCAGAAGTAATCCAGGATCTGCCGGTACCAGGGCAGCGACCAGAAATTCTCCGACACCAGGCCGCGCAGCGGAAACCAGTCGAAGAACGAGCCGCCGGCGAACAGGATGATCAAAAGGATGGCGAAGAGGAAGCCCGGGATGGCGTAGCCGATGATGATGACGGTCGACGTCCACATGTCGAACTGCGAGCCGTCGTCCACCGCCTTCTTGATGCCGAGAGGGATGGAGATCAAATAGGTCAGCAGCGTCATCCAGATGCCGAGCGACATCGACACCGGCAGCTTCTCCTTGATGAGCTGGATGACGCTGACATCCCTGAAATAGCTGTTGCCGAAATCGAAGCGCGCGTAGTTCCACAGCATGATGAAGAAGCGCTCGTAGGCCGGCTTGTCGAAACCGAACTGCTTCTCCAGTTTCTTGATGAACTCCGGATCGAGCCCCTGCGCGCCGCGGTACTTCGAGGAGACGGCATCGAACTGCGCCCCGCCTTGCGCGGCCCCGCGCGCGCCGAAATCGCCCCCCGCTCCGCCCGAGATGCGCGACGTGGCGCCGGTATCCGAGCCCGTCAGCTTGGCGATGACCTGCTCCACCGGACCGCCGGGCGCGAACTGCACCACGACGAACGACACCAGCATGATGCCGAACATCGTCGGGATGATGAAGAGAAGGCGGCGAAGGATATAGGCGCTCATGAGCCTCTCATTAGGTCATTCGGGAACGCCGCGATAGCGGCGCGCCGGAATCCAGTACAACAGTGACGCCGTCGAACGCTTCCAGATTGCGCAGGCACGCCTTGGGCACGCTCCCGAAACGACGACAGACCATCTCAACCCTTCTGCTCGGTCGACTTGGCCTTGTCCGCGCCTGCCCACCAGGTGTCCGGAATGCCCCGGAAATAGCGTGGCTGGCGTTCAGGGCGGCCGAAGACGTCCCAATAAGCAATCCAGTGCGAGGCCTTGTACCACTGCGGCACCCAATAACGCCCGGCCCGGAAGACCCGGTCGAGCACGCGGCAGGCTGCGGTCAGCTCCTCGCGGGTCTTGGCGTTGATGACATGCTCGATCATCGCGTCGATGGCTGGATCGGCAATCCCGGCGATGTTCTGCGAGCCCTTGATGGCCGCGGCCTGCGACGAGAAATACGTACGCAGCGAGTCGCCCGGCGTCGACGAGAAGCTGAATCGCTGCATGGTGATGTCGAAGTCGAAGTCGTCGACGCGCTTGCGGTACTGCACCGGATCGACGACCCGCAGGCTCGCGTCGATGCCGATGGTCGCCAGGTTTTTGAAATACGGGAAATGGTGCGGCTGGAGCCCCGGCTCGTCGAGCAGGAACTCGATGACGATCGGCTGGCCGTTCGGCATCACGCGCTTGCCGTTCTTGAGCTCGAAGCCAGCCTCGGTCAGCAGCTGGTTCGCCCGCCGCAGCCAGCGCCGGTCCTGCCCGGAGGCATCGGTCATCGGCGGGACATAGGCTTCTTCGAACACCTCGTCCGGCACCTTGCCGCGGAACGGCTCCAGCAGCGCGAGCTCCGCCGCGTCCGGCTTGCCCTTCGCCATCATGGCCGAGTTCTGGAACACCGAATGCGTGCGGTCATACGACCCATACATGATGTTCTTGTTCGTCCATTCGAAGTCGAAGGCGTCGATCAGCGCTTCACGCAGCCGGCGATCCTTGAACATCGAGCGCCGCGTGTTCATGAACCAGCCCTGCGCGCCCGAAGGCGTATCGTCGGGAATGGTGTCGCGCTTGGCGCGGCCGTCCTTGAGCGCGGGAAAGTCGTAGCGCGTCGCCCAGATGCGCGAGGTGAACTCCTCGCGGAACAGATAGCTCCGGCCGGTGAAGCCCTCGAAGGCGACGTCGCGGTCGCGGTAATACTCGTAACGGATGGTGTCGAAATTGTTCGTGCCGCGCGCGACCGGCAGATCGGCGCCCCACCAGTCCTTCACGCGCTCGAACTCGATGAACCGCCCCGGTTCGAAACGGCCGACCTTGTAGGGCCCGCTGCCGAGCGGCGGCTCGAGCGTCGTCTGGTCGAACGGCTGCTTGCCGTAATAAGCGCGCGAGAAAATGGGCAGGCCGGCGACGAGCAGCGGCACATCGCGCGCGCGCTTCTCGGAAAACCGCACCACGACCGTGCGATCGTCCGGCGCCTCCGCGCCCACGAAGTCGCGAAGCTGCTGGCTGATGATCGGGTGGCCCTTCTCCTTCAGCGTCGTCATCGACCAGACGACGTCTTGCGCGGTCAGCGGCGTGCCGTCGTGAAACTTCGCCTGCTCGCGCAGCTTGAAGCGATAGGTCAGCCCCTCGTCGGCGATGCTCACGCTGCGGGCGGCATAGCCGTACATCGCATCCGGCTCGTCGCCGGACCGCGCCATCAGCGCGGCGAAGGTCGAGTCCATCCCGATCGCGCCCTCTCCCTTGAGGATGTAGGCGTTGAGGGAATTGAAGGTCAGGAACGAGCCGTTATAGCTGCGGCTGGTGACCCATTCCGAATAGGCGCCGCCTTTCGGCGCATTCGGATTCACGTAGGCAAAGTGCGGGAAGTCGGCCGGATATTGGAGATCGCCGAATGCCGACATGCCGTGGCGGTCGGCGGCAAGATCCTGCGCAGCGGCGGAGGCCGGCAATTTCGCAGCGGCGAGTGCGCTCGCGGAAAGGACAAGCACGCCGCGGCGAGTGATCATACAGCCTCCTGATGCATTCTCATGTCGGCGCCATCACGACCGCGACGGCACCTTGGCCGCCTTGTCCTTGTCCCACCACCAGATGTTGGGGAACGCCGACGCGGCATATTTCGGCATCGTTTCGGGATGACCGAAGCGATCCCAGCGCGCCGTCCGCTGGAACGGATAGCTCCACTGCGGGACGACGTAGTGATTCCACAGCAGCACCCGGTCGAGCGCATGCGTCGCCGCCACCAATTCCTCGCGGCTCTTGGCGAAGATCACGCGATCAATGAGCTTGTCGATGGCCGGGTTCTTGATGCCGACGACATTGCGCGAACCCGGCTGATCCGCCGCCTGAGAGCCCCAGTAGCCGCGCTGCTCGTTGCCCGGGGACAGCGACTCGCCCCAAGACGCGACAACGATGTCGTAATCCCACTGCCGCAGCCGGTTTTCGTATTGCGACGTGTCGACGGTGCGAACGGAGACATCGATGCCGATGCGCTGCAGCGCCGGCTTATAGAAAAGCGCGACGCGCTCGAAGGCCGGCTGCACCAGCAGGATTTCCGCCGTGAACGGCACACCGGTCTTGGCATCGACCAATTTGGTGTCGCGCACCTCGTAGCCGGCCTCGCGCAGCAGAGCGAGCGCCTGCCGCAGATTGTTGCGCACGGCGGCCTGATCGCCGTTGACCGGATTGGTATAAGGCTTGGTGAACACATCGGCTGGCACCTCGGCGCGCACCGCCTCGAGGATCTCGAGCTCCAGGCCCTGCGGCAGGCCGCTCGACGCCAGCTCCGTGCCGAAGAAGTAGCTGTTGATGCGCTTATACTGGCCGTAGAAGAGCTGCCGGTTCATCTCCTCGAAATCGAAGGCGTAATTGAACGCCAGGCGCAGCCGCGCATCCTTGAACTTGTCGCGCCGGATATTGAACGCGAAGGCCTGCATGATGCCGAAGCTGGTCTGCGGAAACTCCTCGCGCACGACCCTCTTCTCGCGGACGGCGGGGAAATCGTAGGACGTCGCCCAGTCCTTGGCGCTCGTCTCCGTGCGCCAGTCGATCTGGTCGCCTTTGAAGGCCTCGAGCGCGACGGTCGAATCCCGGAAATATTCGTACCGGATCTGAGCGAAGTTGTTGGTGCCGACGTTGACGTTGAGGTCCTTGCCCCAATAGTCGGCGACCTTCTCATAGGTGATCGAGCGGCCGGGCGTGAATTCCTTGATCCGGTAAGGACCCGACCCAAGCGGCGGCTCGAGCGTGGTGCTGGTGATGTCGCGCTTGTTGCCCGACTTGTCGGTGCCTTCCCACCAGTGCTTCGGGAAGATGTTCAACTGGCCGACGATGTGCGGCAGCTCGCGGTTGCCCGGCCCATCGAAGGTGAAGGTCACTTCGCGCTCGCCGGTCGCTTCCGCCTTGGTCACGTGGCGATAATAGGCGGCCAGATCGGGCCGGTTTTCCTTCAGGACCTTGAAGGAGAAGATGACGTCGTCGATCGTGACCGGCTTGCCGTCATGCCATCTGGCTTTGTCACTGAGCCGGTACGCAACCCACGAATGGTCCTCGGCATAGCGCACCCCGTCGGCGAGCAGGCCGTATTCGGTGGACACCTCGTCGAAGGACGGGGTCATCAGCGTTTCGTTGAAGAGCGTCGTGCCCATGGCGAGGTTGCCCTTCACCATCGCCACGACCTCGTTGAAATTGTCGAACGTGCCGAAGCCCGACAGGCGCACCACGCCGCCCTGCGGCGCCGCCGGGTTCACGTACTCGAAATGCTTGAAGCCGTCGGGATATTTGACGTCGCCGAACAGCGACAGGCCGTGCTTCCAGCCGCCCCCCTGTTGGGCGGCCGCCCTGCCCGCCATGGGCACCGATCCAACCGCGCTGAGCAACGGGCCGGCGGCGAGGGCAGTGGCCCCCTGGAGGACGGATCGGCGGCTCAATTTCATGCGAGACAGGCTCCGGTTTCAGGGCACTAACGCAATCAGGGCCGATTATGTCCGTTTTTCGATCCCGGGCCAGCCAGCGGTTCCCGAAGGCCCCGCATGCCGGGTCACATTCCCGTGGCCAAACGACGCAATAATGGCCCGCAAACGGAAACGGCCGGGCTTTGGGCCCGGCCGCTCCGAATTCGTGGCAAATCGCCGCTTATTTCGCCGGGGCGCCGCCCTCGGCCGTCGGCAGCGGCTTGGGGTCGTCCGACAGGCTGCGCAGATAGGCGATGACGTCAGCACGCTGCTGATCGCGCGACAGGCCGGCGTAGCTCATGTTGGTGCCCGGGATGTAGCCGCGCGGATTGGCGAGGAATTTGTTGAGTTCGTCGTAGGTCCACTCGCCGCCCTTGGCCTTCATGGCGGCCGAGAAGTTGAAGCCGCGGCCCTCGCCGCGATGCTCGCCGACGATATTCCAGAGGTTCGGACCGACGCGATTCGGGCCGCCCTTCTCGAAGGTGTGGCAGGCCGCGCACTGCTTGGCCGCCGCCTGGCCGCGCTCGACCGACGCGCTGGCAAGCAGCTTCTCGATCGGTTCGGAGGGGGCCGCCGCAGCCGCCGAAGCGCCACCGCTCTGCTTCTCCTGGACGGCGATATTGAAGCCCGGCTTGGCCGGCTTCTCGGGCGCGAACAGCGCGCCTGCGCCCATGTTCAGCGCGAGCAGCACGAGACAGGTCCCGAGGACGGCACCGAGGATTTTGTTAAGCTCGAAGGAATTCATTGCGAAAACGGCTCCCGAAAGGGGCGCGAGGCTGTGCGGGATGCCGCCATGGTCGGCGGCGCCGGACAGATACCGGTTTGCCTCCCCTCTGGCAACCCGTATAAGCGCCGCCGTGTACCGGCTTTTTCACCTGTCCGCCGGTCGCTCCGCGGTAGCCATGCCCGACGCCATTATCCTCATTCCGGCGCGCCTCGCGTCAACCCGCCTGCCCGGCAAACCCCTCGCCGACATCCATGGCGCGCCGATGATCGTGCACGTGCTGCGCCGCGCCTGGGAGGCCGAAATCGGCCAGGCGGTGGTCGCGACCGACTCCGAGGCGGTGGCCACCGCGGTCGAAAAGGCCGGCGGCCGCGCCGTGATGACCCGGACCGAGCACGTCTCTGGCTCCGACCGCATTTTCGAGGCGCTGGAGGCGATCGATCCCGAGCATCGCATCCATGTGGTGGTGAACGTGCAGGGCGACCTGCCGACCATCGCCCCGGAAGATATCCGCGCCGCGCTGATGCCGCTGGCCGACCCGGCCGTCGACATCGCGACCCTGGCGGCGGCGATCACCGATCCGGCCGAGCTGACCAACCCGAACGTCGTGAAGGCGCACGGCACGGTCGTGGGCCCCGGCCGGCTGCACGCCACCACCTTCACCCGCGCCGACGCCGTCGGCCCCGGGCCGCACTATCACCACATCGGCCTCTACGCCTACCGGCGCGCGGCGCTGGAGCGTTTCGTGGCGCTGCCGCCCTCGGCCAACGAGCAGCGCGAGCGCCTCGAGCAGCTTCGCGCACTCGACAACGGCATGCGCATCGACATCGCGATCGTGAACAGCGTACCGCTCGGCGTCGATACGCCGGAAGATTTGGAGAAGGCGCGCGCCATGCTCGCTGGTTGACGCGGGGGCAAAGGCGAGCGTAACGAACATCATCAATTGGTCATTCGGGGCGCGCGCTTTGGTTCGCGATCCCGGAATCCAGACTTGCGGCACAACGCTGCTGGATTCCAGGCTCGCGCCACGCAGGCCGGCTTCAGCCGACGTGGCATTAACGATGCCGATCGAGGATACATCCGAGATCGGCGGCGCGCCCGAATGACGGGTCAAAGGCACGACATGGCGAAAAAGAAAATCGTTTTCCAGGGCGAGCTCGGGGCGAACTCCGATCTCGCCGCCCGCAAGGCTTATCCGACCTATGAGCCGGTGCCGGCGCGCACCTTCGAGGATTGCTTTGTCGCGCTCTCCAAGGGCCAGGTCGATCTCGGCATGATCCCGATCGAGAACTCGATCGCCGGACGCGTCGCCGACATCCATCACCTTCTGCCCGACGCCGGCCTGCACATCGTCGGCGAATACTTCATGCCGGTGCACCACCAGCTCCTGGCCCCGAAGGGCGCGAGCCTGGCCACCATCAAGACGGTCGAGAGCCATGTCCATGCGCTCGGCCAGTGCCGCAAGATCATCCGCAAGCTCAAGCTGAAGGCGGTCGTCTCCGCCGATACGGCCGGCTCGGCGCGCGAAGTGTCGGAAGCGGGCGACATCACGCGCGCCTCGATCGCCACCAGCCTCGCCGCAAAGATCTACGGCCTGAAGACGCTGGAGCGCGACATCGAGGACGAAGTGCACAATACGACGCGCTTCGTCGTGCTGTCGCGCAATCAGTCCTGGGCCAGCGTCGATACCAAGCGCGTTGTGACCAGCTTCGTGTTCCAGGTGCGCAACATTCCGGCCGCGCTCTACAAGGCGCTCGGCGGCTTCGCCACCAACGGCATCAACATGACCAAGCTCGAGAGCTACATGATCGGCGGCAGCTTCTCGGCGACGCAGTTCTATGCCGACGTCGAAGGCCATCCGAAGCACCCGGCGCTGGCGCGCGCCCTGGCCGAGCTCGAGTTCTTCTGCCGCAAGGACACGCTGCGCATCCTCGGCGTGTATCCGGCGCATCCGTTCCGCAAGACGCTGGACTGAGCAGCGGCGGCGCCGAGACAAACGGCGCCGTTCTCGCTTATGCTGCCGGCCATCGGTTTCGAGAGGCCATCATGCTTACCGTTCTTCTTGCCCTGCACATGCTCGGCGCCGTCGTCTGGGTCGGCGGCATGTTCGCCGCGTATATGTGCCTGCGCCCGGCCACCGGCGCGCTGGAGCCGCCGCAGCGCCTGGCGCTGTGGCAGCGCTTCTTCGCGAAGTTCTTTCCCTGGGTGTGGGTGTCCGTCGTGCTGCTGCTCGTCAGCGGCTATTGGATGATGGTCACGAGCTTCGGCGGCTTCGCGCGGGCGCCGCTCTACATCAACCTGATGCAGACGCTCGGCCTCGTCATGGCCGCGTTGTTCTTCTGGCTGTTCCACGGGCCGTGGATGAAGTTCAAGCGCGCCGTCAGCGCGCAGGACTGGCGCACGGCCGGCCCGCAGCTCAACCGCATCCGGCAGATCATCATGATCAACCTGCCGCTCGGGCTGATCGTCACGATCATCGGCGGCACGGGACGGTATTGGGGTTTATGAGCGGCAACAACGCCGGTTGTCATGCCCCGCGCAAGCGGGGCATCCAGTACTCCCTGCGGAGCCAGGAAGGCGAGGCCGCCGCATACTGGATCGCCCGCTTTCGCGGGCGATGACACCGAGAGAAGTTCTCAAATCGTCTGATTGTACTCGCCGACTTCCGGATGCGTGCGCAGCACGCCGTCCACCGCCTTGAACATCTCGTGCATGCGCGCTTCCGACGCCGGGCTTTCGACGACGACCACGAGCTCCGGCTTGTTCGACGAGGCGCGCACCAGGCCCCAGGTGCCGTCCTCGACCGTGACGCGCACGCCGTTGACGGTGACGAGTTCGCGGATCGGCTGGCCGGCGACGAGCTCGCCCTTCTCCTTGGCGTCCTGGAAGTGCTTCACCACCGCGTCGACGATGCCGTACTTCTTCTCGTCGTCGCAATGCGGCGACATGGTCGGCGAGCCCCAGGTCTTGGGCAACGCTTTGCGCAGGTCCGCCATGGTCTTGTCGGGGTTGCGGTCGAGCATGTCGCACACCGCAAGTCCGAAGATCATACCGTCGTCATAGCCGCGGCCGAACGGCTTGTTGAAGAAGAAGTGGCCGGACTTCTCGAAGCCCGCGACGGCGCCGAGTTCGTTGACGCGGCGCTTGATGTAGGAGTGACCGGTCTTCCAGTAGTCCACCTTGACGCCGTTGGCCTTCAGCACCGGATCGGTGAGGAACAGGCCGGTCGACTTCACGTCGACGACGAAGGTCGAGTTCTTGTGCAGGCTCGACATGTCGCGCGCCAGCATCACGCCGACCTTGTCGGCGAAGATCTCCTCGCCTTCGTTGTCCACCACGCCGCAGCGGTCGCCGTCGCCGTCGAAGCCGAGCGCCACGTCCGCCTTGTGCATGAGCACCGCGTCGCGCATCGCATGCAGCATCTGCATGTCTTCGGTGTTGGGATTGTAGCGCGGGAACGTGTGGTCGAGATTGCAATCGAGCGGCACCACGTCGCAGCCGATCGCCTGGAGAATGCGCGGCGCGAAGGCGCCGGCCGTGCCGTTGCCGCAGGCCGCGATCACCTTGAGCTTGCGCTTGATCTTCGGACGGTTGGTGAGGTCGGCGATGTAGCGCTCGGGGAAGTTCTCGACGAACTCATAGGAGCCGCCGCCGCTCAGGTTGAACTGCGCGCCGAGAACGATCTCCTTCAGCCGCGTCATCTCGTTGGGGCCGAAGGTGAGCGGGCGATTGGCGCCCATCTTCACGCCGGTCCAGCCATTGTCGTTATGCGAGGCGGTCACCATGGCGACGCACGGCACGTCCAATGCGAACTGCGCAAAGTATGCCATCGGCGTGATGCAGAGGCCGATGTCGTGGACCTTGCAGCCCGCCGCCATCAGGCCGGAAATCAGCGCCATCTTCACCGAGGCGGAATAGCTGCGGAAGTCGTGGCCGGTGACGATCTCGGGCTTGATGCCCATCTCGCGGATCATCGTGCCGAGACCCATCCCCAGCGCCTGCGCGCCCATGAGATTGAGTTCTTTTTCCAGGAGCCAGCGCGCATCGTATTCGCGAAAGCCGGTCGGCTTCACGAGCGGGGACGATTCGTAGTCGTAAGTATTTGGCGTGAGCGCGGATTTCGGCGTCGGAAACATTTAGGTCCTCGAAATGGGGAAGCGAGAGCGGTGGGAAGTTCCATAGCCTAACGCGGAACTACCGGCAAAGTGCCTTCGGAGTTAGGTAGGAAAATGGCCGCGACGTTTATTGCTCCAGCACCATACGTCCGCCAGCGTACTCATAGCGTTTGAGACGCGACAGAAATGAGACGCCGAGCAGATTCACATCGAGCGCCTGGTCGGGCAGCACCAAAGCGCGCAAGTCGTAGACGGTGATACCACCCACCGCCATCCGCTCGAGCTTGATCGGCGCCGCCTTCACCTTGCCGTTGGCTGTCGAGACGACCGCCGTGTAATCGGCCGGTCGCGGGCGGATGCCGACCCGCGCGGCATCGCTCTCGCGCAGCGCCACCGTCGACGCGCCTGTGTCGACCATGAAGTCGACGAATCGCCCGTCGATCCGCGCTTCGACTTTGAAGTGACCGAGACGGTCGGCGTTCAGCGTCAGGCTGCGGCCCGAGGACACCGGCTGGCGCGGCTCGTCCGCCCGCGGCGTTGCCGCCTTGGCTGGCTCCGGGCCGGTGAGCGCCGTGTCGGCGTAGCGGGCGACATAGCCGCCGATCAGCAGCACGACGATGGCGAGGATCAGGATATGGCGCATGGTGAAAGCCCGTTGATAGCGCGCCGAAATCTTAAGTCCCGCGCCGCCAAGACAAGCTTAACCGGGCGCATTCGCGTTCGGGCGTAGTGACCAACCGATTAAACCGATCGCGCGAATGAAGACTGAATGCTGGCTTCCGGGCTCGCCGCTTCGCCCCGACCCGACCTGACGGCCCGTCAGGTCCCGCGCGGCTTGGCGCGGCGGGTCGGCGGCGCGCTGGCCGGATCGTCCGGCCAGGGATGGCGCGGATAGCGGCCGCGCATCTCGACCCGGACGTCGGCGTAGCTGCCGCGCCAGAAGCCCGGCAGGTCGCGCGTGATCTGAACCGGCTTATGACCCGGCGACAGGAGTTCGATCACCAGCGGCACGCGACCGTCTGCGATCGACGGATGCTTCGAGAGGCCGAACAGCTCCTGCACCCGGATCGAGATCGTCGGCCCCTGCTCCGCTTCGTAGTCGATCGGCACGCTTGTGCCGGTCGGCGCGGTGAAGTGCGTCGGCGCTTCCTCGTCGAGACGACGGCGTAGATTCCAGGGCACCTGGCTCATCACCGCGTCGGATAATTCGTCGGCGCCGATCGCGCTGCGCGCCGTCTTGTCCGTCAGGATCGGCTCGAGCCAGTCGGCGGCGTTGCGGGCCAGGCCCTCGTCCGACAGGTCGGGCCATTCGTCGCCTTCGGCTCTGCGCAGGAAGCCGACGCGCGTGCGGAATTGCAGCGCCGCCTTGCTCCACGGCAACTTGTCGAGCCCGAGCGCGACGATGCCCTGCGCCAGCGTATGCGCCGTATCGCCGTCCGGCGTCACCTGCTTGATCTGTTCGGCCAGCACCAGCGCGCCGAGCCGGCGCGTGCGGCGCGCGCGCAGCGAGGCCGAACCGTTGTCGAAAGTGACGGCGTCGCGGTCTTCGATCTTGTCGGCAAAGCGCGCCTCGATTTCCGCAAGCGTGATCGGCGCCGCCAGAAGAATGCGGCTCTGCGCCGCCGCGCCGGTCAGTTCGGCCACGGTCAGGAATGGCTCGCGCGCGAGCGATGAGGCCGGATCGACATTGCCGCCGCGGCCATTGGCGAGCAGGAAGGCGCCCGAACCGCCGCCGCGGCTTTTGGCGATGCGGTCGGGGTAGCCAAGCGCGAGGATGGAGCCGGGGGACAGGTCCCCCCCGTCGTTCCGGGGCGCCGCGAAGCGGCGAACCCGGAATCCAGAAGATTGCTCGGCGTGACTGGATTCCGGGTCCGCGCCTTCGGCGCGCCCCGGAATGACAGCGGAGGCCCACCGCTTCACCATCGCCCGCGCATCCTCGGCGCGCTTGGAGCGATCGCGGCGGAATTGATCGAGCCGATGCTCGAGATTGACGTCGTCGCCGCCGAGCCCGCGCTCGGTGACGATGGCGGCCACCGTCGCGGCCATTTCGCCGGCGCCTTCCGCCGCCGCATCGACCACCATGCGCGCAAGGCGCGGCGGCAAGGGCAACTGGCGGAGCTTGCGTCCTTCCTCGGTGATGCGGCCTTGCGCATCGATCGCCCCGAGTTCGGTGAGCAGCGCCCTGGCTTCACTGAGCGCTGCCGATGGAGGCTGATCGAGGAAAGCGAGCTGGCCGGGATCCGCCGCGCCCCATTGCGCGAGGTCGAGCACGAAACTCGACAGATCGGCGGAGAGAATTTCCGGCCGCGTATAGGCCTCCAGCGAGCCGGTCTGCGGCTCGTCCCACAGCCGGTAGCAGACGCCCGGCTCGGTGCGGCCGGCGCGGCCGCGGCGTTGGTCGGCGGCGGCGCGCGACACGCGCACCGTTTCCAGGCGCGTGATGCCGACGTCCGGTTCGTAGCGCGGCACGCGCGACAGGCCGCTGTCGATGACGACACGCACGCCCTCGATGGTCAGCGAGGTCTCGGCGATCGAGGTCGCCAGCACCACTTTGCGGCGGCCGGCCGGCGCCGGCGAGATGGCGCGATCCTGATCGCGCATATCGAGCGCGCCATAGAGCGCGACGATGTCGACCGCGGGATCGCGCACGCGCTCCTTGAGCAGCGTCTCAGTGCGGCGGATTTCGCCCGCCCCCGGCAGGAAGACCAGCAGCGATCCGGTTTCGGCGCGCAGAGCGCGCTCGACGGCATCGGCCATCTGGTTCTCTATGCGCGCGCGCGGATCGCGGCCGAGATAGCGGGTCTCGACCGGATAAGCGCGGCCTTCGCTCTCGACCACTGGCGCATCGCCGAGGAGCGAAGCGACGCGTGCGCCGTCGAGCGTTGCGGACATGACGAGAAGCCTCAGGTCCTCGCGCAGGCCCTGCTGCGCGTCGCGCGCAAGGGCGAGGCCAAGATCGGCATCGAGCGAGCGCTCGTGGAATTCGTCGAAGAGAACGGCGCCAATCCCCTCGAGAGAGGGATCGTCGAGCACCAGGCGCGTGAAGATGCCTTCGGTGACCACCTCGATCCGCGTGCGCTTCGACACTTTCGAGCCGAAGCGGACCCGCAGGCCGACGGTGTCGCCGACCTGCTCGCCGAGCGTCGCCGCCATGCGCGACGCGGCGGCGCGCGCCGCGAGCCTGCGCGGCTCCAGCACCAGCACCTTCTTGTTCTTCGCCCACGCCTCGTCGATCAGCACCAGCGGCACGCGCGTGGTCTTGCCCGCGCCCGGCGGCGCGACCAGCACGGCGGTGTTGCTGCCGGCAAGGGCTGCGGTCAGCCCCGGCAACGCGGCATCGATGGGAAGGGGGGAGGAGAAGGTGCGCATGGTGTTTCGTCGCCCCCGCGAAGGCGGGGACCCATACGCCTCGGACTAGCACATTTGCACGGGAGTATGGGTCCCGGGCCTCGCTCGCAAATGCTCGCTCGCCCGGGACGACAGAGTTCTAGTCTAGGCCTTTCGCGACCGGCCGACGCCCTCGTAGGCAAAGCCGTGGCGGGCGGCCTCTTCGGGGCGGTAGACGTTGCGCAGGTCGACCAGCACCGGGCGCTCCATCAGCGTCTTGAGCCGGGCGAAATCGAGCGCGCGGAACTGCTCCCATTCCGTGACGATCACCAGCGCGGAAGCCCCCGCGGCGCAGTCATAGGCGTCCTTGCAGAAGGTGACGTTCGAGACATAGGCCTTGGCCGGCTCCATGCCTTCGGGATCGTAGGCGCGAACCTTGGCGCCCATGTCCTGCAGCGCGGTGATGATCGGGATCGACGGCGCTTCGCGCATGTCGTCGGTGTTCGGCTTGAAGGTGAGGCCGAGCACGGCCACCGTCTTGCCGCGCACCTCGCCGTTGAGCGCCACCGACACCTTGCGCGCCATCGCGCGCTTGCGCGCGTCGTTGACCGACACCACCGCCTCGATGATGCGCAGCGGCGCCTCGTTGTCCTGGCCGGTCTTGAGCAGCGCCAAGGTGTCCTTTGGGAAGCACGAGCCGCCGTAACCGGGGCCGGCGTGCAGGAACTTGCTGCCGATGCGGTTGTCGAGGCCGATGCCGCGCGCGATCTCCTGCACGTCCGCGCCCACCTTCTCGGCGAGATCGGCGATCTCGTTGATGAAGGTGATCTTGGTCGCGAGGAACGCGTTGGCGGCGTATTTGATGAGCTCGGCCGTGCGCCGCTCGGTGAACAGGATCGGCGAGCGGTTGAGATAAAGCGGCCGGTAGAGGTCGTTCATCACCTCGCGCGCGCGCTCGTTGCCGGTGCCGACGACGATGCGGTCCGGATGCTTGAAGTCCTGGATGGCGGCGCCTTCGCGCAGGAATTCCGGGTTCGAGACCACGGCGCAGTCCGCGTCCGGGCGCGTCTCGCCGATGATGCGTTCGACTTCGTCGCCGGTGCCGACGGGCACGGTCGACTTGGTGATCACCACGGTGAAGCCTTCGAGCGCGGCGGCGATCTCGCGCGCCGCGTCGAAAACGTAGCTCAGGTCGGCATGGCCGTCGCCGCGACGCGACGGCGTGCCGACGGCAATGAACACCGCGTCGGCGGCGGCGACCGCCGGCTTGAGGTCGGTCGTGAACTGGAGCCGGCCGGCGCGCGTGTTGGTCGCGACCAGATTGTCGAGCCCCGGTTCGAAGATCGGAATCTCGCCGCGCTCGAGCGCCTCGATCTTCGCCTTGTCCTTGTCGACGCAGATAACTTCGTGGCCGAAGTCGGCGAAACAGGCCCCGGAAACGAGGCCAACATAGCCGGTGCCGATCATGGCGACGCGCATGGGGAATTCCGTTGCTGGGAATGGTTAACTAATGCGGACCGAGGCCCTCGAGGGGGTGCTTAGCAGAGCCGGCCCGGCCAGGCGAGAGGTAGCGAGAAACCGTCAAGTTTCGGTGATCGTGTAAAGACGATTGAAACCGCTTCCGGGCACATTCGTTCCATGCCGCCGCACACCGCTGCCCCCGGGACGACCGCATCGGATCGCACGCGTATCGACTGGGTCGACTACGCGAAGGGATTCTGCATCGTCTTCGTGGTGATGATGCATTCGACGCTCGGCGTCGAAGCCGCCACCGGCAAGACCGGCTGGATGCACGCCGTGGTCGAATTTGCACGCCCCTTCCGCATGCCGGATTTCTTCATGATCTCCGGCTTGTTCCTGGCGCAGGTGATCGACAGGCCGTGGCGGCAATATGTCGATCGCAAGGTCATCCACTTCGCTTATTTCTATGTCTTGTGGATGACAATCCAGTTCGCCTTCAAGGCGCCCACAATGGCGGCGACCGGCGGCGCGGCTGAAGTCGTCCGCCTCTATCTCCTCTCCTTCATCGACCCGTTCGGCACGCTCTGGTTCATCTATCTGCTGCCGATCTTCTTCGTCGTCGTGAAGCTCGCGCGCCGTGTGCCGGCGCCGCTGATCTTCGCCGTCGGCGCCGCGCTCGAGATCGCGCATCTCGATACCGGGTGGATGGTCATCGACGAATTCGCGAGCCGATTCGTGTTTTTCTACACCGGCTACATTTGCGCGCCGCACATCTTCGCGCTGACGGCGCGGGCGCAGGCAAAGCCTCGGCTGGCCGCGGCGGGCCTTGCCGCCTGGGCGCTCGTCAACGGCGTCGCGGTCGCGGCCGGCATCGCGGCCCTGCCCTTCGCGTCGCTCGTTCTCGGCCTGCTCGGCGCGGGCGCCGTCGTCAGCCTCGCCGCGCTGATGGCCATGAGCGAGGCGTTCAAGGCGCTGCGCTATTGCGGGCGTAATTCGATCGTCATCTATCTCGCCTTCTTCCTGCCGATGGCGGCTTCGCGAGAGGTCCTCCTGCGCCTCAACCTGTTCGGCATCGGCACCATATCGTTGCTGGTCACCGCCGCGGGCGTGGTCGGATCGCTGATGCTGTTCTGGGCCGTGCGCAATACGTCTGCCAAATTCCTGTTCGAGCGGCCGGCCCGGTTCCACCTCGTCGGGCCCAAACCGAAAGCGGTCCTGCAGGCGGCCGAATGAGTGCACAGGCGTCCGCCGCGCATTGATTCGGCGGCCGCAACGGCCCACATTCGGGCCATGCCGACATCGAAGACCAAGACTAAAGCCCACGCCAAAGCCACGACCGTTGCCGCGCCCGCGGCAGGAGCGCCCGCCGCCGCCGAAGCGGCAATCCGCCCCGTGAAGAAAGGCGATCACGTCTTCCTCGTGGACGGCTCGGGCTACATCTTCCGGGCGTACCACGCCATCCGTTTCGAGCCGCGCACGCCCGAGGGCGTCCACGTCAACGCGGTCTATGGCTTCTGCGCCATGCTCTGGAAGCTGCTCAAGGAGATGAAGCCGGACGAGAAGCCGACCCATCTCGCCGTCGTCTTCGACAAGTCGGAAAAGACGTTCCGGACGGAGATGTACAAGGAATACAAGGCGCACAGGCCGCCGCCGCCGGAAGACCTGATCCCGCAGTTTCCGCTCATTCGCGAAGCCGTGCGGGCCTTTGAAATCCCGTGCATCGAGCTCGGCGGCTACGAGGCCGACGACCTCATCGCGACCTACGCCCGCATCGCCTGCGAGGCCGGCGCGACCGTCACCATCGTGTCGTCGGACAAGGACCTCATGCAGCTCGTGAACGACTGCGTGATGATGTACGACACCATGAAGGACGTGAAGATCGGCGTCCCGCAGGTGATCGAGAAGTTCGGCGTCGGGCCGGACAAGGTGATCGAGGTGCAGTCGCTGATCGGCGACTCGACCGACAACGTCCCGGGCGTGCCGGGAATCGGCCCCAAGACGGCGGCCGAGCTGATCAAGACCTTTGGCGACCTCGAAACGGTGCTCGCGCGCGTCTCCGAGATCAAGCAGGAGAAGCGCCGCCAGAGCCTCATCGACAACGCCGAGGCCGCCCGCATCTCCAAAAAGCTGGTCACGCTCGACCAGGACGTGCCGCTCCGGGTGCCGATCGAAGAGCTCGGCGTGCACGAACCGGACTACAAGAAGCTGATCGCCTTCCTGAAGGCGATGGGCTTCAAGACGCTGACGCAGCGCGTCGCCGAAAAGAGCGGCGTCGACGCCGCGCACATCGAGGCCGACAAGACGGCTGCGCCCGCCCCGTCCGGACGCAGCGGCGGCCAGGGGCAGCTCGCGCTCGACAGCCCGACGCCGCGCACGACCCAGATCGGCGCGCCGGGACCGGCCGAGACGCTGACGCCGATCTCGCTGGCGGCCAAGCGCATCGAGGCGCTGCGCGGCGCGCAGTTCGACGCCGCGAAGTATCAGGTGATCGACACGCTCGACGCGCTGAACAAATGGATCGCGCGCGCCTACGACACCGGCGTGCTGGCGCTCAAGACCGAGACCAATACGCTCGATCCGATGCAGGCCGCGTTGTGCGGCCTCGCCATCGCCGTCGCCCCGAACGAAGCGGCCTATCTGCCGCTCGGCCACCGCGACGCGAGCGACAGCGAAGCCTCCGGTCTGTTCGCGGCCAAGCTCTGCGAGGGACAGATTCCAGAGCGCGCGGCGCTCGACGCGTTGAAGGCGATCCTGGAAGATTCCGCGGTGACCAAGATCGGGCACGATGTGAAGCGCGACTGGCTGGTGCTTGCCTGCCGCGGCATCAATATCGGTGTGCTCGACGACACCATGCTGATGTCCTACGTGCTCGACGCGGGCAAGGGCGCTCACGACATGGACGCGGTCGCGACCCGCTATTTCGGACGGTCTCCGTCGCGCTTCAACGAGGTGAAGAACAAGGAGAAGGCCTGGTTCACGCCGGAAGCGACGCCGATCGCCCGCGCCGCCGCCTACACCACGGAAGATGCCGACGCCGCGCTCCGCCTCTGGAATGCGCTCAAGCCGCGTATGGCCGCCGAGAAGGTCGTCACCGTCTACGAGACGCTGGAGCGGCCGATGCCGCGCGTGCTGGCGCGCATGGAGCAGCGCGGCATCGCCATCGACCAGGCGGTGCTGGCGCGCCTGTCCAACGATTTCGGCAAGAAGCAGGTCGCGCTGGAGCAGGAGATCAACACCATCGCCGGCACGCCGGTGAATGTCGGCTCGCCGAAGCAGCTCGGCGAAATCCTGTTCGGCAAGATGGGCCTGCCCGGCGGCAGCAAGACCAAGACCGGGCAATGGTCGACGACCGCGCGCGAGTTGGAGGACCTTGCCGAGCAAGGGCACGAACTGCCGCGCAAGATCCTCGACTGGCGGCAGGTCTCGAAACTCCGCTCGACCTATACCGAGGCGCTGCCGAACTACGTGCATCCGGACACCAAACGCGTGCACACGAGCTACGCGCTCGCCGCGACGTCGACGGGACGGCTCTCGTCGTCCGAGCCGAACCTGCAGAACATCCCGATCCGCACCGAGGACGGCCGCAAGATCCGCAAGGCCTTTATCGCCGCGCCCGGCATGAAGCTCGTGTCGGCCGACTATTCGCAGATCGAGCTGCGTCTGCTGGCGGAGGTCGCGAACGTGCCGACCTTGCGCAAGGCCTTCCAGGACGGCATCGACATCCACGCCATGACGGCGTCGGAGATGTTCGGCGTGCCGATCAAGGACATGCCGCCGGACGTGCGCCGTCGAGCCAAGGCGATCAACTTCGGCATCATCTACGGCATCTCGGCCTTCGGCCTCGCCAACCAGCTCGGCATCGAACGCAACGAAGCGGGCGAGTACATCAAGAAGTACTTCGAGCGCTTCCCCGGCATCCGCGACTACATGGACGAAACGCGCGACTACTGCCGCGAGCACGGCTATGTGCTCACCTTGTTCGGCCGCAAGTGCCACTATCCGGACATCAAGGCGTCCAACCCGTCGATCCGCGCCTTCAACGAGCGCGCGGCCATCAACGCGCGCCTGCAGGGCTCGGCCGCCGACATCATCCGCCGCGCCATGATCCGCGTGGAGGACGAACTCGCCGACGCGAAGCTGAGCGCGAAGATGCTGCTGCAGGTGCACGACGAACTGATCTTCGAAGTGCCGGACAAGGAAGTGAAGGACACCATCGCGATCGTAAAGGACGCGATGGAGAGCGCGCCGCATCCGGCCGTCGCGCTCCACGTGCCTCTCCAGGTCGACGCCCGCGCGGCCGACAATTGGGACGAAGCGCACTAGCGCGGCATTCGTCTCACTTCGTCTCGCGCAGGAACTGCTGGAAAGTCGGGTTGGTGCGCAGCGCTTCGCCGCCGGCCTGACGCAGTTCGTCGACCGTCGCGACCGGCAGCGTGAACGATGTCGGCACCGCATTGAGGCGCCGCGCCTCCGCGGGGCCGAACTGATCGAACGACACGCGCCCGATGAGGAACTTGACGTCGCGGCAATTCCACGGGCCGCCATGACCGCGCAATTGATCGACTTGCGCCGGCTTGAGACTGCAGCGCCAGCGCACGAGGTCGTCGTGCCAGTTCTTCATGCTCGCCTCGAAGGCGGCATAGCTCGAGCGCGTATTGGCATCGATGGTGGCATCGACCACGGCGGAGATGAGATCCTTGCCGCTCGGACCTTCGACGGTATGCGCCCAGTTGCCGGACGGGCCGCGACCCGAATCGACCACGAGGAAAAGCAGGCGGCGCATGTTGATCGCTTCGCGCGGCTGCAGCGGACCATACGGCATGCCCGACAGCGCCAGCGCGATGGTGATGCCGCTGAGGCCGTAATTGTCGACGAGGCCGCCGTCGAGAAGCTTGACGTATTTGACGCCGCCGGTGCGCAGGCTCACGAGCGACCGCGCATAAGCATGCACCAGCGGCGAGCCGGTCGGATTGTTCGCGGCCCGCTCGATCTCCTGCGGCAGCGGCGTTTGACACTGATCGGGAAAAGCCTCGACCACGACCGGCGCGAAGGCGCCGGGCACCGCCGCGGACGCGGCGACGCCGGCGGCGAGCGGGTATTTGTTGAGATCGCTGCACAGGGCCAGGAACGTCTGCGGCACGAACAAGAAAGGCGTGCGGCTGTAGATGTCGGTGGCGTTGATCAAGGTGATCGGCCGCCCGCGCGCGATCAAGTCGCCGAAGGTCGCGCCGTGATAGAGACGCGCATCGAGCCACTGGCGCAAGGCTTCGTCGGTGTTGGCGCCGCCGCCGATGGCGCGGCTGATATTGACGAGGCTGACATCCGTGCGCAGTTGCGACATCAGATCCTGCGTCAGGAACTGTTCGCGGAAGTCGGCGAGCGCGGCGCGGCCCTTCAACCCGAAGTAGGACGCGCTGATCGCGCCGCCCGACACGCCGGACACCATACCGATATGGTCGAGCAGATCGCGGCCGCCGCCCGGCGAGGGCGTGCGCGCCATCTGCTCGAGGACGCCGAAGGAGAAAGCCGCGGCGCGCGTGCCGCCGCCGGAAAACGATAGCGCGACGACGTTGCCTTCGCTCAGCGCCAGGCGGGGGCCCATCGGACGCTCGGCCGCCGCGGCAGCGCGCGTGATGATACCGGACAGCGGATTGGCGGACGGTTCGTTGAGCGGCAGATTGTGCACGGTGCCGCAGCCGGCAAGGCCAAGCGCCGTGACACCCGCCACGGCAACCGCCAGCAATGTCCGAACGCGCATGACCCACCCCGTAAGCCGAACCTCCACCGACAGAGAGGAAGGTCCAGGCACCCGGGCGATGCTATAAACCGCTCCGGCGCAGGTCACCAGCCGGCCTGCGATACGGCCAAATTTCTCCATGGCGTCCCGTGTCGTCGCCCGCGCATGCGGGCGACCCAGTATTTACCGCGTTGTCGGTTGAGCCGAGACGCTATCGCTCTCGCGCGCTCTACCGCCGCGCTTTGCTCTTCGTCTTGCTCTTTGCCTTGCGCTTGCTCGTACTGCGCTTGGTGGCGGCCGGTTTGCGCGCGGCCTTGGCCTTCGCCCCGGGCAACACGGCAATCGCCTCGATCTCGAACAGCGCGCCAGGCCGCGCCAATTGCGAGATCGCCACCGTGGTCGATGCCGGTGGCGTCTTGGTGTTGAAGAAGCTGTCGCGCACCTCGCGGAAGACGTCGAGGTGCGTCATATCGACGAGATAATTGTTGATCTTGACCACATCGGCAAAGCCGGCGCCGACGGCCTGCAGCGCGAACGCGAGGTTTTCGAACGCCCTGACGCATTGCGCGCGGAAATCGCCCGGCGCGCCCACCAGTTTGTTGTCGAGGTCGAGGCCAAGCTGGCCCGCGAGATAGATCGTGCGCGCCGGGCCGGCCGTTTCGACCACATAGGTGTAGCCCGGCGGCGGCGCGAGCGTCTTGGGATTGAGAAAGCGCGGCGCGGTCATGATTGTCCTCCCCAGTTTTTGTCAGGGCGATCCTGACACCGCCGGAGAAGGACGCAAGGCCGGCCGCTATCTGCGCGACAATATGAGCGTGC
>Ga0180216_1000253_pt1 | contig 60324 bp, 67 predicted proteins | sample eDN3rd37CBELigMG_FD_128879 | JGI IMG/M metagenome (GOLD analysis project Ga0180216, IMG submission 128879) | Enriched Miracle-Growth compost microbial communities from Emeryville, California, USA - eDNA 3rd pass 37_C BE-Lig MG (version 2)... ...
AAAATGGATAATTACAATGTATTAGGCATTCATTCTCATATTGGATCGCAGATTTTTGAGACGGTTGGTTTTGTCGAGGCTGTTCGGAAATTATCTGACTTTTTGTTCCATCTTCGCGATGAGACCGGTTATGAAATTAAAGTGCTCAATTTAGGCGGCGGATTCGGAATCCGCTATACAGAAGAAGATACACCGTTATCGGCTGAACAATACATCATTCCAGTTACAGATGAAGTAAAAAGACAGTTCGAGTCCGCGGGCTATGCACTTCCAGAAATCTGGATTGAACCCGGCCGCAGTATCGTGGGAGATGCGGGAACAACCTTATATAAGATTGGTTCCGTGAAGACCATTCCTGGTATTCGCAAATATGTAGCTGTCGATGGCGGGATGACCGATAACATTCGCCCTGCCCTCTATCAATCCCGCTATGAAGCGATGTTGGCAAACCGGGCTAAGGATAAGGCAGAAGAAGTGGTTTCCATCGCGGGTAAGTGCTGCGAATCCGGAGATATGCTGATCTGGGATACTAAGTTGCCAGTTGTTTCCCCAGGGGATCTGTTGGCCGTTTCCTGTACAGGAGCCTACGGTTATGCCATGGCCAATAATTATAATCGAATCGCAAGACCAGCTGTTTTGTTTGTTAAAGATGGGAGAGCTGAGGTTATCATCTTACGGGAATCCGTGGAGGATCTTGTGAAACTGGATCGCATACCGACAAGTATGGTGGCGTCCAAGTAAAAGGGGCGTTGCTTATGAACTAGTCAGTTCGTGAGCAACACCCCCTTTTTGTATATGTTTTTTCCTTTTTAATTCACTGCAATTTCCCTCGGCATTCGACCGGCAGCTCATCAATGACCTCACCAGCTGAAATCAAATAAGCCTTTTCATATAAATTACAAACCGGACAAATATGGTTGGGGATAATCTGTAGTTTATCTCCGATATTCACTTGATTCCGGAAATCTTCATTGTAAATGATCGCATGTTCATCGAAAACACCGTGAATATAGACATCGTCAAATCCCTTAATACGGCCGAGGCCTTTGGTTGTTGTAAGACCTTTACTTCGCGTTTGGGCTGTGATACCTTTTGCCCCTACATCTGTAATTACCCGTTCTTTCGTAGGCTTGCTGATGACTGTTGTAAGGATCGACGCCGCACAGCGGTTATATGTGCCGATCACGTTTGCCTGCGAGGAATCCATGAATATATAGGTACCTGGCCTGATTTCAGTAATGCCCTTTGGAATTTCAAAATTTAGCATGAATGGAGGGGTAGAACCAATACTGACGACTTTGGGCTTAAGTCCCATTTCTTCTGCTAGTTTTGCAAAGTGCAAGGTTCGGTTTACACTTTCCATATAGAGCTTTTTGCATTCATCCCAATTTTCTGCCTTATAAGTGTGCCCGTCATGGGAAAAAACACCCCGTAGCTCTACATTTTTACAAGTTTTAACTGCTTCCAATAATGTTCGGAAATCACTTTCTTCAATAATCCCGGAGCGTTGTTCTCCCACTTCAATTTCTACCAGAACTTGTGCTTTCTTTTCTGCTCCTTCAAACACTTCTTCAATCTCATTTACTTGATAGATATTATCGATCCCAAACGAAATATCAATGGTCTCAGCTAATTTTCTAATTCGCCCGATTTTGGATTTTCCTACAATCTCATTTGCAATAAAAATGTTTCTCAAACCGTTTTGGGCCATTACTTCCGCTTCTCCTACTTTTGCAACGGTAATTCCCGCGGCTCCCAGTTTCTCTTGCAATCTAGCGAGCCTGGGCATTTTATGGGTTTTTGTATGCGGACGTAACTGGACATGATATTCATTAGCATAATTTTGCATAGAACGAAGATTATCCATCATAATTTCTCGGTCAATTAAAAGTGCTGGTGTGTCTAACTCAAAATATTTCATCTGTTCAGCCCCTTTTTCATGTCTTTGGATAACTTTATAAAAATAAATCTGTATATATTCTTCATTGAAATTATATAAAAAAATATATAAAATAAAAGATATAGTTGTTATTTAGTTAAATTATATAAAAAATTATATATAAGTCAATATGACCCGGAATTTTTGCATAAAAAAATCTAAGAAGGTGTAATCATCATGGACATCAGCAATAAAGAATTAAAAAAATACATTCCAATCGCTAATATGATCGCTAAGACGTTTGGGCGGAATTGCGAAGTGGTTATTCATGACTTAACCGTTCCGCAAAACTCTGTGGTTTACGCTATCAATAATCATGTTACAGGAAGAAAAGTCGGACAGGCTTTTGATCACCTGGTGAAGCAGGTACTGCTATCCCCTAAATTTGAGGACGATTATATGGCAGGCTATAAAACGGTAACCGAGGATGGCAGGGAAATAAAATCCTCTACTGCATTAATTCGAGATTCCAATGAAAAAGTAATTGGGGCCCTTTGTGTAAATTACAATTTGGACAACATGATTCATTTTAAGGAGTTTTTAGATGAATTTATGGCTGTTGAGCAAGAAGAAAAAGAAAAGGTAGAAGATGTCGAGTTAATGGAGAATGTAGCTGAAATTGCAGACGATTTAATTGATCGAATGATAGCCCCATACAAAAACGAGGAGTTAAAAAGAAAAGAAAAAATTAAATTGATCAAGTTCATGGATGAAAAAGGAATTTTTTTGATTAAGGGATCTGTGGATAAAGTGGCAGAAAAGCTCGGTATTTCCAAAGTTACCGTATACAGCTATCTAGACGAAATTAAGAAAAATGTTTTGGACGATGAAATATAAAATATATCCTATGAGGAGAATTCTATGAAAAGTATTTTTGAAGTTGGGAATTTAAAGTCAAATGGACATTATGCTTTAGCAACCATTCATAACAATACAGTCTATGTATCAGGACAATTTGCTATTGATCCAATAACCTGCGAAAAGAAATTTGGCCCAATTGAAGAAGAAACCTTACAAGCACTAAAAAATGTGGAAATGATCTTAAAGGCAGCGGGAAGCAAAAAAGAGCAAATCCTAAGGATGACATTATACATTCCAGATGTGAATTTATGGGGAAAAGTAGATGCTGTCTATAAAGAATTCTTCGGTGAGCATAAACCGGCACGTACGGTGGTACCAACAAATGAACTACATTATGGTTTCAAAATTGAAATCGAGGCCATTGCCTATATTTAGTTGAAAATCTAATGGAAGGGACGATAGCGAGATGGAACAATATATTTGTAACTGTTGCGGGAAAAAGTACGATATTACACCAACGATCTGGAAATGCGAATGTGGCGACGTATTGGATCTAGTAAAAGATACACCTCATATTGATGTTTCAGCCTGGAGTAAATATCCAAATTCGATTTGGCGTTATTTCGAAACCATGCCATTTCCAAAGGATTCCAAAACGTGGGAATCTGTTACTATGGGGGAAGGCGGGTCTCCTTTAATCGTTCTCGATCCGTTAGAGCCAAATACGTATGTAAAAGTGGATTATATGATGCCGACACTATCTTTTAAAGACCGAGGAGCCGCTGTTTTAATGACAAAGGCTAAAGAATTAGGGGTATCCAAGGTTATTGCAGATAGCAGCGGGAATGCGGGAACTTCAATTGCCGCTTATGCAGCACGTTGTAATATTGCATGCGATATCTATTTAAGTGATGAGACATCGCCGAAAAAGATTGCTCAAATAAAAGCACATGGTGCAACGATTAAAGAAATCCATGGTACGCGAGAGGACATTGCAGCAGCGGCACAGAAAGCTGTAGACGAAGAAAAAGTTTTTTACGCAAGTCATGTGTATAATCCCTACTTCTATGAAGGAACAAAAACGTATGCTTATGAAATTTACGAGCAATTAAAAGGAGCCCCAGATGCATTAATCATCCCCGTCGGAAATGGTACGCTTGTGCTAGGTGCATTCTATGGTTTCAAAGAGCTATTTGAAAACAAGTTAATAGAAAAAATGCCAAAGATCATTGCCGTCCAAGCAGTAAACTGTGCACCTCTTGTGAAGGCATACGAAAAAGGCGATGTAGTCGCAGAACCTGTAACAAATGAAGGGACTTTAGCAGAAGGGATTGCCATTGCAGCACCAGCACGTTCCAAACAAATTTTAGAAGCTGTACGTGAAACAAAGGGTACATTTATTGATATTAAAGAGGATGAGATACTAAGTGCGCGAGCAGCACTTGCTGATAAAGGGTTCTATGTTGAAGTGACAACAGCAGCTAATTATGCAGGTTACCTAAAATATAAGAAGGAACCGGGAGAAAAAATGATCATCCCCCTTTGTGGAGCGGGAATCAAATCAAAATAACTGAGATAATAAGCCAGTGAATATTAGGTAGGAGCAAAAATAATGGCGTTTGGAATCAGTAGAGAAGAACTTTTAGCTTGGAAAGAAAAAGTTGCGAAAGGTGAAATTGCTTTTTTAACACACTACTGGATGGATGATCGATTTCCAGGATGTAAGACCGTAACAAAGGTAGGTTGTTCGAACCTTGAAAAATTAATTCAATGGGGAGATAAGTATCAACTCAAACCAGAATGGATCCATCATCAGGAAGGATTCCCACACTATGATTTATTAGGGGAAAGACAAAAACAAATCCTGAAAGAAGAAAATATGCTTTGGCAGTTAAAAAAGTTTAAAAAATCGATAGTGGACTGAAAAAAGAAGGGCTTCCTCATTAATAGAAGTCCTTCTTTTCACATTGTGAATAATCTGTGAAGAATCGGCCAGCGAGTTGTTCCGTTGTGTAAATTTTCCTATAATATAAGTAGGACGTGAGTTTTATGTATGCTATGTAAGGGAGGCCTGTTAACTATGAGCATGCATGTTCTCATCGCTGTCTTGACGTATTTATTAATCTTAGTTTCTGCTTATGGGTTCACGATTTTCTCTAACATGGATGAAGAGAAAAGTAGGGCAATTATAAGCAGGGCTTTTAAAAATGCCTATTCCACCCTTGTTGTAGGACTGCTTATTGTTTATTGTCTTTTCATCCTTCCACACATCACCCTTGATCATCAAACCGCATCGTATCTCATCCTAGTAAGTAAATTGGTATCCATTCTAACACTTGGAGGCAGTCTTTTCATATTAAAAAGATGTCTTGATTAACATGGTTCCCGTTCACGGATCGAACACCTTCGATACCGGTGAACGGTATTTTTTTTCGACTATAAAGAAGAAACAATAAAAATTTATTGATATTCAATAAAATAGCAGGTAAGATAGGAGATATCAACAACAAGTGAGGTGTTTTTCATGCGAAAAGGGACAACAGCCTTTTTAAAAATTGCCATTTTTATGATTGGTTTATTCGTTATTGTCTTTTGTTCGTTTTGGCTCCCCGGTTTGGCAAGCGATGCGGAAAAAATGAATCCTGAGTATGCCTATTTAAAACTTCCCGTACTTTTAGGTCTGTATATAACGGCTATCCCATTTTTTCTAGCACTCAACCGCGCTTGGAGGCTTCTAAACGATATTGAAAGTGGAAATGCCTTTTCGGAACGATCGGTCACCTTTTTAAGGCATATCAAGAACTGTGCAACTACCATCATGATCATGTACATCTCTGGAATCCTGTTGTTGGCAGTAAACAATGCGTTGCATCCGGGCATAGCGGTGGTCGGGATCATCATCATTTTTGCCACGCTGGTGATCGCGGTATTTGCTGCGGTTCTTCAGGAACTGTTAAGAAGTGCTCTGGAAATTAAAGAAGAAAATGATTTGACCGTTTGAGGTGATAGAATGCCAATTATTGTGAATGTTGACGTGATGCTGGCGAAGCGGAAAATGAGTGTAACCGAACTTTCGGAAAAAGTGGGAATTACCATGGCCAATCTTTCGATATTGAAAAACGGCAAGGCAAAAGCGATCCGTTTTTCAACGTTGGAAGCGATCTGTAAGGCTTTGGACTGTCAACCAGGGGATATCCTGGAATACCAAGATTAGGGAGAGGATGAACTTGAGCTTATTCTTAGTTATTGGGCTTCTTGCGGTCTTTGTCATCTTATTTTTCAGAGGGCCACTCATAGACGCTCTAGGAGAAAACACACTAGTACTTAAATTAAAAAATGCAAACTGGTTTCAAAATCACTGGCTATCAGGAGTCTTCTTATTCGCCATGAATGCTGTCCTGTTTTTCTTAACAGGATTGATTCTGTATGGATTAACATATCTTACGATTCCTTTCGTTCATTTGCTTATCATGATTCTTGCTGTGATTGGGAGTATCCTTCTTTGGATCATCGCGAGCAAAGCTTGGCAGGGGACGAACAAAAACCGTTTGAAAATGGGCCTTATCGGAAGCAGCTTTTATTGTGCTTGTACCTTGCTGTTTGTTTACTGGTTGGTAACACTAGAACCTTCTTATCCAGGGGAAGATTGTTTTATGAGAGCGATTGGGCTAGTATTAGGTATTATTGTTACAACGGTTGCATTCCTGACATGCTTGGTGATTACTGGATTTACACATAAGATAGCGGCTAGTTAGGCCTTGGTGGACCCTCTGTCCGTCTATGAGGAGATTGACGAATGGAAAATTGGAAAAAGGACATTATTCTCTTTTTGGGCAGTCAAACTATCTCGCTTTTTGGTTCTTCGCTCGTTCAATATGCGATTTTATGGTATATCACGTTACATACTCAGTCCGGTGTGATGATGACGATCTACATCATCTTCGGCTTTTTGCCTGCCTTCTTTTTATCCCCGTTTGCTGGGGTTTGGGCCGATCGCTTCAATCGGAAGATGTTAATTATCCTGTCCGATTCCTTGATTGCCATTTCTACTTTGCTGTTAGCCATCCTCTTTTTGATGGGGTACGATCATATTTGGTTACTTTTCGCAATGTCCGCGGTGCGGGCGATGGGAACAGGGGTGCAAACCCCGGCAGTGGGGGCAATTCTTCCCCAATTGGTGCCGGAAGACAAGCTGACAAAAGTGAATGCATTTAATGGAAGTATGCAGGCGCTTGTTTCGTTAGTTTCCCCCATGGTGAGTGGGGCATTAATGACAATGGCCAGCATTGAAAATATTTTCTTCATCGACGTGATTACCGCTGCGGTCGCCGTGTTCACCTTGCTTGTCTTTTTGCCGATCCCAGTCCATGCAAAAGCTCTGCAAAAACAAACAACCAGCTATTTCAATGACATGCGACAGGGTTTTACCTATATTAAAAACCATCCCTATGTAAAACGATTTTTCCTATTTTGCACCTTTTTCTTTTTCTTCGTCTCACCGGCAGCCATCCTTACCCCGCTCCAGGTCGCACGCAGCTTTGGCGATGAGGTCTGGCGCTTGACAGCGATTGAGGTGTTCTTTTCCGCGGGAATGGTGCTTGGGGGAGTGATCATGGCTTCCTGGGGTGGTCTGAAAAATAAAGTCCATACCATGACTCTGGCTTTCCTTACAATTGGAGGCTGTATCTTTGCACTAGGGGTTATTCCTGTTTTTTGGATCTATCTCATTTTCATGGGCTTGACCGGCCTAGCGATGCCTTTTTTCAATACGCCTTCAACGGTTCTGCTGCAGGAAAAAGTGGAGGAAGACTACTTAGGGAGGGTGTTTAGCGTCTACGGAATGATTGCAAGCTCTATGATGCCAATCGGGATGCTGTTGTTTGGCCCCCTTTCGGATATGGTTAAAATTGAGTGGCTGCTGATCGTAACTGGATTGCTAATGTTCATTCAAGGGTTTTTCCTAGCAGGAAGTAAAGTGTTGGTGGAGGCGGGAATAAAAAAAGATGCTTAATAACACCTAAGCACCTTCAATACGTATTTAACCACGGGCCTTTAACTTTGCCGATAACTCTTCCTTATCTTCAGGTGATAAAGTCTTCTCTGCGAGCGGGAATAAATTAGCCTCTTCAAAATCAAAATGCTCGGTAAGAACTTTAACTGCCTCAACAAGAGATTCAGCAATAAAGCTAAGACGGGATTGATCTCCAGAACTATACCTACTGAATTCATCCTGGTATTGTTTTAAGAGACGTCTTGCTTCCTGATGCTGCGCAGCATTTCCTGCAACAGGAGGGGCGTCCATCCCGAGATATTTGCCAAGCAGCGGAGAAAGGATTTCGTCTTCTGCTTTAGAATGGATTTCTACCTGTTGGGTGAAAGAATAGACAGCAGAATTGAGCTGGTCGAGCCGCTTAGGCTCTTTATCTAATTGCAACGCGGTTACACGGATTTCCCCCATTTGTTTTCGTAAAGGTGCATGTTCATCAACAATCATTTGGATCCCATCACTATACATTAATGTTTGCGACATTCAATTCGCCTCCCCCTTATTTTCAACTTATTCTAAACCTCATCGTTTGATTGGTAAGTGATATCGATTACAGCGTATAATAGGAGCAGGTGAAGTCTTAATGAAGGAACATTACTATGATAAATTGCTAAACATAAAAACGGGAGGGGAACAAAAAGGCTTTCCTGCTTCCCACCATTACTATCGTTATGAACCAACGCCGTATATTGCAATGGAAAGGCTTTTTGAAAGGTATGACGTTAAATCTGGCGATCGGGTCGTTGATTTTGGGTGTGGAAAAGGACGGTTAAACTTTTATATCCATTACTTTTTTAAGGCATCCGTCGTGGGGATTGAAATGAACGAAGGTTTTTATCGGGAGGCAGAAGAGAATTACAAAAGCTATGTTAAAAAGCATAGAACGAATAGAGGGGAAATTCAATTTTATTGCTGCCTTGCGGAAGAATATCCTATTCATCCATTGGACAACCGTTTTTACTTTTTCAACCCGTTTTCGATCCAAATCTTCATAACGGTTATCAACAATATCTTGCTGTCTTATGAAAATGCGCCAAGAGAACTGGAGCTTATTTTATATTATCCATCAGAAGACTATATCTACTTTTTAGAAAATCAAACTCCCTTTGAATTAAAAGAGGAAGTCGATTTGAAAGATTTGTATGGGGATAAACCGAATGAGCGTTTTTTGATTTATCGGTTAGGCTATTAAGAAAAGCTTCAATTGAAGCCCTTTCGAAGAAGAGGTATCCATCCTTAAAGGAAACTTTCCTTTGCGGTAAAAAAAAACCGGGAATCCCCGGTTTTTTTTAGAAGTTAACTGCTGCTTTTGCGGCTCTTTCAATTCCGTCTTGGATAATCTCTTCTGCACGATCTGGGAATTGGTTGTGCCCCTCAACAATCACGGATGTAACATCTTTTACGCCCCAGAAATTTAGGGCTGCTGATACAAAGTTCACGGCCATTTCCACAGACTGTAAAGGTCCTTCGCTGTAGACGCCACCGCGAGCATTTAACAAGGCAACTTTTTTATCTGGCAGCAGACCAATCGGACCTTCTGCAGTATAACGGAAAGTTTTTCCTGCCTGACTCAAATAGTCGATATAGGTGTGAAGAACGGCAGGAACGGTGAAATTCCAAAGTGGAAAACCAAATACGATTTTATCTGCGGCAAGAAACTGATCAAGGTATTTGTTTACAAGATCTGCAGCTTGCTTTTCGCTCTCTGTTAATTCTAATCCACGTGCCTGTTTAAACATTCCATTGATTTTTTCAACGTCATAGTACGGTAGATTTTCTTTAAATAGGTCAAGTTCGATAATTTCATCTTCGGGATGAGATTCTTTGTAGGTAGACAGAAAAGCTTCATACAGCTTTACACTCACAGCCTGTTCAACAGGACGATTGTTGGCTTTAATAAAAAGTACTTTTGCCATTATGGTTCCCCTCCAATAAGTTGTCATAGCAACTTTTCTGTTTATATTTCAATCATTTTCACTACTAATACGTTGCTATAGCAACAAATGATTTAGGAAATATATTATACTGAAATGTATAGATTGTCAACTCGAATTGCCAAGACGGCATTCTTTCCTTTATTCTGTAAGAGGAAGCCCAATGTGAGGTGAATCAAACGTGAGATTAAACTTTTATGATTATATAAGTATCTTTATCCATCAAACCGACCTAACCTTGACCAATTATATTAAAAGCAAACTAGCCCCTTTTAACTTGGCTCCAGAACAAAATTTGATTATGATGCTTCTTTGGGAAAAGGATGGACTCACGCAAAATGAGATTGCCGAAAAGCTAAAAAAGGATAAAACAAACATTGCCAGAATGGTTTTCAATCTGGAGCAAAAAGGATTTATCCGCAGGCAATGCAGGGAGAACGACAGACGCTGCTTGAAAGTGTTTCTGACGCAAGAAGGGGAAAAGCTGGGCCACTGCATTACGGAGATTACAGAGGAATTTAACAGTTTAGTTTGTAAGGGAATAACGGAGGAAGAGCTCAAGGCCGTAAGGAAAATTCTTGGTAAAATGTGCGTGAACGTTCAAAAAGGCGTCTAATCCCCCTTTTTCATCGTTCTTTTGTCCTATTTTCCATTGTATAATATCGGTAATGTCATTACAGGGGGAAAAGGGATGAGCGTATATAACATTTTTCTTTTGGTTCATATTGTATCTGGTGCCATCTGTTTAATAACAGGGGCAATGGCTTCCTTTGCAAGTAAAAGAAGAGGCAGGCATACAATGATGGGGGAGATCTACCATGGAGGGTATGTTGCTATTTTTTGTAGCTCCGTTGTCATGGCCATCATGCACTGGTCGGAAAGCGCCTATTTATTTTACATTGCCCTCTTTTCATACGGGTTAGCACTCTTTGGGTATCTAGCTAAAAAGTACCGCTGGAAAAATTGGCTGACTAAGCACATAAGCGGTATGTTGGGATCCTATATAGGCATTATTACGGCAACTCTCGTTGTGAATGGTTCAAAAATTCCATTAATCAATGAAATCCCTTCGCTCGTTCTTTGGTTTGCCCCGACGGTTATCGGTACACCGATTATTTCGCTAGTGAATAGGCGTTATATTAAGACGAAGAAGGTAAAAGAGATAGCACGATAAAAAAAGTGAGGTTCGTCATGATTTTTCAATTTAAGGTACAATTACAAGATATTGACCCCCCTATTTGGAGACAGTTTCAAACGTCTAATGAGATTACTTTTCATCAACTGCATAAGATTCTGCAAATTGTTATGGGGTGGCAGGAATCCCATCTTTATGAATTTGATTTGGGTAAAAAAACAATTGCTCTTCCTGATCCCGAGCTAGGCTTCGGCGATCAGAAGGATCTCAATGCAAAACGGGAGCAGCTTAAAACGCACCTTCGGGTAGAAGGACAAGCTATTACTTATATCTATGATTTTGGTGACTATTGGGAACATCGGTTAACATTGGAGCGGATTTTGGATAAGCCAACTGATGGACCCTTGTGTCTTGGCGGGGAACGGAGTGCTCCACCTGAAGATTGTGGCGGTGTTGGAGGATATGAAGAGATATTGCGGGTTATCGCTGATCCGAACGATCCAGAATACGAATCGATCTTAGAATGGCTACGTGATGATTATGACCCGGAAGAGTTTGACCTTGAGTATGTAAATGGGGAACTAACGAGGAGAAAGGCCTCACTATCACCAGCTAAAAAAGTCGTAACCAAGTCGGAGAAACCAGTCAAGTTAACAAAAGCGAAGTTGAAAAAATGGCTGCAATCTTTAACCCAGGAAGAAACGACGGAGTTGTTAACCAGATGCTTTGCGATGAACAAGGAAGTGGAACAGTTCTTGACCGTCCGTTGTTACGGGGAGGAAGCGATTGAAGAGTTATCTCGTGTATATAGCAAAAAGGTAGAAGATGAGTTTTTCCCAGACCGCGGTGAACCGGAATTAAGGCTTTCAGAAGCCAAAAAGGCGATCGACCTCTTTGAGAAAATTACCCAAAGTCCTAGACACGTCATAGATCTGAGACTTTTATTTGTAGAAAATGGAGTGGAATTTACAAGGTCCTATGGGGATATCGATGCCCGTTTTTATGATAGTGTACTAAAAATGTACGCATCCATCGTAAAGATGGTTAGTGAAGACCAAAGCCGGGACCTATTTGATGAATTCGAGGATCGAATTTATTCTGTTGTAGAAAGAAGCTGGGGAATTGGTTGGGGATTTCACGACGGGTTAGTTGAGCTTTATTCTTATATTCAATCATAGAAACGAGGGAAAAAGCATGTTTAAAAGAATTGGATTGTTTTTCCTAACCAACATCTTTGTCATTGTGACGATTGGTATTATTACCAGTCTATTGGGAGTGCGGGGATATATTAATGCACAAGGCATAGACTTTGGGGCTTTATTGGTTTTTAGTGCGGTTGTAGGTTTCTCAGGTGCTTTGATTTCTCTCGCGATGTCAAGAGTGATGGCAAAATGGGTGATGGGTGTCAAAGTAATTGACCCAAATGGACCGCTACACCCAGCAGAACGCCAATTGCTAGATGAAGTGTATGCTCTTTCTAGAAAAGCAGGAATTATGGTGATGCCGCAAGTGGGAATTTATGATTCCCCTGAGGTAAATGCCTTTGCCACAGGGCCAACGAAAAACCGCTCTTTGGTAGCAGTATCCCGCGGCTTACTGGAAAGAATGGATCGCGATGCTGTTTCCGGTGTACTGGCCCACGAGGTTGCGCATATTAGCAACGGTGACATGGTCACCATGACCTTGCTGCAAGGTGTAATTAACACCTTTGTCGTGTTCTTATCGAGGATTTTTGCGTATGTTGCTTCTCGCTTCGTAAAGGAAGATATTGCTCCCATCGTCCATTTTATCGCGGTCATCGTCTTTGATATTTTGTTTTCGATATTAGGCAGTATGGTCGTCATGGCCTTCTCACGTTACCGCGAATACCATGCAGATGCAGGCGGAGCTTACTTGGCTGGCAAGGAGAAAATGATCCATGCCTTGCAATCCTTGAAACAGACAGTTCAGTTAGTAGATACAGAACAGCAGTCAGTGGCTGCGCTTAAGATTAGTGGAAAAAGAGGCGGATTCCTCGGCCTGTTTGCCAGCCACCCCGATTTAGATGATCGGATTGAACGGTTGAAAAGGGGAAGATAGTAAGATTTTAATGTAGGATGTCCTTCACAGGGTTGGTGGAGGACATTTTTTTTTTGGGGGCTGGGGATTAGTTCTTCATGAAGGGGATTCGGACTGAAACCCACTAGCCCCGGTCGCCAGAGTCTGAATACCCCCCGGATTCGGACTGAAACCCGCAAGCCTCGGTTGCCAGAGTCCGAATCGCCCAAAATCCTCACCATCTTTTTACAATATCTACACATCAAATTAACAATTATGGGATTAAATGAATGAAAAAGAATATGCACTAGGGAAACGGGGTCAAATCATGAAAAATAAAAAACTGCTTTTTATTCTCAAACCAAGACGTATCAAGGGGGTTACGTCATCTTTCCTCAATCTAAGCCGCATTAAGGATTTTTCACCCTACTTTATGCATAAATTTAACCTATCGACGATTTTAATTTTACCGATCATATTTGTGATCATAGCCTCCTCAACAATTATCGCTTACGTAAGTTACGAGAAGAATAAGCAGCTTACAGTATCTTTTATTGAGCAGCAGCTTCAATCGTCGGCTGAGATGATCAAGGAAAAGGTAACCATATTAAAATCCACTGTACCTAACCAAGAATTTAACTCCAAACTTTCATACGCCTTAACTTTAAACCAAAACAAATTTAAAACATCAGGTTTAACCCCTATGCAATTCAAAATAACCAAGGATGGTAAGCTAGAAAAATTTGCCGGGTTTGAAACGGTAATGCCTAAAATGCCACCAGCGATCATTGACCATATGATACAGCAAAAGCAGGGGATTGAGCATATCGATGGATTAACTCTTTCTTACACCTATCAGCTTGAATTAGATGAAGCCTTGTATGTGATTGCGCTAGAGGATCAAGAATACTTAAAACCTGTTGCCGAATATCGAAATCTTACCATCGTACTTTCGATTATTACCATTTTTCTCGCTTGTCTAGTTGGATTCTTTACCATTCGGAAGGTCACGAAGCCAATTGCGCTGCTTAAACAAGCAATGGAGAGGGTTTCCGAAGGAAATCTGCAGCATAAAATTCAATTAAGTTATTCCAGTAAAGAGATCGAGGCGGTTTCGATGGGTTTTAATGAGATGGTGGATAGTCTTAACACGCTAATCGGTCACATCGATACCAGTGCGAAGCTAGTTGCCGAGTGTTCGGAGAAATTGACCTATACGTCTAATGAAACAAAGCAGGCTTCAGAAGAGATCGAATCCGCCACGGGTGAAGTAGCTAGTGGAACCGAGAAACAAGTTAAGTCAGCTGCGACAGCCGCACATATTTCCGATGAAATTATGCGAGGAATGCAGCATGCTGCAATTTCTATTGAGCATGTAGAGACTTCCACTACGACGGCGAATCAGAGAGCTGCAGCAGGAAATGAGCTAGTCATCCAGACTGTTGAACAAATGAATCTAGTTCACAAAACCGTTGGAGAAACGGCGGAAATGGTCTATTCGTTAGGGGAAAAATCAAATCGTGTCGATCAGATCGTAATGATCATTGGTCAAATCGCCAAACAAACCAATCTTCTTTCCTTAAATGCGGCCATCGAAGCGGCACGGGCTGGGGAAAATGGCCGAGGTTTTGCTGTGGTAGCCAATGAAATCAGAGGTTTAGCTGATCAATCGGAAAAAGCAGCGAATCAGATTCAAGAGATTATTGAAGAAATCCGTGACGAAACGAAACAAGCCGTGACATCCATGACACGCGGCTCGGGTGTTTTGGAAGAAGGAATAGCCATGGTGAAACAGACGAGGGATGCCTTTCAGGAAATTGTGCAGACCGTCGAGAAGGTAACCATTGAAACGACGGGGGTTTCAGCCGTGGTCAATAAAGTCAGTGAACAAACACATAGTATGTCCCTAAGCATGGAAGAAATAGCTTCCATTTCAAAGCAATTTGCTGGAAGTATGCAATATGTAGCCGCGGCCGCGCAGAATCAAAGTACATCTACAGAGGAAATTTCTGCTGCAGCCGAGGACTTAAGCAATTTATCAAAGGGACTGCAAGAGGTTCTCGTGAAATTTAAGGTGTAAAAAAAGTGGCTCAATGTAGCCACTTTTTCTTCGTCCATTTTGAAAGCGGTTTATTTCTCTAAACAATTTGTTTACAGTTCATTAATATTATCTCAACAACCATTCTTTATAATCAAAATTGTTAAGAACAACAAATACGAAACAAATTTCTAAAGGGGGATTTACAAGTGAAGAAATTTGCATTACTTTCTGTTACAGCACTTACCATTCTAAGCGCAGCCTTAACTGGATGTGGAGCGAGCAACCAGCAAGGTGCCGCTGAAACGCCAAGCCAAGCAGAACAACCAAAGGCTGAAACAAAGAGTGGATCGATCACCGCTGTTGGTTCCACAGCATTACAACCGCTTGTTGAGCAGGCTGCAAAATCTTTTATGAGTGAGAATACTGGTGTTACCATTCAAGTACAAGGTGGCGGAAGTGGTACAGGTTTATCACAAGTAGCTTCTGGTGGGGCAGATATTGGGAACTCTGATATTTTTGCAGAAGAGAAGAAGGAAATCGATGCAGCAGCATTGAATGATCATAAAGTGGCTGTCGTTGGAATGGCAGCAGTAGTAAGTAAAGATGCAAAAGTGGACAACTTAACTAAACAACAATTAATTGATGTATTTACTGGAAAGGTAACGAACTGGAAAGAGGTTGGGGGAGAAGATCAAAAGATTACCCTCGTTAACCGTCCTTCAAGCTCCGGTACTCGTGCCACATTCTACACTTTTGCCTTGGATAAAAATGAAGAAGCACAAGGAATTACCGAGGATTCTTCCGGGACAGTACGTAAAATTGTTGCAGAAACACCTGGTTCAATCGGCTATTTAGCCCTTTCTTACATCGATGATAGCGTGAAAGCACTTAAGTTGGACGGTGTTGAGCCAACTCCTGAGAACATTCAAACAAACCAATATCCTGTATGGTCTTATCAGCACATGTACACAAAAGGTGAAGCTACTGGAATCACAAAAGATTTCATCAATTACATTCTTGCTGACAAGTTCCAAAATGAAGTTGTAACCGAAGCTGGTTATATTCCTGTATCAAGTATGAAAGTAGATCGTGATGCAGCTGGTACTGTAACAAATAAATAGATGAACGGATCAGAAGGTACCCTAATAAAATGGGTGCCTTCTTTTTTTGTTCAGTAAAAAGTTTGACAAATTTGTGAACACGTTCAATAATAGAGGAAAAGGAGGGTGAGTAAAATGGGGTTTCAACATAAATTCCTGAATATTGTGAAGTGTATCAGCGGCTCACTTCTTTCCCTAGGAATCATCCTTTTTTGCCTCGGTATATTTGTGTACCACAACAGCATCTTAGCGGCAATTGGCATTGGTACTATGATGGGGTCTGTCTTCATTTTTTTATGTGGAGTATTTTTTTCAGCATCAGAAGAGATGGTGATGATCATTCATAATCGTGACCAAATAGCCCAAACGAAAAAAGAAGAGCGCCTATGCTCAGATAGACGCCCTTTATATATGCATCGCCCTACACATAACCCCAGATCATGCATAGTAATGTTCCGAAGACGGTAACTAACGCGATGGCTAGTGAATAATAGATATTTGTGTAAATAGAACCTTTGTCCCCGGTTTCCCCAGCATGCATGAATACAACCAACTGAACGGCTGCCTGCACGAAGGCGGTGACGAGCAAAATCGTCATCCCAACGGTAAAGGACATGTCGAAGAAGTAAACAGCAAGTGCAATGGCCGTAAGCAGTAGGGAAAATCCAAAGCCTATAACCTGTTTGCGTGGGAATAGTTCCATCATAATTACATCATTCCTTTCAAGTAGACGAAGCTGAAGATAAAGATCCATACCACGTCAAGGAAATGCCAGTACAACGAGAAGATAAAGGACTTGTTCGCTGTTTCTGGCGTAATACCATGTTTCCTAACCTGCAGGATAATAAACAATCCCCAAAATAAACCAAATGTCACGTGTGCACCGTGTGTCCCCAGAGTGGTTAAGAGAATGGCGGTAAAGGCACTAACTTGCAAGCCCGCTCCAACATGCACATAATGCACGAATTCATAGATTTCTACTCCCAGGAAGATTAACCCGAGGAGGAGAGTAATTGCATAGAAGGTAATCATCGCCTTCGTTCTGCCAATCCGCATGGCATGCACACCAAGCCCGATGACAAAACTACTTGTTAAGAGGACGATCGTCTCGATGAGAACCGGTGTAATTTCAAAAATCTCTGCCCCAGATGGACCAGAACCGGTCCGATCCACCAAGGTGAAGTAAGAAGCAAAGAGCGTTCCGAACAGCATAATTTCCGCTCCAAGGAAAATCCAAAAACCTAAAATATTTATCTGATTTTGTTCTGTACCATATTCAAGGGGCAGCGAGTGATCCATTTTCATCGTTTAAGCACCTCGCAATTTCGATTCAGTTTCTTTAATTTCCTTTACGGAAATGTAATAACCAGGATCCCTCTCAAAGGAACGGTGTGCCATACAAGCGAAAATACCGATGGTGGCCACGATTGCCGGAATCCATAGGGAAAAGACAAAGGAAAATCCCCAGACAAAGAAGATACAACTCATGATAAAGGGGACACCGCTGTTGCTTGGCATATGAATCTTTTGAACGTCCCCTTTAAATAGTTCATACCCGTTTTTCTTCGCATCCCAGAATGCTTCAATGGAATTAGCTTGTGGTGTAATGGCAAAGTTGTACGCAGGCACAGGGCTTTGTGTCGCCCACTCCAGAGAACGTGCATCCCACGGATCCGCACTAATATTTCTAGATTCATAGCGTGTACTGTAGTAGATGTTGTAAACAATTAAAGCAAATCCAACAGCCAAACCGAGAGCCCCGATGAACGAAAGCATATTCAATGGCCCATACCCGGTCGCTTCAGAGTACGTATACATGCGGCGGGCCTGACCGTCCAACCCGGTAAAGAACATCGGGAAGAAGGTCACGTTAAAGCTAATCGCGATAAACCAGAAGGCCCATTTTCCGATTCGTTCATTGAGCATGAAGCCAAACATTTTTGGCCACCAATAGGTAAGACCAGCAATCATCGCGAACACAACACCTGGAATGATGGTGTAATGGAAGTGAGCAACTAAAAACATCGTGTTATGATATTGATAGTCTGCACTTGCCATAGCAAGCATCACCCCGGTTACCCCACCAATCGTAAAGATTGGAATGAAACCAACCGCATAGAGCATTGGAACCGTAAACTCAATTTTCCCTTTATACATCGTGAACAGCCAGTTGAATATTTTAATCCCTGTTGGTATGGCAATCGCCATGGTTGTAACAGAGAAGATGCTGTTCGTTAAGGCCCCCTGACCCATGGTAAAGAAGTGGTGTGTCCAGACCAGGAAGGAAAGGAAAGAAATCACTACCATAGAGGCAACCATTGATTTATATCCGTACAAGTTTCGACGGGCAAATGTGGAGATAACCTCACTATACACCCCAAATGCCGGCAAAATTAAAATGTAAACTTCAGGATGACCCCAAACCCAGAACAGGTTTGCCCATAGCATATCCATCCCGCCATTTGTGGTGGCAAAAAAATGAGTGCCGAATAGGCGATCCATCGTCATCATGATTAGGGCCACGGTTAATACCGGGAAAGCGAAAACGACGATGACGTTCGCAGTCAGAGCAGACCAAGTAAACATCGGCATTTTCATCAAGGTAATCCCAGGCGCTCTCATTTTCAAAATCGTTACGATAAAGTTAATCCCTGACATTAAGGTACCAAATCCAGCAATCTGCAGGGAGAGCGCATAATAGTTTGTTCCAACGGATGTACTGAATTCATTGCCCGCTAGAGGGAAATAAGCCGTCCAGCCTGCATCCGGCGATCCTCCAATAACGAAGGAGATGTTAAACAACATCGCCCCCATAAAAAATAGCCAGAAACTTAGTGCATTCAATCGTGGGAAAGCTACGTCACGCGCGCCAATTTGCAGAGGCACGACAAAGTTCATTAAGGCGTAAATAAAAGGCATCGCCATAAAGATAATCATCACAGTTCCATGTGTGGTAAAAACTTCATTATAGTGCTGTGCGTCGAGCAGTGTGTTTTCCGGAATCGCTGTTTGCGAACGCATCATGATCGCATCCACGCCACCGCGGAACAGCATTAGTAAAGCGGAGATCAAATACATAATTCCAATTCGTTTATGGTCAACGGTCGTTAGCCATTCCCGCCATAAATATCCCCATTTTTTAAAATAGGTCAAGCCAACGACAATCGCAATCACGGTTAAACCAATCGCTACCATCGAGGCGTAGATTGGGGCGCTCGGATGTGGTATGGCAAATCGTTCAAAGAACTCCATAGGTCATGACTCCTTTCCGTACTTTTATTCAGCTATTGCAGCTTGTTCAGCATGGGATGTCACCATATGATGTTCACCATGCCCACCCTCGGGAGCGGGGGAGAAGTCTAAATGGGTTCCCGTAAACGTTAATCGTCCAAGGTGTCCTGGATCCAATAATTCATCGAATTTCTCCTGTGTAAGAGGTTTCGCTGTTGATTTGACTTCCTCTACCCATTTTTCAAATTCATCCGGTGGCATTGCTTTGACATCAAAAGTATTCTCTGCGAAGCCTTTTCCGCTGAAGTTCGCATTTCTTCCCATATATTCGCCCGGTACATCAGCAGCAAGGTGGAGGGTGTTCACCATATCTGCCATCGCATATTTTTGTCCACCAAGCTGTGGAATCCAGAAACTAGTGATAGGTCCGTAAGAATACAGCTTAAATTCTAAAGGTCGATCGGTTGGTATATAAAGATAATTGACCGTTTCAATATTTTGTTCAGGATAGCTAAAATGCCATTTCCAGTCGGATGATGAGGCATATATAACTAAGGGCTTTTGCCCTTCATATCCTTTCGGCGTGGTCTCTACCTGCTCGTTGGATTGGATCGTGATCACGGAAAGGAAAATCACAATGATCACCGGGATCCCGATACAAATGGATTCCACCAGCTTGCTCCCTTCGATATGTGGGGGCTCATAATCTGCCGGCTGTTTGGAGGCGCGGTATTTAACCAACATAATAACGAGGAGAATAAAAACCGCAGCAACGATGATGGACATCGTCCAAATCGATATCATAATCACATCTGCTTGTGTTTGGGCTTGCGGCCCTTTGGGGTCTAAAACCATTAGCTTATTGTTACAACCTGTAAGCACGGTGATAATAGTAAAAATTGAACCTAAAATAGCCCAATTCCACTTCATAGAGGCCACTCCTTTCTTTTCCTAGAAGCTTCTCTTTTACGTCGACGTCGTTACCCCTAGCTTAGTACCGTCAAAAAAAAATAACAATGAAATGTGAAAGATGTCACAAATTGTTCAATAGAAGAGTGTGATTTTTGTCACAGATTATTCAAGAACCTCTTAAAAAAGGAGACGCTACTGTATTGAATGTCAATTACCAATTGACCAAATTAACTGACTTCCGTATAATCTGATTTATTAGATTGAGGCCAATAATCGTAGTGAGGGCCCAACGGGAAGGTCACTTCATGTTAGAAATTCTATCGATCGTTTTACCAATTTTTATTGTTTTTGCCTGTGGATTTTTTCTTAAGAAAAGATTCAAAACAGATATTGCCTCATTATCGAATGTTGCATTCTATTGCCTACTGCCGGCATTGGTCTTTAAAACGTTTTATACGTCTCATATTAGCCGAGAAATTGGATGGATCATCCTTTTTGCGGTATCCTTAATGGTTGCCTTACTCTTGTTTACACTGCTAGTTTCCAGGTGTTTTCGTTTTGATAAGAGCACCGAAATCGGGTTGCTTCTCGCCTCTCTTTTTGGGAATGGAGGAAACTATGGCAGCTCGATTATTCTATTGGCGTATGGTCAGGAAGGTTTTGACTGGGCGATCGCTTACTTTGTCATTCAGTCGATGATGACAAATTCCTTCGGGGTCTTCTTGGCTGCACAGGATAGCTCGGGGATTTGGGTTACCCTAAAGAAAGTGCTCAGAATGCCTATCCTTTATGCCGGCCTTCTTGGCTTCCTGTGTCAAACCCTGCATATTGAACTGCATCCGATTATTTATACACCGATCGAATTGTTAAGCCAGGCAATGATTCCTTTATTGATGTTGATTCTTGGAATGCAGCTGGCCATGATTAAAAATTTTGGGTTTATGAAAGGGGTCACTTTGGGAGTATGTATTAGGCTCTTGATTTCACCGCTGCTTGCCTATTTTATCCTCATGCTGTTTCCCTTTAATGATTTGGCTTATAAGGTTTTGCTTCTTCAAGCAGCGATGCCAACGGCTGTCGTTGTTACGTTAATTACGCTTCAATACAATCGCACACCGGAGATGGTGGCCGGGGTTGCTTTGTTTAGTACTCTATTTTCAAGTGTGACGGTGTCAGCTCTTTTGTTTCTACTGCAATAAGTGTATTTGACATCTAGCCATTGGGGAAATTAACCTATAATGCTTATTTTGAAGGAGAAGATATGGAAGCTAAATACTGCAAAGAATCTCGCATTGTAAAGATGAGTCATGTTTTACCGCCCGATACCAATACCCATGGTACTTTATTTGGCGGCAAATTAATGTCATATATTGATGATGTGGCCTCTCTTTCTGCTACTAGACATAGCCACAGAACGGTTGTCACGGCTTCTACAGATTCGGTCCACTTTTTAACACCTATTACACCAAATGATGCTGTCATGTTGGAATCCTATGTGGTGTCTACTGGTAGAACCTCGATGGAGGTTTTTGTTAAAGTCATTGCAGAAAATTTATATACAGGAGAACGGCGAATTTCCGCTACTTCCTTTTTGACCCTTGTAGCGTTAGATGAAAATAATAAACCGGTTCCTGTTCCTCCTGTTATACCCATGACGAAGGAAGAAACAAAACTTCATGAATTAGCGCCGCAGCGGGCAGAGATGCGAAGAGCTCGGCGTGAGGAAAGCAGGCAATTTGCTGCTTATTTGACAACGGAAGAATACCATGAGCAAACTAAATGTGAAACGTAAAAAAACTTGGGGGCATATCATGCCCCACTGCATCGTATTCATTCTATGAATATCAATTGCAAAGGATGTGGCAGTAATGGATGTAATAGAAGCCATAAAATCTCGCAGGAGCATCGGAAAGGTGAAGCAGGACCTGGTCAGTACAGAGTTGATAGAAAAAGTACTAGAGGCTGCAACTTGGGCCCCCTGTCACCACCTAACTGAACCGTGGAAGTTTTTCGTTTTGGCAGGGGATGGCCGAAAGCTTTTAGGTAAAATATTGGCTGATATCGCTAAAGAAGGTATGGAGGATCCAACGACAGCGGAAAACCTGGAGAAGATCAGGAAGCAGGAAGAAAAAGCCTTACGTGCCCCAGTGGTTATTGCTGTTGCTGTGACCCCATCTGATAATCCACGTGTGGAGAGAATAGAAGAATTTGCGGCGGTTAATGCTGCCATTCAAAATATGCTTCTTGCTGCACACGCTTTGGGATTGGGAGCCATTTGGCGGTCAGGCAAGCCTGCATATCATCCGAAGATGAAAGAAGCATTCGGCTTACGCGATGAGGATGAGGTGCTTGGCTTTGTTTATCTAGGCTATCCTGACATCGAACCACCTGTTCGGCGGAGAAAACCATTTACCGAAAAAACGGTCTGGATCAACTCTGATAAAGATTAAGATTGTGTAAGGTACTGCTCGGCGACGGAAATAAATTCGCGAACGGTAAAAGGCAGGTATCGATTCCTCTTCCAGATCATGCCTAGTTCCAGGTTAATCTTAGATTCATAAAGGGGAATCGCTTTTATTTCGGGGTTGTTTAATTGCTGGCAGATTTTGCTTGGCAATAAAGCAACCCCTAATTTTGCCTCTACCAATTCGACCATAAGATCCTTTTGCGAGCTTTCGCAAACAATATTTGGATAAAAATCATTTTTTGCACATTCCTCAATAATCCGATCGTAAATCGAAAAATCTTTTCGGTAAAAAATGAAAGACTCGCTTTTTAATTCGGATAGGTGGAGAAGAGGTTTACCCGCCAAAGGGTGATCTTTATGTACAATCAATAGGAGAGGATCCTTTAATAATTGAATCAGCTCAAAACTATCGCCATGAATAGGTAAATTACAGATTAACCCTATATCCAACGAACCTTCTTCGACCCCTTGTTTAATCATTTTTGTGCCTACTTCAGATAGGGTGATCTCGACGGATGGATAGGATTCTTTATATTGACTAATGAGTTTGGAGAAGAAGGAAGCTCCAATAATGGGTGGAATACCGATGCGGATTTCTCCTTTTTTTAATTTCATGATGTCGTTCAACTCAGAGGTTAAATTATTGAAGGTTTCCAATACATTTTTAGCATTAATTAAAACCGCTTTTCCCGCATCCGTTAATTCCAGCTGTCTAGATGAACGGTAAAATAACGGGACTCCTAATTCCTCTTCAATACTTTTAATTGCTTTACTGATCGACGGTTGGGAAACATGCAATGTAGCTGCCGCTTTTGTAAAGCTCAAGTGTTTCGCCACCTCAGCGAAATACTCCAAATGCCGAATGTCCACCTTTATCCACCTCCTAATTTTGCGGGGTATGACCCCTTTATTGAACTAAAACAGTATAACCAAAAGGCATAATACACATTCGAAATATATATTTTGGTTAAAACTCCATCCATTATATAATGGAACTAAATAAATAATAATTGGATCCGCATCCAAAAAAAGTAATTTAGAAAATGAGAGAGGAGAAATACAATGAAAGACTATGTAAAAGTAGGCCGCCTTCAAGTTGCTCCTGTTCTTTACCAATTTATTAATCAGGAGGCCCTTCCTGGGACTGGTTTAACGACGGAGCAGTTCTGGGCTGACCTGGACCAACTAATCCATGATCTGGCACCAAAAAACAAGGCGCTATTAGCCAAGCGTGACGAAATTCAAAACGCCATTAACGGGTGGCATAAAGATAATAAGAATAACTTCGACTTTGATCAATATAAATCCTTTTTGCAAGAGATTGGTTATCTTGAGCCAGCCGTTGAGGACTTTCAGATTACTACAGAAAATGTGGACGACGAGATTACCCAGCAAGCTGGACCGCAGTTGGTGGTTCCGGTCAATAACGCACGTTATGCGTTGAATGCGGCCAATGCCCGTTGGGGAAGTCTGTACGATGCACTGTATGGAACGGATGCTATCGATGAGGATAACGGAGCTGAGCGGGGAGCGGGCTATAATCCGATCCGCGGAGAAAGGGTTATTGCGTTTGCCAGAGGATTTCTCGATCAAGCTGCAGCGTTAGTAGCAGGTTCGCATAAGGATGCAGAGAATTACGCGATCATTAACGGTCAGTTGGTTGTTACCCTTAGCGGTGGAGAAACTACAGGATTGCAAGATCCTTCGAAATTAATCGGATACGAAGGGAAGGCTGAAGGTCCTTCTGCTATTTTATTGAAAAATAACGGATTGCATTTTGAAATCCAGATTGACCGCAATCACCCGATCGGAAAAACCGATGCGGCTGGTGTGAAGGATATCCTGTTGGAAGCCGCGATCACAACCATTATGGACTGTGAAGATTCCGTTGCTGCCGTGGATGCAGACGATAAGGTAGCTGTATACAGAAGCTGGCTTGGACTGATGAAAGGAGACTTATCGGCTACCTTTGCCAAGGGAAATAAAACGGTCACAAGGACACTGAATCCGGATCGTACTTATACAGGGGTAGATGGGGAAGAAATTACGCTACACGGGCGCTCCCTTTTATTTGTCCGTAATGTAGGCCACTTAATGACGATTAATGCTGTACTGGATAAGGATGGCAAGGAAGTTCCAGAAGGAATATTGGATGCGGTCTTTACTAGTTTAATTGGAAAACATGATATTCTGCAGCATGGTCCTTACCGGAATTCAACCGAAGGCTCCATCTATATTGTAAAACCGAAAATGCACGGATCAGCAGAAGTCGCTTTCTCCAATGAACTATTTAGCCGTGTAGAAGATATGCTTGGAATGGAAAGAAACACCATGAAAATTGGGGTCATGGATGAAGAACGTCGTACCTCGCTCAACCTGAAGGCATGTATTCGCGAAGTAAAAGACCGTGTTGTGTTCATTAATACCGGTTTTCTTGACCGTACCGGCGATGAAATGCATACTTCAATGGAAGCTGGGCCGATGATTCGGAAGAATGAAATGAAATCGTCCGTATGGCTGCAAAGTTATGAACGCTCCAATGTGAGCATTGGGCTTGACTGTGGATTGCAAGGCCGCGCACAGATTGGTAAAGGAATGTGGGCGATGCCTGATTTGATGAAGGAAATGCTGAAACAGAAAATTGGTCACCTTGAAGCTGGCGGAAATACAGCATGGGTACCGTCACCAACAGCAGCTGTCCTGCATGCCCTTCATTATCATCAAGTAGATGTAGTGGAAGTACAAAATAAGTTGAAGGAAGCAATCAAAGATTACCGCGATGAGATTTTGGAAATTCCAGTGGCTGCAAACCCACAGTGGGGTCCAGAAGAAATCCAACAGGAGCTTGATAATAATGCACAAGGAATTCTCGGCTATGTTGTTCGTTGGGTAGAGCAAGGGATCGGCTGCTCTAAGGTTCCGGATATAAACAATATCGGACTCATGGAGGACCGTGCCACCTTACGGATCTCCAGTCAGCATATGGCAAACTGGCTACACCATGGAATTTGCACCGAGGAGCAGATCATGTCCACAATGAAGCGGATGGCCAAAGTCGTAGATGAGCAGAACGCTGGAGACGCAGCCTATCTCCCAATGGCTCCTAACTATGAAGAGTCCGTTGCCTTCCAGGCAGCCTGTGACCTGGTGTTCAAAGGATACGATCAACCAAATGGGTACACCGAGCCAATCCTGCACCGCCGCCGGATTGAATTTAAAGAAAAGGTGTTAGCGCAGAAGGCGTAGGAATATAGAGTAGAAAGGGATAGCAGAGGATGCTATCCCTTTTTGGTGTGAGATTGTTGAGGGGGGATCTATTTTTTTAAGTTCAGGTCCGATTTGAATTTTTTTCTTAGATGGGCGCGACGGAACTTGGGGAGGATCCTTTTTTTCGATATGATTGGGAGAGTAACTCGGGGTAGAAGTCAAAAATCGGTCTATTGCTCCCGAACAGCGGCCTTAAATCCCAATTAAAATAATTCAGGTCCCAAACTGGGAGGTCCAGGTCCCAAAATCGGGGTTCCAGGTCACGGGAAATGAAACCTTGCTCACATTGGTGTAATAATTACAGATAAATACCCCTGTCCCTATCTTGGTAAAATAAAAGTTGGAGGGAAACAATGAGTTGGATCTATTTATTATTTGCTATTCTTGCGGAGGTATCTGGGACAACAGCGATGAAGTTCTCACAAGGTTTTTCAAAGTTGATGCCTTCAATCTTGATGTTTGTTTTTTATGGATTAAGCTTAAGTTTTCTCACGTTGGCATTAAAGAATATAAGTGTAAGTATTGCCTATGCCATATGGTCGGGATTGGGTACAGCTATGATCGCTATAATTGGGTTCTTATGGTTTAAGGAGTCTATTACTCCTATGAAAATTGTATCGATTTTTTTGATTATCGCTGGTGTGATTGGTCTGAATTTGAGTGGGGGAGCACAAGAGAGCGGAGAGGACCCACAGCAGATTGAGAAGGCGCAGGGGTGATTTCGATAAAAAGCCTGATGAAGATCAATCACATCCATTTCGATAGTCACTTTGGTCTTCATACACTCCAAAAGCAAAAGCCTTTATCTAGACAGCCTCAACCCAACCCTCATGACCAATCGGGATATATCCAACCCCTACAACCCCGCAAAAATCAAGTGCTAGTTTTGACAAAATTATGTATAATGGACGTATGAAAGGGGGATTTTCGCTATGCACCGTTTTTCATTGTCCATTTTATTTGGATTTATCCTGATTTGGCTTCAATCCTTGCTTATTATGAAATGGAATGGGTATACCACGATCCAATTCAACAGTTTAAGTTCCATTTTTCTTCTATGGATGACCAACTTTTTTATCATATATAGCCTGTTCTCTACATGGAAAAGTCCAATCAGAACAAATTCAGACCTTTAGGCTAATGGCTGTAACCCACTGCCACATAAGCCTTAAGGTCTCTTTTTTAGGACATAACTTGTTCCACGATCAATGGTGTCCGTGACTCCACTTTCATCGGTCTTTGGCCGCGAATGACCTCCACCATTTCGTAAGATCCAGCTTTTAATCTCTCCGCAACAACCCTCATCGAAACATGGGGGTCCATATTTCCACAGGTATAAACATCTACACTAGCATAGGCATGCTCCGGAAATGTATGAATGGTTAAATGGGATTCGGATATGACCACAACCCCGCTCACACCATCTGGTTCAAACTGGTGGAAGATCACTTCTCTAATATCTGCATCCCCTTCAAGTGCAGCGTCAACCATGGATTTCTGTACGGTTCCGATCTTTTTGAGCAGTTCCGGATCACAGTCCCATAAATCAATGACGAGATGTCTCCCGATTGTGTCCATGTCTTCAACCCCTTGTTTAATATTGTTTATTCTTGAAAGTCAAATAGGCTTTCTTTATTTTAGCCCTAATGGCAGGAGAATATTTTGCGGATCCTTTAGTTGCTTCCATTGGGCATTTCGTGAATAATGAAAGTACCAATTAAGAGGGGGCGTAGTGCGAATGGCTGAACATATTTGTGAGTATTGTAAAGAAAAAAATGGGGAGTTCTACAGTGCTTTTGAGTTGGATAGTTGGGGAATTATAGGAAAAATTGGTGGAGAAAATCGAAACCATTATTATTTGTGCATTAGCTGTTTTAATCATCTGACAGATAGCCCCCTACAGTCCGAAGAAGCCCGCCAAAAGATTTTAAAAAATAAAGAGGAATATCAAAAAGCGGTGGAAGAAGGGCTAGTTTGTCCAAAGTGCAAGGCGTTCATCATGGAAAAGCCTCATCGTTGCGGGGAATAATCACAATCGGCGCATTCAATAACCTCCTCCTGTTTACAAATCGTAATCATTACGATATAATCCACATAGTTATTTAGGAATGATTCCGATTTGTAGGAGGGTAATACACGGATGTCCCGATTTTTTTATTTGTTAATATGTTCAATATTTATATTTATAATTTCAGGATGTGGAGGGCAAGAGCCCACACCGCAACAAGGTCAAGCATCCACGGATGAGGGTCAACGACCTATCCAAATATATACAACTATTTATCCGTTATACGATTTTGCGAAAAAAATTGCGGGGGAACAGGCGCATGTTGAAAATATTGTTCCCCCAGGTGTGGAATCTCACGATTTTGAACCAACGGTTCAAGATATGATGAAATTAAATGAGGCTCAGATGTTTATCTATAACGGAGCTGGTTTCGAGGGGTGGGTGGAAAAGGCTTTATCCGCGTTGAATCACTCAGAGCTAACCGTTGTGGATACCAGTGAACAGGTCAAGGTGTTGGGAGATGAACCAGATCATTCTGATCATGGGCATGAAGGGATAGACCCTCATATTTGGCTTGATCCCAATCGAGCAAAGGTGCAAGCGGAGGCCATTAAAAATGCCTTGGTTCAAATTGATCCGGCCAACCGAGCCTATTATGAGAAGAATTTCGAGGAGCTTGCAGCAAAGTTTATCCAGTTGGATCAGGAGTACCAGGATCTTCGAGCATACGCGAAAAGAACAGAGATGATGGTTTCCCATGCGGCCTTTGGTTATCTGGCAGATGCCTATGGTTTCGAGCAGATTGCCATTTCTGGCCTTTCCCCGTCCGATGAACCAAGCTCAAAAGAGCTACAACAGATAGTCGAACTTGCGAAGGAACGAGCGATCCATTATATTTTGTTCGAAACGACTGTATCAGGCAAAGTCGCTGAGGTCGTGAAAAAAGAAATTGGTGCAAAGGCGCTTACGCTAAATACAATTGAAAGTTTATCGGAAGAGGAGATAGCGAAGGGACAGGATTATTTTACGGCTATGAAGAATAACTTGGAAACGTTAAAAATTGCCCTTGAATATGCAAAGTAACATACCGCTGGGAGTAGGGGGGAAGTTTCATGAATGTTGATCAGGCCCTTGAATTATTGAAGGATCAAGGATATAAGTATACAGGAAAAAGAGAAGAGATGATTCGTGTCATTGCGAAGGAAAAGCGGTACATGTCCGCTAAAGAAATTCTCGACTATATGAAACCGGATTATCCCAATATCAGTTTTGATACCATTTATCGTAATCTCTCTCTCTTTACGGAACTGCATATCTTGGAAGAAACAGAATTTAATAACGAGAGGAAATATCGTTTTTCCTGTGCCCATAAAGATCACCATCATCACTTGATTTGTCTCCGTTGCGGCAAGACCAAGCACCTGAAACTATGTCCGCTGGATGGATTGCTGGGAAACCCGGATGATTTTACGATTACAGATCATAAATTTGAAATCTACGGGTATTGTCAACAATGCGAGTAGACAAATGGTAATTACTGTTTAATTATGGTATAAATACTAGTAGCCTTAGATTTCGATGAAAAGAGGGTTGAAGATCGGAATGGAGAACAAAACTGTTACCTCTAATTTTATTAAGAACATAGTTGTAGAAGATTTGGAGTCCGGAAATTACAAACAGATTGTTACGCGTTTTCCTCCTGAACCGAACGGGTATCTGCATATTGGACATGCCAAATCGATTGTTCTAAATTTTGAATTAGCTGATGAATTTAAAGGGAAAACGAATTTGCGTTTTGATGATACCAACCCTTTGAAAGAAGATACAGAATATGTGGAATCGATTAAGGAAGATGTAAAGTGGCTCGGATATGATTGGGACAATCTTTGTTTTGCTTCCAATTATTTCTCGGAAATGTATGAGTGTGCAGTATTATTAATTAAAAAGGGACTAGCTTATGTAGACGATCTATCTGCTGAGCAGATTCGCGAATACCGCGGGACCTTAACAGCACCCGGAAAGGAAAGTCCTTACCGGAATCGGACGGTTGAAGAGAATCTGGAACTTTTTGAACAGATGAAACAGGGCAAGTTTAAAGACGGTGAAAAAGTAGTCAGGGCGAAGATCGACATGGCTTCACCTAATATCAATATGCGGGATCCAGTGATTTATCGAATCTCTTATGCTACCCATCATAACACTGGAAATGAATGGTGTGTTTATCCGCTTTATGCCTTTGCACATCCCTTGGAGGATGCAATCGAAGGGGTCACGCATTCCATTTGCACGCTTGAATTTGAAGACCAGCGTCCCTTTTACAACTGGGTGGTTGAACAATGTGAAATGGAAAGCAAGCCGAAGCAAATTGAATTTGCCCGGTTGAACTTGACCAATACCGTGATGAGTAAAAGAAAACTAAAGCAGCTTGTAGACGAAGGGTTTGTTGATGGCTGGGATGACCCGCGGATGCCGACGATTTCTGGCTTACGCAGAAAAGGGTATACGCCGGAAGCGATTCGTACCTTCTGCCGGGAAATTGGGGTGGCCAAAAGCAACAGCTTAGTTGATGCTCAGATGCTAGAGCATTTTATTCGTGAAGATTTGAAATTGAAAGCACCGCGTACTATGGGCGTCATTCAGCCACTGAAGCTTGTTATTACGAATTATCCGGAAGGGCAAGTGGAAATGCTGGAAGCCGAAATTAATCCGGAAAATCCGGAGATGGGGACCCGCCAAATTCCTTTCTCCCGTGAAATCTATATTGAACAGGATGATTTTATGGAGGAGCCGCCCAAAGGATACCATCGCTTGTATCCAGGCAACGAAGTACGTTTGAAACACGCTTATTTTGTGAAATGCAATGAAGTGATCAAGGATGAATCAGGTCAGGTGATCGAGATTCATTGTACGTACGACCCAGAAACCAAGAGCGGATCAGGTTTTACAGGCAGGAAAGTAAAAGGGACGATCCATTGGGTGGAGGCCACACAAGCAATTCCTGCAGAATTCAGATTGTATGAGCCGCTTATTTTGGATGATGACCAGGATGAGGAAAAGTCCTTCCTGGAGAATATCAATGAGCATTCCATGGAAATTCTGCAAGGATTTGTGGAACCCAATATGAGAACTGCAAAACCTCAGGATAAGTATCAATTTTTCCGGCATGGGTACTTTAATGTTGATCCCAAACATACAACAGAAGAAAACTTGGTGTTTAACCGCATTGTATCTTTAAAGAGTTCTTTTAGATTATAAGTAAAAAAGAGGGGCTGATTCAGTCCCTCTTTTCTTTTATGTTTTAGCTAATTTTTCTAATGCTTTTTATCTGCACATCTGTAACTGTTTTAATTTCCCCATCTTTTGATGTTAATTCTGCCATCGAAAAATCGGGACTGAGCCAGCTAATCGTTCCGGAAATTTTTGTTGCTTGTTTGGTGTGGACTTCGACAGAATGACCCATTAGCTGTTTTAATTCTTTTCTTACATCCGCTAACACGCTAAAGCGCCCTCCTTATTCGTTTGAAACTAAAGCAGCAAACAACTAAAATACACATCATCCTCTCTTAACGACGCTGACGAGGTTAGCTGACGGGTTAGGACGGATAAGAGTCGCCCCTTTCGATTGAAATTCACCCCATTTAATTGGTTCCCCCGTTCCTGCCTAAAAGCAGGATTAAGCGATTATGGATTTATATCTGATGAGAAGTATCATATTACGGACCATCGATCTTGTAAAGATGTTATTTTCCCCTTTACGAAATATTTACATCTCGTAATCTCTTTTTGCTTACTAGGAAAATAAAATATATCAATAAATTCTGAAAAGTGATTAAAATCATACCGAGTTGAATAAAGTTTCTATATAATACCAAAGTACAAACTCATATTGAAACAGATTGGGCCTTTGGGAAATAGAAAACGGGAAAGGGTGATGCTTGGGTGCTTCATATTGTTGCTTGTATTAAACAGGTACCAGATACGAAAGTGGCCAAATTGAATCCAAAAACCAACACGATTGACCGTGCAAGTGCACCAGCGATCTTAAATCCGTATGATACACATGCGGTGGAAGAAGCCGTCCGCTTGAAAAAACGCTACGGTGGAACGGTTACTGTTTTAACAATGGGTCCGCCGCCAGCGGTAAAGGCGATTCGAAGATGTGTGGAAATTGGCGCTGATGAGGGGTATATGATCTCGGACCGGGCTTTTGCTGGGGCGGATACCCTTGCGACTAGTTATGCACTGACAAAAGCGCTCAATAAGATTTCTCAAATTAGGCCAATTGATTTAATTATTTGTGGAAAGATGACGATCGACGGGGATACAGGTCAAGTTGGTCCAGGGATTGCCCGAAGACTGGATATCCCTCCCTTAACCTCGGTCAATAAAGTGGTCGAGATCGATAAAGAAGGAGGCTCTGTCGTTGTCCATCGAAAAATAGAGGATGGATACGAGGTGGTGAAATCTACACTTCCTTGCTTGCTTACAGTTGAAAAGGAAATTAACGAAGTTCCCTATTCCCCTTTACCAAATCTGATCAAAGCCGCTCGTTACCAACCGACGATTTGGGCTGTAAGCGACTTGGAAGATGTGGATAGAACCCAGCTTGGCTTGAAGGGTTCACCGACAATTGTCGGTTCCGTGTGGGCTCCGCCCAAACCACAAGGGGGAGAAATCCTTCAGGGGCCAGTGAATAGTCAGGTCAATCAGCTAATGGAGATTCTATTGCAGAAGAAGGAGCTTTTTTCCGTGAAGGGGGGAGCCTCATGAATATCGCGGAGTATTCAGGTGTTTGGGTCTTTATTGAGGTGAAGGATGGAAAGATTGTACCCGTTTCATTAGAACTCCTTGGTGCCGGAAAAAGGCTGGCAGAAAAGCGGGGAGTGGAATTGTCCGGAATCTTGGTAGGTTACGGGGTAAAGCCACTGGCAAATACGGCCTTCGAGTATGGGGCAGATGCTGTATATGTATATGATGATCCGATTTTTAGGCTATACCGAACTGAAACATATATGCGTGCTATTATTGAATGTACAAATACACATAAACCGGAGATTATCCTTTATGGTGCAACCTCTACAGGGAAGGACCTAGCCAGTGCGGCCGCTACTGATCTGGCAACGGGGTTGACAGCAGATACCACGATTTTGGATATCGATGCGGATACAGGATTGCTGCAGGCAAGCCGTCCTGCTTTTGGCGGAAACATAATGGCTACGATCCTGTGTAAAAAACACCGACCGCAAATGGCTACGGTACGCCCCAAAATTATGAAGGCTATTGATCCCATACCTGGGCGGAAAGGACGGATCATTGAAGAGAAAATTTCGATTCGGGAAGAGGATGTGCGGACAAAGGTCTTGGAAATTGTCAAATCCGCGACAAAACAGGTGCGAATTGATGAAGCAGATGTCATCGTTGCAGGGGGAAAAGGGCTAGGCGATGCCAAGGGTTTTGGGCTCATTCACGAGTTTGCCGAAACAATAGGGGCGACAGTTGGTGCCAGCCGTGATGCGGTTGAAGCAGGGTGGATCGAACATCATCACCAAGTCGGGCAAACTGGTGTCACCGTTACGCCGAAGATATATTTTGCAATTGGCATTTCCGGAGCCATTCAGCATCTGGTTGGGATGCAAAACTCCGGATTAATTATAGCCATCAATAAAGATCCGAACGCCCCGATCTTTAACTCTTGTCACTATGGAATTGTCGGTGATGCCTTTGAAATCGTGCCGCTGTTAATCGAGCAGTTCAAACGTGTACTGACCGCAGAGGAGGTTAAGCATGGCTGAAAAATTTGATGTCATCGTCGTTGGAGCAGGTCCTGCCGGGATATCCTGTGCCTATCATCTTGCGAAGTCAGGTGTAAATGTGGTTTTGATCGAGCGCGGCGAATATCCAGGATCGAAAAACGTTATGGGTGGTGTCCTCTATCGTAAGATGATGGACGATATTATTCCTGGGTTTTACAAGGAAGCGCCCCTTGAGCGGCCGATCGTCGAGCAGCGCTTTATGATGTTGGATAAGGAATCAGCCCTTACCTTTGGATATAAGGGGTTAGAATGGGCGGAGGAACCATACAACAATTTTACCGTATTGAGGGCCAAGTTTGACCAATGGTTCGCCTCCAAAGCGGAAGCCGAAGGGGCACTGTTGATTAACGAGACCGTTGTATTGGAATGTATTGTGGAAGACGACCGTGTAATCGGAGTTCGAACCGATCGTCCAGATGGAGAAATCTACGCAGATGTAGTCGTATTGGCAGACGGCGTCAACTCCTTACTAGCCAAACAGCTCGGTTTCCATAAGGAATTTAAGCCAAATGAAGTAGCGTTAGCAACTATGGAAATATTGAAACTAGATAAGGCGATTATTGAGGATCGCTTCAACCTTGAGCCAAATCAGGGATGTACAATTGAAATTTTCGGTGACGCGACGAAAGGGATTTTAGGTACTGGATTTTTGTATACCAACAAAGACACCCTGAGTATAGGGGTTGGTACCCTTCTTTCCGGGCTGATCAAACACAAAATTAAACCCTACGAACTCCTCGAATACGTAAAAAACCATCCAATGATCAAGCCCTACATCAAGGGAAGCGAACCGCAGGAATATTTGGCCCATTTGATTCCTGAGGGTGGATATCATTCCATGCCGAAGATCGTTGGCAATGGCGTGCTTGTTGTTGGTGATGCGGCCCAGTTGGTGAATGCGATCCATCGCGAGGGATCCAACATGGCGATGACATCGGGAATTCTTGCTGCGGAGACGATATTACTTGCAAAGATGACAGGGGATTATTCGGAGAATATGCTTGATCATTATCGGATGAAGCTGATGGACAGCTTTGTCGGGAAAGATCTGAAGAAATACAAAGACGCCACACACCATTTCGATAAGTTCCCCCAATACTTTGAAAAATACATTCCACTAATGAATCAGGCTGCCAGCCAAATGTTTACGGTTGATGGGTCATCCAAGAAGGAGAAGCAGAATAAAATTTGGAAGGACATCGGGTCTGCAGGTGAAAAAATGAAAATCGCTCGCGATTTAGTTCGAGCCTGGAGGGTGATGAAGTAATGAGTGCGGAGAAAAAGGCTGTGACCATTGAGGAAAAGCAATATCTGCTAAGGTTTAAGGCCGATACGAAATCCCACCTTCATGTTCTAAGCTCAGATGTCTGTCTCACACAGTGCCCGGATAAGATCTGTACGATCTTTTGCCCGGCAGAGGTTTACAAATGGGAGGAAGTGCGCATGCACGTCGGCTATGAAGGTTGTCATGAATGCGGAAGCTGCCGGATTGGCTGCCCCCATGAAAATATTAAATGGGAATACCCTAAGGGCGGACACGGCATTGTCTTCCGGTTAGGGTGATCTGAATGTTAAATGTGGGCGACTGCGTCGTTTACTCTAAAGATGGGGCAAGGGGAATAGTGCTACAAATTGACTTCGACAACTATTGCGTCTTCTGGGAGGATTTTTTCGTCAGCTGGGAAATCCGTGGATTGCTTCTAAAGGATGAACTATTGACACGCAAACAATCGATTCGTTTCAAGGAGTAAGGGTACCAGTGGGGTACCCTCTTTTCGTTTTGTTTGTATATTGGAGCATTTTTCCACGTTGGATTTGTCTCCCGAGGGCTCATACTATTGTTGGGTGAAAACAAAGAAGAAGGTGAACCCACATGGATTTGCAAACTATATCTAGTGTTGGGAGGACGATTATGGGAATTTTAAGTGGTAATCCGCAAGATGAGCCAATGCACTATGGTGAAGTGGCAGGTGTTTGGGGATATTTATTAACAGAAAAAGCACTTCATGCAGGCTATCAAGTGTTACTAAATCATACGGGTGATGCCGATCTTAAGGGGTTCATCAAAGATGTGCTAAGAAGTAAGAAACAGGAAATTGAACAGCTTGAGAATTTGTTGAAGGCAAATGGGGTAGCCCTGCCACCAGCGCCACCTGACCGTCCGGAGGCTTCCATTGAAAATATTCCTGCAGGTGCGAGAATTAATGATATGGAAGTGGCCGGTATGATCTCAAGAGACATCGCTTTAGGACTTGTTTCTTGTAGTTCTGTCATTGGACAATGCATTCGAGAAGACATCGCTACCATGTTTGTTCAATTCCATGCCAGCAAGGTCCAGTTCGGGGCTAGACTGCTTCGTATGAACAAGGAAAAGGGTTGGTTGATCCCTCCTCCACTTCATATGCAAACACCAGATTTGGTACATGCCTAATAAAAAGGAGAGGGTGCTTTGCACCCTTTCGTTTTTGAAAGCTCACCCTCCTTTCTGACAGAAGGGGACAGTGGCCAAAAGCCGTGATTAAACGCCTAGCCTAATTACCGAGGAATTTCCACAAATCATAAAAAAGGTAGATTTCCTCCATGATCCCTTTATCATCCTTTGCTTCAACGCCACCGCGAATTCTCGCTAGAGCCGTATTGATCTCAATTAAATAGTCACGCTCACTACTAAATTGAATGCGGTTGACAATTTTATGCCAGGCCTTATTGGCGTATTCAGCGTGTTCCTTTGCTTGACCCCAGTTTTTATCCTTAACATCCTTCTCCAACTGCTGAATAGACTCCACTAAACGATCATCTTCACTAAAGGGTTTTTTTAAAAAATATCCGCTAGTCATAACTGCCACACTGACAATCAGGATAAAAATAGGGAGTGCGTATACGATCCATTTTCTCAGCATGTTCTCTCCTCCTTTTGTCCAATCGCTGAACAGCCCTCTTTCACAAACCCAGTAGGTCCTCTAGGGCTAGAAGGGTCCCTTGTAATCGCTCATGTCCGATTCCTTTTTGATATGGTCTTCAAAGCGGTCAACATACAATTGCTCATTCGGTAAAATGGCGGCAAAGGCCACTTCCTTAACGTCACCAATCCCTTGTGCTTGGAGCTGCAGCCTTAACCACTCCATGTCCTTTTTGCGTTGTTGTAAATTTTGTTTAATTACAAGGCCATCCATTATCACCTCGGTCATCATTTTAGCGGGGCTGACGGTGATCTGTAGATCTTTCGGTGTGGCAGGTTGGTATTCAGCCTTGGGAAGAACGGATAGACTTCCTGTTGGCTCCATGACAGCATAAGCCACTTGCGTTATATCAAAAATGTTTTTTTGCCGTAGCAGCATGGCAAGATCATCATACTTCACTTTCATCTTCGAAAGGTTATGTTCAAGTATTTTTCCGTTTTGAACGACAATGGTTGGTTCGGCATCAACCATTTTTGATACAAACCGGTTTTTTAAAGTTGCAAATTGAAAGATGAAGGTAAGGCCGATAAAAGTAGTAAGTCCTACCCAATGGACCCAGGCCGTAGAGGAAAGGTCGGTAGCCATTGTTCCTCCAATGGAACCTATCACAATCCCGTTTATATAATCAAAGTACGACAGATTCCCCATTTGCTGTTTTCCAAGAATCCGCGTATAGATGAGCAAGGTCATAAAAGTAATAAAGGCTCGAACGATGACCACAATGGATTCTTCCATCATTGGTAACACCCCCTTGTAACTTGGAAAATTTGGGCTTGCTGCTTAGTTTTTACCGATTGTTGGCAAATTATTTGATGGGCTCCGTCATTTATAAGTAAGGATATATTGGCCAAATGAGATTTTGTATGCCGACCAAGTATTGGCTTTCTGTAAACTTTCATGGTAGAATAGGTAGACGATACAACTAAATAGTATCCTTCGGGGCAGGGTGAAACTCCCGACCGGCGGTGATGGGACATATAAGAGAAATTGTTCCTTAGTCCGTGAGCTGAGGTTAAATAACCGATGCTGATTTGGTGCAATTCCAAAACCGACAGTATAGTCTGGATGGGAGAAGGATGAATAGGAAAGTATGAACGGTCCATAAAAAGCAGTTAAACCGTCTTATTAAGGTCTGCCAAAAATGGAATGTTGGATACTTTATTTGTTCATGCGAAAAAAATGCCCTTTACACTGTGAAAGGGCATTTTTATTTTGAATTAGGAGTTGAAGCGGCTTTGACCGTACACATACATGACCAATACTATATGGATTTAGCTTTACAATGGGCGAGTGCCATCGAAGGACAGACTCAACCGAACCCGAAGGTCGGGGCGGTCGTTGTCAAGGATGGCGAAATTGTCGGGATCGGCACCCATCTGAAAGCCGGTGGACCCCATGCAGAGGTTCATGCGCTCGCGATGGCGGGTGATAAGGCAAAAGGGGCAACAGCTTATGTAACCCTTGAGCCTTGCAGCCATTATGGACGAACCCCCCCTTGTGCGGAAGCGTTAATTAAAGCAGAGGTTGCAAACGTCGTGATTGCAACCTTAGACCCCAATCCCCTCGTCGCTGGGAGAGGTGCTGCCATGTTGCGTGACGCGGGGATTGAAGTAGTGACAGGAGTCTGCGAAGAACAATCCAATCTAATGAACGAGGTTTTTAACAAGTTCATTACCACCGGAAAACCCTTTGTCACTATCAAAACTGCTATGACATTGGACGGGAAAATTGCGACGGAAACGGGTAGCAGTCGCTGGATTACAGGTGAGGCAGCACGTCATGAGGTGCATCGGATGCGGCATTCGAACCAAGCCATACTAGTTGGAGTAGAAACCGTGCGAAAGGATGACCCGCAATTAACCACGCGGCTTCCCCAAGGCGGGAACAATCCGCTGCGGATCATCCTTGATTCGACCTTGCGGATACCTCTTGATGCGAGAGTCGTCACAGATAGTGAGGCGGAAACCTGGATCTATACGACGACTGCAGCAGATCAAACCGAGAAGATCCTAGCGTTGGAAAAAAGGGGAGTCAGGGTCATCCCGCTACCAGTCGAAGATGGAGAACATGGAGTACCAATCCACAAGCTACTCACCCACCTCGGCTCACAAAAAATCTCCTCCCTCTTGGTGGAAGGAGGAGCCCGGGTAAATGCCTCCTTCCTAAAAGAAATGGCTGTTGACAAGATCGTGAGCTATATCGCTCCGAAATTGGTGGGAGGAGAAAGAGCTCCTACTCCGATTGGTGGATTCGGAGTACAGGAAATGGATCAGGCTGTTCATTTGACCCGGATGACCTATCGTCAGGTTGGAGAAGATTTATGCATCGAGGGCTATCCGAAATGGAGGGAATAGATGTTTACAGGAATTGTTGAAGAGATCGGCGTATTGAAAGGTATTAAAAGAGGGGCAAACTGGCTTGTGCTGACAATTGGGGCCAGCCGTGTGCTAGACCAAGTGCAGTTAGGAGACAGCATAGCAGTAAACGGGGTTTGCCTAACCGTAACCTCTTACACTGGGGGCCAGTTTACGGTTGATGTGATGCCGGAAACCTTTGATAAATCTAATCTATCCGCTCTTTCTGTCGGCAGCAGAGTTAATCTGGAGCGAGCGATGCAGGCCGGTGGACGGTTCGGCGGACATTTTGTTTCCGGGCACGTCGATGGAACGGGAAAAATTGCAGGGAAAACCAATTACGGGAACGCGGTGGTTTATCAAATTCAAACTGCGGAGTCACTGCTTTACTATTTAATACCTAAAGGTTCGATTACGATCGATGGAATCAGTTTAACTGTCTTGGACGTAGAAGCAGACCATTTCACCGTTTCGATCATTCCTCACACCCAGGAGATAACGACATTAAAAGACCGGGGGATTGGTGACATAGTGAATTTGGAATGCGATATGATCGGAAAATATATAGAAAAGTTTATTCAGGCAAAGAAACCAACAACATCAAAGATTAGCCGTGATTTTCTTGAACAGCACGGATTTATCTAGGGGGTGCAAAAACAGATGTTTCATAAAGTGGAGGAAGCCATTTATGAATTAATGCAAGGAAAACCGGTCATTGTCGTTGATGATGAAGATCGGGAAAATGAAGGGGATTTAATTGCGTTAGCGGAGAAAACGACACCGGAAGTAATCAATTTTATGATTACCTACGGGAAAGGTCTTGTCTGTGTCCCAATTACTGAAGAACGGGCTAAAGAACTGCAGCTTGATCCGATGGTCACACATAATACAGATGCACATGGTACAGCTTTTACTATTTCTGTCGATGCTTTTGATACGAGCACAGGGATTTCTGCCTTCGAGCGTTCAAAGACCATCCAGGATCTCATTGATCCAAACAAAAAAGCTTTTCATTTCCGCCGCCCTGGCCATATTTTCCCACTGATTGCTAAGGCCGGAGGAGTTCTAAGAAGAGCAGGGCATACAGAAGCTGCTGTGGATTTAGCTCGACTCTGTGGGGCTTATCCAGCAGGAGTGATTTGTGAAGTCATTAAGGAAGATGGGACAATGGCACGCCTTCCTCAGTTGATCGAGATGGCAGAACAACATGATTTGAAGATTATTTCTATCGAGCAGCTTATCAAATACCGCACCCAAAAAGACAAGTTAGTTCATCGTGCTGCCGAAGTATCCTTGCCGACAAGACTCGGTGAATTTCGGATGATTGCCTACACCAACGAAGTGAATGATAAGGAACATGTAGCCTTGGTTAAAGGGACTATTGATCCGAATGTGCCAACCTTAGTGCGTGTTCATTCTGAATGTTTCACTGGGGATATCTTCCACTCTGAGCGGTGTGACTGTGGACCACAGCTTGACAGGGCGTTGGAAATGATTGAAGAGGCAGGCAATGGTGTGTTGCTCTATATGCGTCAGGAAGGAAGAGGTATCGGCTTGATTAACAAGCTCAAAGCCTACAAGCTGCAAGAGGAAGGCTATGATACCGTTGAAGCCAATGAAAAACTCGGTTTTCCCGCGGATTTGCGCGATTATGGGATTGGGGCGCAAATTTTAAGAGACCTGGGTGTCGGCAAAATTCGTTTGATGACCAATAATCCAAAGAAAATTAAAGGTTTGAATGGTTACGGGTTGGAGGTTGTCGAGCGCGTACCACTGCAAATCGGCCGCAATAAAAATAACGAGCATTATTTAGAAACAAAGAAAAATAAAATGGGTCACATGTTGAACCTATAGAAAAAGGAGAAAAAGAAATGGCAAAGGTATATGAAGGAAATCTCGTAGGATCAGGTTTAAGAATTGGCATTGTCGTTGGACGTTTTAATGAGTTTATTACCTCCAAGCTATTAAGTGGGGCCTTGGATGCGTTGAAAAGACATGGGGTAGAAGAGGACGATGTGGAAGTGGCCTGGGTTCCCGGTGCTTTTGAAATCTCCCTCATCACCAAGAAAATGGCCGAGAGCGGAAAATATGATGCCGTGATTACGTTGGGAACCGTGATCCGCGGAGCTACTCCGCATTTTGACTTTGTATCAAATGAAGTGGCAAAAGGGGTTGCAGCAATTGCTTTGCAAACCGGGGTGCCGACGATTTTCGGTGTATTGACAACCGATACGATTGAGCAGGCAATTGAGAGAGCCGGTACAAAAGCCGGAAACAAAGGTTGGGACGCTGCGACTTCCGCTATTGAGATGGCTAACCTGACTAGAGAGTTTCAATAATACAAAAAGAGGATACTCTTAATTAGAGTATCCTCTTTTCTCATTTTTTTCGGAGAAGTCGGTACAGCTTAGTAAAAAGCCCCCAAACTGTACTTTGTGGTACACGAATGAATCTAAAATGATTAGGGTTGTGTTCCATTTTAATCACCTGTTATCGAACAGTGGATACTTTAATCGGGATTTAGCATCTCCTTGCTCCATTATATGCTGGTGAGTCAGAAATGGTTTCGGTTTTTAGGGTCAAATTCCAGTCGGAATTTGTTGAAAATATAAAAAGGGCAAGCTCTTTTCAAACCGTCAAAGGGTTAGGTAGTTCCTTCTTCAGGTAGATTAGACAAATTTCGACTGGGGTCTTGTCCCCCTGTATCCCCCTACCTTGATAAACCCATCACTTGCTCTGCTTTTTTCAAGGTCTCATTGGCTCTCTGGTTGGCTTTCGCAGCCCCTTCGTCCAGCACCTCATCCAATTTCTTGGACTCCATCCAATCATTGAACCGTTCCTGAATAGGCTGTAATAAATTCACAACCGCATTAGCAACATCTGCTTTCAGAGCGCCATATCCTTTCCCTTGGTATGCCTGTTCCATTTCCTCCATGGATTGCCCTGTGCAAGCGGACAGCATGGTCATTAGGTTGGAGACGCCCGGTTTATTTTCCTTGTCAAAACGGATTTGATTATCTGAATCGGTTTGTGCCCGCTTGATTTTTTTCTCAATTTGCTTCGGGTCATCCAACATCGAAATAAAAGCCCCTTGATTTGGGTCCGATTTGCTCATCTTTTTGGTTGGTTCCTGTAAAGACATAATCCGTGCACCGAATTTCGGTGTGCGGATTTCTGGAATGGTAAAGACTTCCCCGTAGCGATTGTTGAAGCGTTCAGCCAAATCACGGGTCAACTCAATATGCTGCCGCTGGTCTTCCCCAACCGGAACGTAGTGTGCTTGGTAAAGTAAGATGTCTGCTGCCATTAAAGGCGGATAAACCAATAGACCACCTGGGATCGTTTCCCCTCGGCCTTGTGATTTGTCTTTATACTGTGTCATTCTTTCCAATTCCCCAACATAGGACGTGCACATCATAATCCAGCCAAGCTGCGCATGTGCGGGGACTTCGGACTGGATGAACAGCGATGCCTTGTGCGGATCTAACCCAACAGCAAGGTAAAGGGCCGCCAAATTCCGCATGTTTTGCCGAAGTGTTGCAGGGTCTTGGGGTACCGTAATAGCATGCTGGTTTACAATACAGAAATAGCATTCAAACTCTTCTTGAAGCTCTACAAACTGTTTGAGAGCTCCTAAATAATTTCCTAAAGTAATAAGACCGCTAGGTTGTATACCTGAAAAAATCGTTTTCTTTTCCATATTTATCGCATCCTACATATAATTTTCTTTTTTGTAATCATATCGCATTATCTAGCAGCGCGGCAAGTCAACAGGATTTTATTTTATTCATAATTTTGGTATAATATGGTGCGTAGACGAGTAGAGCGACCTACTATTAAGAAAAAAGGGGACAAGGATAATGCTTCAACCAAATACCACAGCTGTTGGATTTATTGGACTAGGAGTAATGGGAAAAAGTATGGCCTCAAATATTATGAAAGCGGGCTATACCGTAAATGTTTATAATCGTACCAAATCAAAGGCAGAAGATCTGATCGAGCAAGGAGCGAATTGGAAAGATACTGTAGCTGAAGTTGCTGCTTCTTCCCAAGTAATCATCACGATCGTAGGGTATCCGAAGGATGTAGAGGAAGTGTATCTAGGGGAAAATGGCATTTTGCAAAATGCCAAAGAGGGAACCTATCTCATTGATATGACCACATCTGATCCATCTTTGGCACAGAAGATCTATCAAGAGGCAAAGGAAAAAAATATGTACGCGTTGGATGCCCCTGTTTCAGGTGGTGATGTCGGAGCAAGGGAGGCTAGACTAGCGATCATGGTCGGTGGGGATAAAGAAGTATTTAACGAGGTTCTGCCAATCTTTCAGCTCATGGGTAAAAATATCGTTTTACAAGGTCCTGCAGGTGCTGGCCAGCATACGAAAATGGCTAATCAGATTGCGATCGCATCGAATATGATTGGTGTTTGTGAAGCGATGGTTTACGCTAAAAAGGCAGGTCTTGACCCTTCGCAAGTGCTTCAGAGTATCGAAACAGGTGCTGCAGGAAGTTGGTCGCTAAGCAATCTCGCTCCGCGAATGATTGCCGGAAACTTTGATCCTGGTTTCTACGTGAAGCACTTTATCAAGGATATGGGAATTGCTTTAGCAGCCGCTAAGGAAATGGGTTTAAACACACCAGGATTAGAATTGTCTAAGTCTCTTTACGATGAACTGGCATCACAAGGTGAAGAGAACAGCGGTACACAAGCTCTTTACAAATTGCTTGATAAATAGGGGGGCGTGAGATGAATATGAAACTGCCAACCTTTGTGAAAATTAAACAACACTTTCATGGACCTCAAGTGGAAGACATTGAAGCTACCGTTGCCGAGCAATTAAGGAATATTCAAGTTCGCGACCGGGTAAAACCGGGGATGCGGATCGCTATCACTGCAGGCAGCCGTGGCGTGGCTAATATCGCGCGAATTTTGAAGGCTTTGATTGCGGAACTAAAAGGAATGGGTACAGATCCTTTTATTATTCCAGCGATGGGTAGCCACGGTGGGGCAACCGCCGAAGGTCAGGTAGAAGTCCTCCATAGCTACGGAATAACCGAAGATTACTGTGGAGCGAAAATCTTATCCTCGATGGAAGTCGTCCAAGTAGGGGAAACCCCGACAGGAATGCCTGTCTATATCGACAAGCATGCTTCTGAAGCCGACGCGATCATCATTGTCGGCCGAATCAAGGTACATACTGATTTTAAATCACCGATCGGGATTGAAAGCGGACTGATGAAGATGGCTTCGATTGGTCTTGGCAAGCACAAGCAGGCTTTAACCATCCACACCTACGGTGTGCAGGGAATTCGTGATATGATGCCAGAGGTCGCGAAGGTTGTCCTGGAGAAGTGCCAGATCCTGTGCGGCGTTGGGATTATTGAAAATGCATTCGAACAAACCGCAAAAATTGAAGCCATTCTTCCTGAACGGATTCCGGAAAGGGAAAGGGAATTGCTGAAGGAGTCTGCTGCATTAATGCCAAAACTTCCCGTAGAAGATCTGGATCTCCTATGGGTCGGTGAAATCGGAAAAAATTTCAGTGGGACTGGTATGGACACCAATATTATAGGTCGTCTTCGCATTCTTGGAACCGAGGAACCAACCTCGCCTCGAATTAAATATCTAATCGCGAGTGATTTAAGTGAAGAGACCCATGGAAACGCCTTGGGGATAGGGTTGGCGGATTTAACCACGAAGCGTTTATTTGACAAAATAGATTACCAGAAGATGAACGAAAACGTCATCACGAGTACCTTTCTTCATCGGGCCATGATCCCGATTGTCATGGAAAATGACCGGGATGCATTTACAGCCGCATTGCGGGCAACGTGGGGTGTTCAACCGGAAAATGCAAGAATGATGTGCATTCCTAATACACTGCATCTGGAGCATCTCTTGATATCTTCCAACCTAATAAAGGAAGTGCAAGGGCTAGAACATGTGGAAATTATCGGGGAGCCACAGGAATTAGAATTTGATGCTGATGGGTATTTGCAAGTCTTTCGACCAAGCAGTCCTTAATCGAGGATAGCTGACTTCGTTCTTACCTCAGTGCCGTGATGATTATATTGTAACCCTATTTGCACGTGAAACGATCATGATTATAACCAAATGGTGTGAAGCTGAATTTTATTAAAGGAACGTGAAAAAATAGCATCGACTTAGGTCGTTGCTATTTTTTTTGCGACAATAACCAAAAATTATCTGGAATATAATTTTATCTTAAGTATAATATATATTGTCACATACACACGGTGCAAACCGCTCAAACGATATATTAGAGATAATGAAGGGAGTTTATCATTTTTATGAAAAAATTAATGGGTCTTTTAATAGCAGGTCTGCTTAGTGTTTCTCTAGTTGGATGTGGAGCCGGATCTGGAAGCGGAGAACAAGGCATAAAAGGTACACAGACTGTAGCCGAAGAAGGGGTCGAGATCAGCCAAGAGCATCCGCTAGTGATCGATAAAGAAGCGAAAACCGTTAAGGTTTATGCAACAGTTAATGGTAAATATACAGTTGAACCGACTCGTCATGGGTTGAATTTCTCTGAAGGAAAATACGGGGACCAAGCTCTGTTTAACTCTTTCGCTAACCCAACCAATTTCCATGATGCGATGATGGAAATTGGGGGTACACCTGGAAACAATCTGACACCCAAAACAGGTGGGGAACAGATTCAAGGATCCGACCTGGATGTAACAGTGACATGGGATGGCGCGCCAAAAGAATTCACCATGTCTGAGGTGGTCATTGATTCCACTGGCAAACCGATTCAATATCGATTTGGCGGAAACCGTGAACGTTCCATTGAAGCCTTTACAGGATGTCTAGCATGTTTTGACAGTTGTCCAGTAGGGATTACAAGTAACAGTTCGCATATGCAAGGGGAATTTGATGGCGATCAAGTTGAATTTAGAGGAAATAAAGATGTTCTTCCAGCGGACGGTACCCCTGTTGTTGTTACCTTTAAGCTATTGTAATTAAGGCTATTATAAAAAACGAATAAAGACACTAAGGCATAAACAATAGGTTTATGCCTTCATTTCTATACTAAAACGAAAAGAGGAGCAGGTCTATGGGGTCATCAGTACGATGGTGGAAGGGGCTGCTTGGACTTCTCCAGACGGTCTTACTGCCAACAATTGCCGGACTGGGTTTGGCTAGCCTGTTGATTCAATCCAAATGGCTGGATTTGCGGGCTGATTTGGGCGCCCTCTCGCCGACCTTCGTTATATTTGCAGTAATCATTTATCTATTAAATCAAATGTATCAGCTAGATCATTGGGTATTATGGGAAAACAAAAAAGGAGCCTGGCTGATTCTACTCGGGGCACCCCTAATTATCCTGATCGTAAATCGTTTTAGTTGGGACGCCCTAACGATTGTTCCAGCATCGACGCTGCGCGACGGATTTAAGCTGACCTTTTTAACTTTGAACCAAGTCAATATCTTGCTGGTTGTTCTTTTTCTGTTGGGCATCATAGTTTCCTGGCAGTATCAAAAGATAAAACTTAATAAGGTGGGGAGAAAAATCGTGTCAAAAAAACAACGCTTGCAAATCGGTCTGCTTCTAGCAGTAGCCTTTATTTTCACATTGCTTTACCTCGTACAACCAGGTGTCCGTTATTTTGTCAATGAAGCGAGTGCTAAATTGGCTTCTGCGGACATCGAGGCTTTTAAAAATTATCTGCAATCCTTCGGCATCTGGGCACCCATTTTATCTGCTGTCTTAATGATTCTGCAGTCGGTAGTCGCTCCGCTTCCGGCGTTTGTGATTACATTTGCCAATGGGATGCTGTTTGGTGCCTTTTGGGGCGGGTTGCTCTCCTGGAGCAGTGCTATGCTTGGGGCTGCCCTTTGTTATTGGATCGCCCGCTCTCTTGGACGTCCAGTGGTGGAGAAGCTGGTAAGTAAAAGTGCATTGGACTGGACTGACCGATTCTTTGACCGCTATGGAAAGCATTCTGTGTTACTTGCCCGGTTGCTTCCGATCGTTTCCTTTGACCTAGTTAGCTATGGTGCAGGATTAACCTCGATGAGATTTTGGGGATTCTTTGTTGCCACGGGGATCGGGCAAGCACCGGCAACAATTCTTTACTCCTATTTAGGTCAAACCGCATCGGGATCAGTGAAAATTTTATTCTGGGTCTTTATTATCGTTATCTGTTTGGCGATCTTAATCGCTGCTTGGAAGAAAAGATCCTCTTTGCTTCACCATTAAAAAAGCAAGGGAACTTCCTGCAGTTAGGAGGAAGACATGGATAAACGAAAGCTAGGAAAGTTTTTTGTTCTTTTATTTATAGTGACAGCTGGCTTCCTGCTGCTCCAATCCTATGGATACAAAGTTCTTGACCCTACAGAGATTCGAGACTATATTCTATCCTTTGGGTGGTGGGCGCCAGTCTTGTATATATTTCTTTATACGATTCGTCCTCTGCTATTATTCCCGGCAGTTATTCTCTCTTTGACTGGAGGATTAACTTTTGGTCCTTGGTGGGGGACCCTTTATGATTTGATCGGAGCTTCATTGGGTTCCTTTTTGGCTTTTGGACTATCGCGAAAATTGGGGAGAGAAGCTGCCCAATACTGGATGGGGGAGAAAATCCGTGGTTGGGATGAAAGATCTGGGGAAAATGGTTTTAAGACGATCTTCATTCTTCGCTTAATTCCTTTGATTCCTTTTGACGCTGTTAATTATGGGGCCGGCTTATCGAAAATTTCCTTTCGCGACTATGCCGCAGGTACGATTCTAGGCATTATCCCTGGAGCTTTTGCCTACAATTTTTTAGGGCATTCTTTTCACAACCTTTTTTCCACAACCTTCTTCTTGGCTGTGGCCTTTGTGTTGTGCCTCATGCTGCTGCCAACAGTTTTCCGGTCAGCGAGGAATAAAGTTTCAGAACAAATACCCGAAGAATAGATAAAAAATGGAGACGATACACCGTGATACGAAACAAACTAAAATTATTTACAGCGATTTTTCTCTCGCTTTCCGTTGCCTTAATGGCAGGGTGCACAGGCCAGGGACAAGATCAGGTAAAACCAATTGAGAAAACTTCACCTCTTGAACAAAGCTGGGAGGAGATTTCTTCCACGGCGAAAGGGAAAACCGTTTCGCTCTATATGTGGGGTGGGAGTGATTCGACAAACCGCTATATCGATGAATGGGTTGCCCCTCGTTTGAAGGAACAGTCAGGGGTCACTTTAAAGAGGGTGCCTATTAATGATACAAAAGATGTGATCAATCAACTATTAACTGAGAAGCAAGCCGGTAAGACTGAAGGAAGTGTGGATATCATCTGGTTAAACGGTGAAAATTTTAAAATCGCCAAAGATAATCAACTCTTATATGGCTCGATTGCCTCCAAGTTGCCGAATGTACAAAACTACGTAGCAATGGATGCTCCTGATCTGCAATATGATTTTGGGGTTGATACAGAAGGGTTGGAAGTTCCATGGGGGAAAGCTCAATATGTCTTTATCTATGATTCCAAGCATGTATCCAAGCCGCCTAAATCCTTAGCTGAGTTAAAAGACTGGATTAAGCAGAATCCTGGGAAGTTTACGTATCCGGCCCCCCCTGACTTTACGGGAAGCGCCTTTTTGCGCCATGTCTTGTTTGAAACAACTGGAGGGTATGAGGATTTCCTGAAGCCTTTTGACCAACAGATGATGGACGAGAAGACACAAGCGACATGGGCTTATTTGAATGAAATCAAACCTGATTTGTGGAGGAAGGGAGAGACTTATCCGGAAGGTCTGGCTAAATTGGACCTCCTTTATTCCCAAGGGGAGGTCTGGATGACCATGGGGTATGATGCGGGAAGGGCTTATAACGAAATGAAAAAGGGGAACTTCCCAGAAACTACGCGTACGTTTGTCCTGGATAAAGGGACTTTAGCTAATGCCCATTATCTTTCCATTTCCTATAATTCGGCACAGCCAGACGCTGCGATGGTGGCGATAAACTATATGCTCTCACCAGAGGCGCAAATTGCCAAATTAGACCCGCAGTATTGGGGAGAGGATATGGTGCTTGACCCATCCAAATTATCGGCAGAAGAGCAAAAAAAGATTGACGCAATTGACCGCGGGGTGGCTACATTGCCTGCAGATGTATTAGCAGAGCATAAAATCCCGGAGATCCATGCTGATTACGTGGAATACTTAGAGAAAGAATGGAAAACAAATGTGGCCAAAGATTAGGCCTTATTTTTTGCTAGCACCTGCCGTAGGGCTTACGCTGCTCCTGTTTTTTGGCGGCTTGGCCCTCGGCTTTTTGCAAAGTCTTGGGTTATTTTCAATCAGCGGAGGATCTTCTTTTACATTTGAATGGTATCAGAGTCTTTTAGCGGACAAAGATTTTTGGAAGTCTTTTTGGCTAAGCATCTATACGGCAGGTATTTCTACTTTTGTTTCTGCTATACTCGGGATTCTGACAGCACTTGGATTACTTCGGCTCAGCTTAAAATGGCAAAGAATGACACAGTTTGCCCTGCTTGTTCCCCATTTTATTGCTGGCTACGTAGTCATTCTTTTGTTTATGCAAAGCGGATGGGTTGCCAGATGGCTATATTTCTTTGGGCTTATCGATTCATTTGAGCAATTTCCGATTTTGGTGAATGATCCTTTCGGTTGGGGGATCATCTTCACCTATATCTGGAAAGAAACGCCTTTTATTGCTTTAATGGTTTACCCGGTGCTTGCCCGGATCTATCATTCCTGGTTGGAAGTCGCACAAATGCTTGGCGCAAATAGGTTATCTTTTTTTCGGGAGATCGTTTTTCCGTTAATCCTGCCAGCCTGGTTGGCTTCCTCGTTGATTGTTTTTGCCTTTACCTTCTCCGCTTTTGAAGTGCCATATTTGCTAGGGGTAACTTTCCCCGAGACACTATCGGTTTACTCCTATCAAACTTACATGAGCGGCTCCCTTGAAGAAAGGCCTCTGGCCCTGGCGGTCAACATCTTGTTGGCTGCTGTAACTGGAATATTTGGATGGATTGCCTATCAATGGAGCAAGAGAGGGAGCTTCCAGGACTGGAAGGGGTGGTAGGGGATGAAGTTTTCTTTTATGAAGTTTCTCGTGATTGTAGGGATTCTGCTCTTCCTTGCCCCGCTTGTTCTGACAAGCCTTTCTGCTGGCTGGCGCTGGCCGATGTTGTGGCCTGAGGAGTTCAGCTGGCGTTCCTGGGAATATCTTTTTTCTAGCCAATCTCAGACGGGAAAAGCAGTTTTCAACAGTTTACTCATTGCTTGTGGTGTGACGCTAGTTAATTTGGTATTGGCAATTCCAGCGGCGTATGCTCTGACCCGCTTTCCTTTTAAAGGGAAGTGGATGATCCAGAGTATTTTGTTTGCACCTTTGGTCATCCCGCCATTTGTTTCTTTAATGGGCATTCACTTTACCTTTATTCGATTGGGGCTAACGGAGTCTATTATTGGTCTGATCCTCGCTCACCTGACCCCTACCCTTCCGTATATGATTTGGGCACTTCTCGGGGCCTATCGAACCGTAGGGTCCGAGTGGGAAGAACAAGCGCAGATGTTAGGGGCGAACTGGCTGCAGCGGATGATTCATGTCGTGATCCCGTTTTTACTTCCCGGGATCCTTGCCGGTTCCAGCTTAAGCATCCTCGTTTCCCTAAGCCAATACCTGATTACCTTTTTGATTGGGGGAGGGCAAGTCGTTACATTGCCGATTCTCTTATTTCCGTTTATCAGCGGTGGAGATCCATCTTTAGGAGCTGCATACGCGCTTCTTTTTATTGGAATGGCATTTTTGGCGTTATTTATCCTCGATTGTTTGTTAAAATGGTCGTATAGAAGGGTTAGTTGAAAACGGTAAGTGAAAAAGGGGGCTTTGCACCGTTTGTTAAAGATAGAAAAACTAGAGAAAAAATATCAGGCAGATCGGGAATTTACCATTCGAGTCGATGGGTTGCAGCTACATGAGGGTGAATTCTTCGCTCTGCTCGGTGAATCGGGCTCAGGAAAAACAACGCTGTTGAAGCTAATCGCTGGACTTTTGACGCCTGACCAGGGAGACCTTTTTCTGCATGGAAGGCCGATTTTCGGACTGCCCCCTGAGAAAAGGGATTTTTCTATGGTCTTTCAACAGCCCCTCCTCTTTCCCCATATGAATATCCTGGATAATGTCACTTTTGGATTGAAAATGAAAGGAATCGGAAAAACAGAACGGAAAACTAAGGGGATGGAAATCCTAAAGAAAATGGGACTGAATGGTTTTGAAGATCGCTATCCTAATCAGTTGAGTGGGGGACAACAGCAAAGAGTGGCCCTTGGTCGTTCCTTGGTGACACGGCCCAGGCTGCTTTTAATGGATGAGCCTTTTAGTTCCCTCGATCCCACGACTAGGGAAGAGATGCGGGATTGGCTAAAAGAAATTCATCAAAGTTTCGGGGTCACGATTCTCTTTGTCACACATGATCCACGGGAGGCTTTTTATCTTGCTGACCGAATTGGAATCATGGAGGAGGGAGTTTTAGTCCAGATCGCTGAGCCACGAAAACTTTATGAACAGCCTATTAACGTGAAGACGGCGAAACTCTTGGGGATCCGTAATTTGATCGCGGGCTGTGTGAAGCAGGGAAGGTTTGTGTCTGATTCCAGTGCGATCGAGTTACAGGTGGATTGGCCAGATCAAGAGGGGTATCTGATGGTTCTGCCGGAGGTAATTCGCATGAGAAAAAGTGTGAGTCCTGCTAGGGTTAATGAATTTCCGGGTACTATTTCGCAGATCGCTTTTGTCCCTGGGTTTTCCTCTTTGAAAGTGGAATTTGGAGGGGGACGTCTAAAAGTGGTGCAGAGGATTGAGGATTCTCGTGCATGGTCGGTTGGAGAGTCCGTTCTTCTTACGTTTAATCAGGAGGCTATGCGTTTCATCCGAAAATAAGGGGAAATCTTCCCCTTATTTAAAGGGGGCTGAACCCTGATCGAGAAAGGCAGGAACAACAAGTGTTAGATACACATGCAAGAAAATATGTAGAGCCGATGATCGGATCAACGGCGAACATTTTCCTTCGGCTCCGTTTGAAACCGAACCAGGTTACCTGGGCAGCCTTTTTAATTGGTTCCGTCACGGGGGTGTTGATCTACTATGATCAACCGATTTTAGCGGTCGTTCTTCTTTGGATCTCCGGTTACCTAGATGCTGTTGATGGTGCGATGGCGAGAAAACAGAAAAAAACAAGTTCCTGGGGAACAGTTCTTGATATTACCTTTGACCGGATCGTCGAACTGTCGGTAATTATTGGTCTTGCCGCGAAATTTCCGGAGGCCCAATTCCTCTTGCTTTTATTAACTGCTGCGATTGTTTTTTCCATGACTGTCTTTTTAACAGTGGGGGCCTTGTCAGATAAAAAAGGCCTGAAATCCTTCTACTATCAGGCTGGCTTGGCAGAACGAACGGAAGGTTTTATTTTATTTTCCCTAATGACCTTATTTCCTTCCTGGCTCTTAGGGTTTACAGGTTTGTTTTTGTTCGTGGAAGTTTTTACGGCTCTGCAGAGAATGTGGGAAGCCAAACAACTATTATCGGATGAGGGGTGAGAAGATAAGTGTGGAAGCAAAAGATGATTGGAAAAATGGCGGAGGCGATGGTAAAGAAAATCGATCCTCCACCAACGATTGCTCCCTGGGATAAAACCCTTGCAGAGGCCCGTGTAGCCCTTGTGACAACAGCTGGTGTACACCTTAAGAGTCAACCGATCTTTCAGGTTGAAGAGGGGGATAGCAGCTATCGGGTCATTCCGGGCGATGTCAACGTAGAGGATCTAATGATAAGTCATACCCACTATGACCGCACAGATGCTGATCAGGACATTAACTGTGTTTTCCCGATTGCCCGCCTGCGAGAATTGGATCAGCAAGGTTTCATAGGAAGTGCGGCCTCTGTTCATTATGGTTTCATGGGCTATATCCCAAAACCGCAACAGTTAATAGAAGAAGTGGCACCCGAAGTTGCTAAACGGCTCAAAGAGGACCAAGTGGATATTGTAGTTCTTTCTCCTGGCTGATATATTTGCCATCAATCCGTGGGATTGATTCAGCGTGCAATTGAAGCGGAAGGAATCCGAACAGCGGCAATAAGCCATTTGCCAAAGGTCACCCAGAAGGTCAGGGCACCGAGGTCGCTATACCTTCGTTTTCCGTTGGGGCGTTCTTTCGGCGGTGCCGGTTCAGGCGATTTACAAAGACAAATTTTACAAGACGCGGTTCAATTTGCAGTAACAGGAGAACCGGAAAGTATTGTAGAATTACCTTACAGGTGGAAAAGAAACTAAAAAATATTTGGAGAGGTGGGATAACTGTGTCAACAACTGTATCCGTTATTATGGCGTCTGCCGTCGTTATGACCATTTTAACGATTCTGATGTGTTTATGGTATTTGAAGCGAGGCTACTCTTACAAGCATACGATTGACGAGCTTCCAGACCATCTAAAAATTGATGAAATCCCAGAACACATGAAAGATTATCAAAAAAAGTGAGTTCTCTAATAAATAATTGGAAATAAATGGTGCGGGTAGATAACCAGTTAATATACCGTTTTCTTGCTAATTTTAGCTTATTTTTACTCCATTCTATCCCTTTACATTCCTCTGCTTCGGGAGTAATATAGTGTCCATTGACAAAATACGTTTTCCGAACAAAGGGGGAGCGGGGGAGAAAAATGATTCAGGAAATGCGAAAACAACTCCATCAATGTATAGGGGAACAGGTGGAAGTGATTACGAAGAAAAACAATAAAATCATTGGAAAATTGAGCTGGTTGAGTCCTGATCGCTGCATGGCGGAAATTACACTCAAAACAGGTCAAATTGACACAGTGATGGATATGCATATTAAAGCTATAAAGAAACTTTGACCGTCAGTTTATCTTTCACGGAGGTGACCGTAGAGATGTCGATCATCAAGCCCAGAGCTCTAAAACCTGGAGGAACGATTGCGGTGATTGCACCTGCAAGCCCAGTTCCAAAAGAACAGCTAGAAAAGTCGGTCGATCGGCTTGCTCGTTTTGGCTTTCAGGTGAAATTGGGCGAAAGTGTAGGGAAAGAATACGGGTATTTGTCTGGCCGGGATGAACTTCGTGCAAAGGATGTTAATCAAATGTTTGCCGACCCTGATGTGGATGCAATATTTTGTTTAAGGGGAGGTTATGGAACACCAAGAATTTTAGACCTGCTCGATTATCCGCTGATACGTAAAAATCCGAAGATCTTTGTCGGCTATAGTGATATCACCGCATTGCACCAGGCTATCCACAAAAATACGGGGTTGGTTACTTTTCATGGACCAATGGTTAGTGAATTGGCAACAGATCATAATGAGTTGAACTGGCCCCTGTTGTTTAAATTAATCAGTGAGACGGACCCATTAGGAGAGTATTTTGACCCTCCCGGGATGTTTCAATACTCAATCCATAAAGGTCTCGCTTCGGGTAGGTTGGTTGGTGGAAATTTGAGCCTTCTTGTCAGTTTGTTGGGGACCCCTTATGAGGTGGATCCCCGGGGAAAGATTTTATTTATCGAAGACGTGGGTGAACAGCCTTATAAAATTGATCGCATGCTCACCCAGCTTCGATTAGCGGGAAATTTAGAGCAAGCCGAAGGGATTCTGTTTACAGATTTTTCGGGAATCAACCTGGATTCGGAGAAACCGAGCTTATCGGTACGTGAGGTTCTTGAAGATATCATATCCCCTCTGGGGATTCCTTCTTATCATGGCTTGAAGGTAGGGCATTGTCAGCCTAATTTGACCCTTCCTATCGGGGCGCGGGCTTGCCTAGATGCAACGGAGGGTACCCTGGCGTTATTGGAAGGCTGTGTGATTTGAAAAGAGGTGATACAGTAATGAACAGAGCATGGATACTACATATATTTTTGATCCTCTTGATTGGTTTAACAGGATGTGGAAAAGGGGAAGAGCCTCAAGATCCGGCAGCGCCACCTGCACCCTTGACTGTTGAATTCCAAAGTAGTCCAGAACCAGCAATCGTTAATCAATCCGTTACCCTGCAGGTAACGGTAACTCAAGGATCAGAACTGGTTAGCGATGCGAATGATGTAGCGTTTGAAATTTGGCAGGAAGGTCAAGAAAAGCACAACATGGTCCCTGCAGAAAATAAAGGGGAAGGTGTATATTCCCTTGAAGTGGCTTTTTCCGAAACGGGAAAACATTATGTGATGTACCACGTAACAGCGCGGGATATGCATAGTATGAGTCAAAAAGAGATCGAGGTTCAAAGTAAGTAACAAATTGGAAATAAAAACCACCAAGGGTGGTTTATTTTTTTTCAAAGATTGAAAGAAAGTATTTGATCCTACGTCTAAGAAAGTAGAATGAGAAACACCCTCTTCTTCATCACATTATTGGAGGTATCCCATGGACCCGTTTGAAAAGTTGTTCGAAGACAACTTCCGGCCCATCTACCAGTACGTTTATTACATGATCGGCAACAAAGCCGATGCCGAGGATATCACCCAGGAGGTATTTATGAAGGTTGCCTCCTCTTACGATAAATTTCGTGGGGAAAGCTCCGTATCCACCTGGATTTATACGATTGCCCGGCGTACTGTGGTAGATTTTATTCGGCAGAAGAAGACCAAGAAGTTTTTGACCTTCTGGAAAAATCACATTCCGGAGGACTTTGAAGCGGCAGACGACTTTGATTTGCCAAGTGAAATATTTGAAAAGAAGGAACAGAAGGAAAAGGTCCACTTTATACTCAGTCAACTTCCGGAAAAAATGAGATCTGTCATTTTTCTTCGGTTCATACAGGGGATGTCCGTACAGGAAACAGCTTTGTTGCTCGATATCTCGCCTAATCAGGTGAGCGTGACGCAAAACCGGGCTTTGTCAAAGCTGCGAATGATTGTCGACACAGATACTTGGGTAAAGGAGGAGATCAGATGAAACAGGATATGGCAGAGAAAAAACTTATCCAAGAATTGCAGCAGTATACACTTCCAGAACCCGATCCGGCTTTTAAAAAGGCCTTGAAAGAGAAGTTTTTAAAAAAAGCAGAACAGACGGCGACTCGTAGGAAATGGTTTCGAAGAGTAGGAGTGTCCGGAACACTTGCCGCATCCCTGTTCATAGGAGTATGGGCTGCCCAGAATTTACCGTTTAGTGGAAATAATCAGGCGAAACCACCAGAAACAAATATTCAACAGACGATTACCCAAACGCCGCCCGTGGAAGAAAGCCATTGGAAAACGGTGAATATAACAAATCCTGAGATTTTGTATGAAGATTATACAGGGCAGTCAACGTTGCAAATTGGTACAGATCAGGAAAGGAAAAAGCTGTATGCGATAAACGAAGGAAAAGCCGTTGAACTCTTCGAATCAGCAGACATGGAAATCTATTCGGCGGAATTTTACGCTTTTCCCACGGAACCGGGGAAATACTATGTCTGGTTTATAGAACAAAAGCCGTTAGAGCAGCAGAATCATGTGAAGGCCGTTCAGCACCTGATGCTCCTTGAAGCAGACGGAAGCGTGGCAGAGATCAAGCGGATTCCACAGCCAGGGATCAATGCTGGGCGCAACTTGCAATGGTCGCCGAATGGGGAAAGAGCCTTTTTCGTATCGGAAAATAGCCAAGGATGGGAAGTTGGATTATTGGATCCTTCTGCGGCAGAATTTAAAACATTGTACGGCGAAATCAACCAGGAAATTACGGACATGAGCGCTGTTCCTGACCAGCAGATGAGATGGGCGATTACTTGGGCGAGTGATTCTACGCTTCTTCTATACAATCCGCTTGCACAGTCCTTTTACGGGGTGAACGTGGATGAAGTGACCGCATGGGATTATAAAGGTGCAGAACTTTCGCTTGAACCAGGCAGCTTCGTAAAGAAAATCATCGTTCCAAAGGATCAGCAAGTTGCTTTTATCCGGGTGGGAGCCCCGCAGATGGATGTGTCTTTTACGGGTAAAGAAAGGCTATACAAATTGGATATGCAGACCAATGAGTTAAAACTAGTGAATTTTACCTCATTTAATTCGCCGGAATATGACCAATATTACCTGGGTGAAATGGAAGACGGGGCGCTGATTTTGGGAGATGTCCACAAGGAGAAGGGTGGATTTACTCTATCGGTATCAGCGTATCATCCTGCGGGAGATAAGACGACTATGCTTTTCCAAAGGGAATTTGCTGAATCGTTGTTTGTTAATGACCAAGTTAAATTCTCACCAGATCAAAAACGGATCGCTATGCGCGTCTTCGCTTTCCCGCAAGACGGTGGTGCAGGCGCAGAGTATCTGGTTGTTGTGAATGCTGAGTCTGGTGACAAGGTTATTGACCCGGTTAAGGTGGAGTTTATTAATGATTTCCAATTCGTAGACGATCATACGATCAAAGTGAATGAAGAGACGATCCCACTTGGTTGATCGGGTGAAGGGGCCTCGGCGGATAACGTTGAGAGGTCCCTTTTTATTTCTGGAAATCGTCACCTTGCATTGTTTTTTACATAAAATTTAATGTAAAATGTAAGGATGGAATTATAGTCGTTTAGGTTAGGAGTAACATAATGAGTACAATAAATGTGAATGAAAATAAGATCAAAGCGGAAATTGCCAAACGTCGGACGTTTGCTATTATATCCCACCCGGATGCGGGGAAGACCACTTTGACCGAGAAATTACTTCTCTTCGGGGGAGCGATTCGTTTGGCTGGAACGGTAAAGGGGAGAAAATCCCAACGGACAGCCACTTCGGACTGGATGGAGATAGAGAAACAAAGAGGGATTTCAGTTACTTCAAGTGCTATGCAGTTTGAGTATAACGGGATCAAAGTAAATATCTTGGACACACCTGGACACCAGGATTTCAGTGAAGACACTTATCGGACGTTGACTGCTGCGGATAGCGCCGTGATGTTGATTGACGCCGCCAAAGGGGTCGAAGAACAAACGAAAAAGCTGTTTGCTGTCTGTCGGATGCGGGGAATTCCGATTTTCACTTTTATTAACAAGTTAGACCGTGAGGCCCGTGATCCATTGGACTTATTGCAGGAGCTAGAAGATGTGTTAGGGATTCGTTCCTGTCCGATGAACTGGCCAATCGGGATGGGACAAGATTTTAAAGGGGTTTATAATCGCGAGAAAAATGAAGTCGAAGTCTATCAACACGGTCATTATCACGAAAAGGACGAAATTGAAGTCGTTGATGGAAACCAAGAGGCCTTGGTTCGTCAATTGGGGGAATATTATTATGATAAAGTGATGGAAGATATTGAACTGCTCGATGTTGCGGGAGATCCCTTCGACATGGAACGAATCCAAAAGGGAGAATTGACCCCTGTCTTCTTTGGTAGTGCAATTAACAACTTTGGTGTCCAAACTTTCTTGGATCGTTTTCTTACTTTGGCACCAGCACCAGCTCCAAGAAAAAGCGATATTGGCCCAGTAAACCCAGATTATCCTGAATTCTCGGGCTATGTCTTCAAGATTCAGGCGAACATGAACCCTGCTCACCGCGACCGAATTGCCTTTTTGAGAATCTGTTCTGGTTATTTCGAGCGCGGGATGGCTGTACAGCATGTTCGAACAGGAAAAACAATTAAGTTATCGCAGCCTCAACAGTTTTTTGCCCAAGATCGGCAGATTATCGAGGATGCCTATCCTGGAGATATTATCGGATTGTATGATCCGGGCATTTTCCAAATCGGCGATACCCTCTGCCAAGGATCCACATTCACCTTTGATGAAATGCCGTACTTTGCACCGGAACGCTTCGCCAAAGTGAGTGCCAAGGATGCCATGAAATACAAGCAATTCCACAAGGGTGTGGACCAATTGACTGAAGAAGGGGCTATCCAGATCTATCATACACATGGTACCGGAATCGATGAATTGGTGCTTGGCGTTGTCGGTGAACTTCAGTATGAAGTATTCGAGCATCGTTTGAAGGCAGAGTATGGGGTTGACATCCTCATGCAGCGATTGCCTTATGAATATGCCCGTTGGATTGACGGTAGTAAAGAAGATCTGAAAAAATTCATCAACGGCACCAACGTCGTTGTAACCGATAAAAAGGGAAGATTCGTTGCCCTTTTCCAAAATGAGTTTGGACTGCGGTGGGCTTCAGAGAAATATCCAGACATTCGTTTCGTTGATTCACCGACAAAATTATAGATTGAAAAGTGGGGCTGCCTTAAGGTAAGGTGGCCTCTTTTTTGATTTGGGAAAAGTGCGCGTGTCTTGCTTCTTACGAACCCTCTGTCCGTTCACAAAATGATCACAAAAGTTTCCAAAAAAATAAATTAAAAATTTGAAACCTATATTGCCACTTATCCGTATTAATTACAAAGAAACAACTTTTTCTTATCAAAAGGGGATATTTTTAGATGGCAAAGAAAAAAGGAACGATAACTCAACCTAGTCAAGATGATCTTAAAAGCTTTATTAAGACTGGGAAGACGGTTGACTGGATCTCCGAAAAATGGAATGTTACTCCACAGACTGTTCGCTCCTGGTTTGCAAAGTTCAACTTAAGCTTGCCCAAGAAAAATGGGGTTAAGACGACTTATAATCGCAAGAATACCGTCGGTCCTCGGACATGCCCTGTCTGCCAAGAGAACCAGAATGTCAATTATATTGTTGCCGAGAAACATTGGTATTGCCTTCACTGCTATACGGAATTTGATGCAAACAATGTGATTTATGTTTATAATGACCGTGGCGACCTCGTTGAGGTCATTGCCAATAAACCAGGACTCTGGGATAAACTAAAATCGGCTAATCGCAAGGATGTCATCAGGACCATAACCGTTTGAGTTTTAAATGACAAAGAAGAAATGCTGTTGAGCATGGTTTCTTTGTCATTTTTTATTCATTGCGAAGTGTGATAGGATATGCTAAAGTTACATCTGTAAATAAAATAAAGTCTTACGAAAAAATATTGTTGACTTTATAAATTTGTTTGTGGTATATTAATTAAGTCGCTTCGGCGGAAAGTGCAAATGAATGTTCTTTGAAAACTGAACAGAATCATATCCAAACCGTAACAAAAGCTTTTATCGAAGTTAATTCGATGAAGTGCGACCGCGATTTAGCGGAAGCTTTTGATCCCGATAGGGAAGAGACTTCGTAAGAAGCTTATTCATCCCTATGCGGACAACGTCAATGAATAATTGACATTTTAAAACGTCAGTATGACGAAATGAGCACAACAAACTTTTATTGGAGAGTTTGATCCTGGCTCAGGACGAACGCTGGCGGCGTGCCTAATACATGCAAG
>Ga0180216_1000254_pt1 | contig 60261 bp, 49 predicted proteins | sample eDN3rd37CBELigMG_FD_128879 | JGI IMG/M metagenome (GOLD analysis project Ga0180216, IMG submission 128879) | Enriched Miracle-Growth compost microbial communities from Emeryville, California, USA - eDNA 3rd pass 37_C BE-Lig MG (version 2)... ...
AGCGAACCAGACCGGCCGGGAGCGCTCGCGCTTCGGCGCCTGCGGGCGCAGGGCGGTCTGGCCTCGCCAGACCCTTCTTGCGGCCGGCCTGGCCCGCCTGGCGCAGGTTCCGGCGGGCGCGGCGCGCTCACTCTGCACTTTCCCGGCGAGGCGGGACGTCATGACAGAAGCTTCTGAGGATTTGTGGGTGTTCGGCTACGGTTCGCTGATGTGGCGGCCCGGCTTCGACTATATCGAGCGGCGCGCCGGCCTGGTGCGCGGCTATCACCGCGCGCTCTGCGTTTACTCGTTCCACCATCGCGGCACGCCGCAGGAGCCGGGGCTGGTCATGGGACTGGACCGGGGCGGCTCGTGCCGTGGCGCCGCGTTTCGGGTCGCCGCCGGAAAGCGGGCCGACACCATCGCCTATCTGCGCGAACGCGAGCAGGTGACCGGCGTTTATCTGGAGCGCAGCGCCGCCGCCACGCTCGACAATGGCCAGACCGTGCCGGCGCTGGTCTATGTGGTGGATCGGCGGCATGAGCAATACGCCGGCAGGCTCGACGTGGACGCGGTGGTCGCCATCGTGCGGCGCGGCCGCGGCGTTTCAGGCTACAACCCCGACTACGTGCGCAACACCCTGAGCCATCTGGTCGAAATGGGCGTCCACGACCCATGGCTCACCCAGGTCGTCAACCGGCTCGACCAGGAGTTTTGACGCGCGGGAGACACCCCCGGCGGGCATGGACCACCCGGAGTGGGGCCGGGGCGCTGGCGGCGCACCCGCCACGCCGCCCTGCCTCAGGCGGTCAGATCCAGCAATGTGCGCTGGCGGGCGGCGGCGTCGCGCGCCAGCAGATGCACGTGCAGCTCCGTGGCGCCCCGCTGGCGCATGGCGGCGACCCAGCGCCCGTTGCCGCCGGCGGCGCCAGCCTCGCCGCTGTCGCGCCCTTCCAGCAGCACGGAGCGGCCGCCCGCGTCACGTTTGACCGCGAACAGCAGGGCGCCGTCGTATTCACAGGCGGGATCGGCTCCGTCGAGCGCGTGCACCGAGACGATGTAACGCCGGCCTGAACGGCCGAGCCAGGCGCGGAAATGGTCGCCAAGGCCGTCCCCCGCGGCGTCGGCGCCGCCTGGTCCAAGATCAAGGGCAAGCGCGTCCTCGCGGGCGGCGCTGGCTGCGGCAGGGGCAATGTCAGCGATCCGCCGCGTCTCGCCGGCGCGGGCTGACGCGGGACCCGGCAGCGAAGACCGGAGCGACGACCATGTCCCGGAACCGCATTCTCCCCGGATCTGCCCCCGAAAAGGCGGCGACGGGCGATTGCGCGTAACCGGGAAACGGATGACGGAGGCCATGACGCGCCTTCCCCAAAACATGGTTAACTTGAACAAAAAGAGAACAAATCATTCTCCGGGTCAAGCGCCGCATCAGGTCAGACGTTACAGGATGAATTAGTGTTTTAAATCAATCATGCGCGGGTCATGGGGGCCGGCGCTGCCGCCGGTTGCGGACAGGCGCGCCCGCCCGGACGGGCGCGAATCATCCGTGCGAATCACCCACACGCGGGCGTTTGCATGACGGGCGGCGGCGCGCCGGTCAGGCCCGTCGTCCCTCGACCAGCAGCCGGTCGCTGGGCGGTTCAATGGCGGCGATCAGGGCCGGGATAATCTCCGCGCGGGGCAGGTCGGCCGGCAACGGCGGCAGCACCTCGATGACCGCGACGCCCGGCCGGAAGGCCAGGCTGCGACGCGGCCAGAACAGGCCGGTGTTGAGCGCCACCGGCAGGCAGGTCGCGCCGAGCTGGCGGTACATCTGGATGACGCCGGGCTTGTAGTCCGGCTCCGCCCCCGGCGCGCGACGGGTCCCCTCGGGGAAGATGATGATCTGGGAGCCGCCGGCGATCGCTTCCTTCGCCTCGTGCATCATGGCGCGCAAGGCCGAAGCGCCCGCCGCGCGGTCGACGCCGATATGGCCCATGCGGGTGATGTACCAGCCGAAGATCGGAATGCGGGTCAGCGATTTCTTCAGGATGAACACCGGCCGCTCAAACACCAGCATCAGCGCCAGGGTTTCCAGCGCCGACTGGTGCTTGGAGGCCACCAGCAGCGCGCCGCGCGGCGCCAGTCCGGTGTTGCGGAACTCCACTTTCACGCCGGCAGTCAGGCGCAGCAGCAGCAGCGTGCAGCGCACCCAGGCGCGAATGACCTTCATGAACACATCCCGCCCCATCAACGCGAACGGCAGCACCGCCACGGTCCAGATGGCGGTGTTGATGTAGAACAGGGTGAGGAACAGGACGGCGCGGAATGTCTGCATGGGGCGGCGGCTTTCCGTGTCGCGCGGACGGCCGGATCAGGTCAGACGGGACCGGAGGGATGCGGCGTCGCGGGGGCGTGCTGTCGCCGGCTTTCCACGCCAGCGCGCGCCAGTCAACCGCCGGTGGAACGGTCGGCGAACCAGGCGCCGGAGAACAGCGGTTTGCGGCCGCCGGCCATCAGGGACATGGGCGCGTATTCGGGATCGCTTTCCAGGCGGGTGCGCACCAGCGCCACGAGATATTTGCCATATTCCGCCAGCAGCAGGCGCGCTGACGCCGGGCTGCGCCACCATGTATCGGGATCGACCGAACCGGTGACGACGGCATAAGGCTTCAGTTCGTAATCGGAGAGGATGCTGCGCATTTCCACGAGGGCGCGCGGCATGTGATAGTTGCTGGTGACGACAATCAGCGTGCGGAAGTCGTGCTCCCGCGCCCAGCGGCGCGTCTCGATGGCGTTGCCGATGGTGTTGCGGGCCCGGTAATCCAGATCAACGCAACAGTTGAACAGCTTCGCCGCCTCCGGGTTCTGGCTCGCGAGCCGGGCGCGCGTGGTGCGCGCATAGACGCCAGAAACCAGCAGACGACGGGCGTGGCCGCCGGCCAGCAACGCCACCGCGCCATCCACCCGCTGCGCGCCGCCGGTAAGCACGACGATGCCGTCAGCCGGGGCCAGCAGCGGCGCGCCCGAACGCGGAACGGCGGAAAGGAACAGGAAGAACCCGGCCATCACCGCCAGGACGCCGACCGCGAACAGGCCAGCAGCAGCCTTCACCGCGAAGCCAAACATCTGGCGGATTCGCCGCGTCGCCATGGCCGACCGTAACCCGGACGTGCGCACTGGCCACCCCCCGGCATACGTCGGCCCTGCTGTCCATCGCATGAGCATCATCACACGAACCAGTATGACCGAGAATGCGGCAGCGTGAAGGCAAATTGGTTAATTTATTGTTAATAATGGTATTTTTAAATCAATCGCTTGTCATATTACAGACAATATCACTCAAGTTCACGCAGATGCCGCGTGACTGTGATGCGCGACATGATCGCCGTCACTGCCGCCACAATGCCTGCAATTGCCAGCACCGCTGCGTAACCCTGCCAGCCAACTTCAAAGGCGCCGAACAGCGCTTCGAGCTGATCGCCGCCGGCGCCAGCCCGCCAGACACCGGCCGCGACGCCAAGCGCCGCCACGAGGGCAAGGGCGGCGACGCCGCCGACGAGGCCGCCTTTCAGGCCAAGCCACAGGAAGCGGGACTGGAACTGGCGGGCGATGTAGCTGTCGTTGGCGCCGACGAAGTGCAGCACCTCGACAATCTCGCGGTTGCCGTCCATGGCGCCGCGCGTGGCGAACGCCACCGCCAGCGCCGCCGCGACCAGCACCAGCACCACCAGCACCACACCAATGATCACCACGGTGCCCGCCATCGTGGCCAGGCGCGATATCCAGGCCTGGTGATCATCGAGGCTGGCGGTGGGAACCTCCTGCAGGGCCTTGCGCAGCGCCGGCAGGTCCGGCTTCACGTCGCCGGAGAGGCGCAGCACGATGAGGCGCGGCACCGGCAATTCGGCGAAACCGAGCGAGCCGCCAAGCCACGGCTCCAGCAGCCGCTCGGCCTCGCGACGGGAAAACACCCGCACGCTGGCGACGCCAGGGGCCGCCCGGGCGATCGCCGCGGCCCTGTCCACGTCGGCCTCGACATTGCGCTGCGCCACCGGACGCACCTGGATGGTCATTTCACGCGCCACGTCGGCGCGCCAGTCTGCCGAGGCGCGGGCCAGCAGCACGGCGGCGCAGGCCGTGAGGGCGGCGAGAAAAGTGAGAATGGCGATGACCGTCACCAGGGCCCGGCCGGCGATGGACCCGGCCGGAACCAGCGCCTTGCCACGACTCAGGGCGACGGGAGCCGGGTCGCGCGACGACGCCGGCGGGGTTGCCGGAGGCGGATTGCGCAGGGTTGTGGAACGCTTGTCGTCCATGTCAGGTCCGCTCCGCCCGATAGCTGAACCTGGCGCCAGCGTCGCCGGCCACAACCCGCGCGCGATGGAAAATCCGGTGATCAGTCATAGATGTGCAGCCGCCCTTCCCCGAGCACCAGCCGGCGCGCATCCACCTGATCCATCAGTTGCAGATCGTGCGTGGCGATCAGCACCGAAGTGCCGAGGCGGTTCAGCTCGATGAACAGTCGCAGCAGACGCCGGCCGAGGCCAGGATCGACATTGCCCGTCGGCTCGTCGGCCAGCAACATCTCCGGCCGGACGATCAGGGCCCGGGCAATGGCGGCGCGCTGCTTCTCACCGCCGGACAACACGGGCGGCAGCACGTGCATGCGCTCGCCAAGCCCGACCCAGCGCAGCAGCTCCACCACCTCGGAGCGATAGGTCGCCTCCTCCCGCCCCTGCACCCGCAGCGGCAGGGCGACGTTCTCATAGGTGGTCAGGTGGTCGAGCAGGCGAAAATCCTGAAACACCACGCCCATGCGGCGGCGCAGGCCGGTCAGGGCCTCGCCGGAGATGTGCGACACGTCCTGGCCGAACACACTGATAAAGCCGCGCGTCGGCTTCAGCGCCAGCAGGATCAGGCGCATCAGCGTGGTCTTGCCGGCGCCAGACGGGCCGGTGAGGAACTGGAACGAGCCCGGCTCGATGGAGAAGGTCAGGTCGCGCAGCACTTCCGGTCCCATGCCGTAGCGCAGGCCCACATTCTCGAAATGCACGACGGCGGCCTGGCGCGCGGCGGCGCTGGCCTGGCGGGCGGCGCCAGCCTGAACAGCGCTGGCCTGGGCGGCGCCAGACGAAGCGGAAGATGTGTGCGCGCGACCCTCATGCCTTGCATCGTCACGCCCTGCATTCTGGCTTTTCATGTCGGTTCCGGCTTGAGGGGCAGGCAGGGCGGGCGGAGCGCCGGCCTGGACAGGGCGCGATTCTGACGGTTGGCCGGCGGGCGCGCAAGGCGTCCGCCTTCCTGAAGCATCGGAAAGGGATAACCGCAGGCGCGGCGGGCTGGCGCGCCACAAGCAGTGGGGGCAGGATTGTGTTCAGATTGGGGAAATGTCCAGCGCCGATGCGCCCGCCCCCGTATTCCACATGCCGCCGCGGCGCGCGGCGCCATTGCCCTGTCGCCGCGCCGACACAAAGATAGGTGCATGTGCGGCGTGGCCGCGAATCACCGCCGCCGCCGCGACTGTCAGGCCGGCGCGATGGTGATTGTCGCTGGCTCGCGCCGCCCGGGCGCGCGCCGTCCGGGGAATGGCGCATCAACTTTCTGGCTGAAAGGCGCCCCGGCCCGCCGGCGACCCCACGTGGGGATCGCGCAGGATGATGATCCGCCGCCTGACCGCGGCGCGTGATCCGGCGCGATCTGGAAGGAGAAATGAATGGTTATTCCGGCGGAAACGCGCATCCGCGTGCTGTTCGACGCGGCGACGATCGCGGCCCGCAATCGTGAGATCGCCGCGGAGGTCGCCGCGTCAAAACCGGTCAACCTGCTGGTGGCCCCGGTGCTCAAGGGCTCGTTCATGTTCGCGGCCGATCTGCTGCGCGAGCTGCACGCGGTCGGCCTCACGCCGCAGGTGGAGTTCCTGCAACTGTCGAGCTATGGCGCCGGCGTCAGTTCATCGGGCCAGGTAACCATGCTGCGCGACCTGGAAAGCAGCGTGAAGGGGCGCGACGTGCTGCTGGTCGATGACATTCTCGAATCAGGCCGCACCCTCGCCTACGCCAAGGATCTGCTGGTGGCCCGCGGCGCCCGCAGCGTGAAGTGCTGCGTGCTGCTGGAGAAGCCAACGAAACGCGCCGTGAACGTCACGCCGGACCTGGTGGGCTTTCACTGCCCGGATGTGTTCGTGGTCGGGTATGGCATGGACGTGGCGCACAGTTGCCGTGAACTGCCCTACGTCGGCGTCATCGAGAGCTGACGCGGGAGCAGCATCGCGCCCTCCACGCCCGCCCCATGGCGGGCGTTTGCATGCCAGGCGTTTTTCTGGCGGGCGTTTACATGGCTGGCGCCGGAAACCGGCCGGATCAGCCGTTGAGCTTCCAGATGGAGAAGTTCAGCAGCGTCGCGAACGCCACCCAGCCAAGCAGCGGAACCATGCAGAGGGCGGCGACCCTGTCGAGGCGGCGGAACACCGACACTGTCAGGACAATGAAAAACAGCTGGATGACGATATTCACCAGCCCGAGCAGCGGGCTGTGGGCGCCAAAGAACAGCCACGACCACGCGGCATTGAGCGCCAGCTGGATGTAGAACAGCGTCACGCCGAGGCCCTTGCCCACCGTCTCCTTCGGCAGGTTCAGCACGCGCCAGATGGCGAAGGCCATCAGGGCGTACAGCAGCGTCCACACCGGCCCGAACACGGCGTTCGGCGGATTGAAATGCGGCTTGCGCAGACCCGCGTACCAGGGCTCCAGATTGGGAAACGTGGCGATCTGGCCAAGCACCAGGGTCAGCAGCACCGGCGCGATGGCGATGACATAAATCTTCCATGGCGCCATGGGCGGCTTCGCAGGGGTCTGATTTGCGATCTGTCCGTCAGTTCCGCTCATGCGCCGTCCGTCTCTGTTCGATTGCTGGCGATCGCCCGGGCCGTGGCGCCACGGTCAGCGCCACGCCCCTGCTTCCGCGGACCGCTCTTCGCACGCGCCGGCGATTTCGCCAACCGCGGAACGGCGCCGGCATGTCCCCCGGAAACAGCTGATGCCCCGGACGGGTTCCGGGGCATCAGCTGTTTTGACCGGCGCTGGCGCAGGAGACGTCGACGCCCGCAACACGCGCGGGCGCGCCGCCCCAACCGGACGCAGGCCACAGGGGCCAGACCAGCCGGCGCGCCCTGAACGGACGCTTGCCGGCTGCTCCGTCTTCAGCGCTGGCGCTCGAGCACGCTCACGTAGTTGGCGACGGCGGCGCCGCCCATGTTGAAGATGCCGGCGGTGGTGGCGCCGGGGATCTGGATGCCGCCCGCTTCGCCGGTGAGCTGCATGGCGCAAAGCGCGTGCATGGAGACGCCGGTGGCGCCGACCGGATGGCCCTTGGCCTTCAGGCCGCCCGAGGGGTTCACCGGCAGCTTGCCGTCCTTGTAGACCCAGCCCTCGTCAAGGGCGCGCTTGCCCTGACCTTCCGGCGTCAGGCCCATCGCTTCATATTCGATCAGCTCGGCGATGGTGAAGCAGTCGTGGGTTTCAACCAGCGACAGGTCGTCGATTTTCAGGCTGGCCTGATCGAGCGCCCGGCGCCACGCCTCGGTGCAGCCTTCAAACTTGAGGATGTCGCGTTTCGACATGGGCAGGAAGTCCTGCACATGGGCCATGCCGCGGAAGCCGACGGCGCGCTTCATGGTGCGGGCGGTCTCGCCATCGGCAATGATCACGGCGGCGGCGCCATCGGAAACCAGCGAGCAGTCGGTGCGCTTCAGCGGGCCGGCGACGTAGGGGTTTTTCTCGCTCTCGTTACGGCAGAAGTCGAAACCGAAATCCTTGCGCATCTGCGCATAGGGATTGTCGACCCCGTTCTTGTGATTCTTCGCCGCGATCTGGGCCAGGGCGTCGAACTGCTCGCCGTGACGCTCGAAATAGGCGTGGGCGATCTTGCCGAACACGCCGGCGAAACCGGCCTTGGTCTCGCCGTCTTCCTTCAGGTAGGAGGCGCGCAGCAGGTTCTTGCCGACCTGGGGCCCAGGCGTGGTGGTCATCTGCTCGACGCCGACGACGAGCACGATCTTGCCGGCTTTCGCCTGAATGGCCTTCACCGCCTGGTGCACGGCGGCCGAGCCGGTGCCGCAGGCGTTCTCAACGCGCACGGTCGGCTTGAAACGCAGATTGTCGTCGGCCTGGAGCACCAGCGAGGCGGTGAAGTCCTGCTCCGAGAAACCGGCGTTGAAGTGACCGAGATAGATTTCGTCGATGTCCTTCGGGCCGACGCCGGCGTGCTCCATCGCCTCGCGGGCCACGCGCACCACCAGACTCTCAACCGTCTCGGTGTCGAACTTGCCAAAGGGCGTGTGCGCCCAACCCACGATCGCAGCAGTCATCGTCTGTTCCTTGCATCATGCCCGGCGCGCCGGCCAGGTTCCCTGGCCCTGGTCAATAATGTGTATCTGCACGCATGGCGTTTCAACCGCACAATAGTGCGTTATCGGGACAATGGGAACGCGCCACGATCGCCCAGGCCGTGGTGACGGCGACGGGCTGGAAAAACCGCCTGAAACAGAAAAGCCCGGCGGTCAGGCCGCCGGGCGTCCGGGTAATGATCACGAGGACCGCGCCTGACTGTCCGGCGCCTGCCGTATCAGAACCTGCCGCGTCAGAAAATGCTGGCCGGCGTGCCGAAGCGGTAATTGACGCCCAGCGACACGATATCGACATGCGCCTTCGCCGAACCGACCCACGGCAGGCCGACGTATTGCGGGTGGCCGGGAACGATACGGATCGACGCCGGTTCGCCGAACAGGTGGGCGTAGGACACGTCGAGGCTCAGCGCGTCGTTCAGGCGCCAGCCGAGGCCGACGGACGCGGACAGGCGGTTGGTATCCGGCAGGCGCACGTCGCGCACGCGGTTGCTGACCGGCGACCATTCGTAGCCGAGGCCGGCCCGCAGGGTGAGTTGCGGCGACCACGCATATTCAACGCCGGCCGAGGCCATGTAGCCGTCCTTGTAGGCGAAGGGCAGCGCCTCGGAGACGACGCCATTGATGCGCACCGGCACGTAGCCAAGCCGGCTCCAGTTGGTCCATTCGAAGCCGGCCAGGACCGTCCATTGCTCATTGAGCTTCTGGCGCACGCCGACGGTCAGGACTTCCGGCGTGTTAAGCGGCGCCTTCGCCTTCAGGCTGAGCGGACCGGCGCCGGGAATGAAGGGGCCGGTGGCGCTGCCCGTGACGTCCTGGTGGACGGCCGAGCGGAAGCCGATGCCGATGGTGGTGTTGGGCCCGGGCGTGATGGTGGCGCCCAGCATGTAACCGACGCCCCAGCCATCCGCATCCAGCGCCACGCCGGTGGCCGCCGGGGCGACGCCGGCGGCCTGGGTCAGGCGCACGTCCATGTACTGGGCGGTGACGCCAACGCCGAGGCTCAGCCAGTCGGTGGCCTTGACGGCGATCATCGGCGACACCGACATGCCGAGCACCCGCGAGGTGCGGCCATAAACCTGGCCGGACCAGGTGTAGTCCGATTTGGTGGACAGGCCGAAAGGCGCGCCCGCCGACACGCCGATCCAGACCCGATCGTTGATCTGGTAGGCGGCGACGGAAGACGCCAGCACGCCGCTGAGGCCGATGTCGCGGCCAGGGCCAAGCGCCCAGGTCGGCGTGGCCGGGTCAGCGGTGATGTTGGCGTAGGGCGCGATGGCGGTGTAGCTGCTCGCGGTCGTAAAACCACCGAAACCGGTGATGATCGCCGGGTTCCAGTAACCGGCGGACAGGCCGCCGCCGCCGGCGGCGACGCCGGCGAAGGACAGGCCAAGACCAGCGGCGCTCTGTTCGCGCAGGGCGAAGCCTCCGGCCATGGCGGCGCCAGAAGACGCGAGCATGACGCACCCGGCAAGCAGCGCGGCGCGAATGCGGAAGCGCCGATGCGCGGGCTGGCGGGTGTTCCTCATGGTCTGCATTCCCTGTTCAACTGACATATATGCGGGCGGGCGCGCAGGATGATCGCAGCGACCACAGACGACGCGCGGCTGGAGCCCGAACCTTGCGCGACCGTGCCGCCATGACGCAGGTGAAACAACTCACATATGGCGACTTGCGCACATTCGGCCGCTGGTGTTGCATCGCGATCAACATGGGACGCGCGAGTTGCCGTCTCCCGTCGCCCGGATGGCGATCCCTACCCCCAGGTCGCGAGCAGCGCGGCGACGCCGGCCACGATCATCGCCGCCCCGGCGATTTCCCGCAGACCCGGAGCTTCATGGAAAACGCGACGCGAAACGATCTGCGCGAACACCACCTCCAGCAAAGCGAGGGTGCGGACATTGGCGGCGCTGGTCAGCGAAAAGCCGATGAACCAGCACTGCGAGGCCAGCGCGCCCATCAGGCCGGCGGTCAGCGAGGCGCGCCAGACCCGCACGCTGCCCATGAACGCCGCACGGTCAAACAGGCCGAGCCAGAGGCCAAGCATCACGCATTGCAGCCCGAGGCTGGCGACCAGCGCCGTGGACGCGCGGATGACGAAGCCGCCGTCGCCCAGGGCGAGAATCGCGCCGCGGAACCACACCGACGACAGGGCGAACAGGGCGGCCGAGGCGACGCCGGCGCCAGGCGCCCGCCAGCCAGGAGGAAACGCCCGCCAGCCAGGAGGAAGCGCCCGCCAGCCAGGGGGAAGCGCCTGCCGGCCGGCGCCTGCCGCCGGATCTGGCCTGGCGAGAACCCGCGCCGCAGTTCCGCGCTGCGGCTTCAGCGACATGATGATGACGCCGGCGCTGGCGACGAGCACGCCTGCCCACGCCATCAGGCCCAGGTGGTCGCCAAGCACGATGACGCTGAACAGGGCGACCAGCACTGGCTCGGTTTTGGTGTAAGCGATGCCGGTGGCGAACGAACGCTGGCTGATGGCCCACAGCATCATGGCCGTGCCAAAGATCTGTGCGATGGCGCCGCCAAGGACATAGAGAAAAAATATCAGGCCCGGCGCCGGCGGGGTCTCGCCGGTGACCAGCGTCACCACCGCGAGGAACAGGCAGGCGAATGGAAAACCGTAGATAAAGCGGACCTGGGTGGCTCCGGCCGCGCCAATCGCCCCCACCAGCGATCCCTGCATGGCGTTGCGCGCGGTCTGGGCGCCAGTAGCGGCGAGGGTCGCGGCGATCCAGATGGCGGGTCCGCTCAACATGCGTCTGGTCCTGTCCGGGTTTGGGCGATGCGTCCGGGTTTGGGCTATGCGTCCGGTCTGGCCGGCGCGCCCGGCGCCGCCCGGCCTCCAGCCGCCGTGGCGCCCCATGCGCGGGGTCATGCGGGAGGGGCAGAAGGACCGGACATCAGCGCCCTGCCCTCGCCGCATTCAGCGGGTACCAGCCGGTTTCTTCCGGTAAATGGTTTCTCCCGCAAGGGTTTCGCTGACGATGCGGCCATGCGGGGCGCGCATGCCGGGCCGGCCTCCTCGCCCCCGCCGGCAACGGCGGCGGAAAACAACGCGGGCGGCGGGACATTAACGCCGTCTTCTGTAATGATGCGCATGATGACGCATCCATACGCGCGACATGCGGTTTGCCGCGCGATATCCGGTTCGATCGCCCGCGCAGCCGACATGGCGGGCGGGGACCGCCGGCGGAAATTCAAACGAGCAGGCGCCTGGACATGAGCTCATACCAGAACCGACCGGCCGGCGAGGTCCATGCAACCAGCCGGGGAAAAGGACAGGCGATGAGGCGGCTCCAGCGCCCTGCCCTGCGTTCTGGCCAGCCTCCAGCCGTCTGGGCCCGGCTGCGTCGCGGCGGCGCGCTCCTGCTGGTGGCGCTGGCGGCCCTGCTGGGCGCCGCGCTTGCGCCGGCCGCGGCCGGCCCGGCGCTCGTTGCTGACCTCGACAGTGGCCGGGTGCTCTACGCCAGGCAGGCGACCGACCCGTGGTATCCGGCTTCCGTCACCAAGCTGATGACGGCCTATCTCACCCTGCACGCCCTGCGCTCCGGGCAATTGCGACCGGATTCGCCGCTCACCGTCAGCGCCCGCGCCGCCGCCGTGATTCCCTCGAAGATGGGTTTCAAACCCGGCGTTGAAGTCACCGTCGACAACGCGCTGAAGATGATGCTGGTGAAGTCCGCCAATGACATGGCGGTCGTACTGGCGGAAGGGGTTGGCGGCTCGGTGGAGAATTTCGCCGGGATGATGAACCAGGCCGCCGAGGAACTCGGCATGGGGCAAAGCCATTTCGTCAATCCCAATGGCCTGCCTGATCCCGGCAACAGGACCAGCGCGCGCGATCTGGCCGTTCTTGCCCGCACGATGCTGCGTCAGTTTCCCGAATACGCTCACTATTTCAGCATCGAGGCCGTGCAGCTGGGCAAGCGGGTGTTCAAGAATACCAATGGCCTGGTTGGCCGCTATCCGGGCGTCACCGGCATGAAAACCGGTTTCATCTGCTCCTCGGGCTTCAACGTCGTGGCGACGGCGGCGCGCGGCAACCGCCGCCTCCTCGTCGTGGTGCTGGGCGCCCATTCCGGCGTCGAGCGCACGCTGATCGCGGCGTCGCTGTTTGACCGGGGGTTCGCGGACAGCGGCTGGGGCGGCCCTGGGACCCTTGACACCTTGCCGCTGCCCACCAGCGCGGCGCCCCCTGACATGCGTGATTCCATCTGCGGCGCCGGTCGCGGCGCCCGCGGCGAGGAAGAGGCGGAAAACGCGCCGCAAAACGCCAGCCCGCTGTTCGCCCTGTTCAAGGGCGGCGCCAGCGACTGGGAAGCGCCGGTAGCCGGCCGCACCCTGCCGCCGCGCGCGGCGCTCGCCGCCATTCCGGTCTATGTGGGCCGTTATCCGGGCGCCCCCGCCACCGCGGTGGCCGCGCATCGCGGACGGGCGCAGAAGGGCGAAACCGCCAGCGCCTACGCCGCCGGCGAGGAAACGTCGCCCGGCGCGAAGGCGCTGCAGAAGGTGAAGCGCCCGGCCGCCCGCAGGAACGCCAGCGCCCAGAAAGCGTCAGGGGAAACGAAGCAGAAGGCCGGCAAGACGGAACCCGGCGCGAAAAGCCAGGGCAAGAAGGCGGCGGATAAAAAGGCTCCCGCCAAAAAACCCGCCGGAAAAAACAGGAATGCCTCCAACAATGACGGCTGACGGCGCCAGGCCGGCAGGCCCGCCGCCCCCCCTGCCGCTCATCGTCATCACCGGCTTTCTCGGGGCCGGAAAGACCACCCTGCTCAACCGGCTGTTGCAGGACCCGGCGCTGGCTGACACCGTCGTCATCATCAATGAATTCGGCGACGTGGGCCTCGACCATCTGTTCGTGGAAGCGGCGGACGAAGGTCTGGTGACGCTGTCGGCCGGCTGCCTGTGCTGCACGGTGCGCGGCGATCTGGTGGCGACGCTGGAGGATCTGCTGCGCCGGCGCGACAACGGCCGCATCGCGCCGTTCCGCCGGGTGGTGATCGAAACCACGGGCCTGGCCGACCCGGCGCCCGTTTTGCAGGCGGTGCTGCGCCATCCCTACCTGCAGATGCGCTACGCCCTCGCTGGCGTGGTGACGCTGGTGGATGCGGTGAACGGCGCGGCGACGCTGGCCGCGCACCCGGAAGCGGTGAAGCAGGCGGCGGTCGCCGACCGGTTGCTGCTGACCAAGACCGACCTCGCCGCCGCCCCGGCGATCGCGGCGCTGCGCCAGGAGTTGCGCGCGCTCAATCCAACGGCCCGTCTGATCGACGTGCAGGCGGAAGACGTCGATGGCGCGCTGCTGGCCGGGCTCGGCCCCTTCGGCGTTGACGGCAAGATCGCCGACGTGCGGGCCTGGCTGGACGCCAGCGACGACGGCAGCGACCACGGGCATCACCATGACCATGACGCCTCCCGCCATGCGGGCCATGGACATGGACACGGACATGGGCATGGGCATGGGCGTCACGCCCATGCTGATGACGCGCATGGCCATGACCACGATCATCACGGGGCCCACGACCATCACGCCCACGACGTCAGCCGTCATGGGGCCGATATCCGCACGGTGGCGCTGGTCGAGGACCGGGCGATACCGCGCGCCACGTTCGAGATGTTTACTGACCTGCTGCGCTCAGCCCACGGCCCCGACCTGCTGCGGGTGAAAGGCCTGGTGAAGCTGGCCGAGCATCCCGACCAACCCGTGGTCATTCACGGCGTGCAGCACGTGTTCCACCCGCCGCAGACCCTGCCGGCGTGGCCAGACGCCGACCACCGCACCCGCATCGTCTTCATCGTGCGCGGCATGAGCGAAGACTTTTTGCAACGGATGTGGGGCGCCTTCACCGGCAAACCGGCGGTTGACGCGCCGGATCGCGCCGCCCTGACCGACAATCCGCTGGCGCCGGCCGGCTTCCGTTTTTCCGGCGGGCGCTGATCCGGGTGGGCCCTGAATGGCAGGCTGATCTGGAAGGCTGATCTGGCGCCGGGCCATTCGCGGGGCGATGCGCCCTGGGCGTCAGGTCCGACGCCGCGACCGGATGCCTCCCGGCCCACAGCCATCTCCCCTTCCTGCACCACCTCCCCGTTCCACGCGGCCGGAGCTTCTCCGATTATCCGCGAAGCAACGCTTCCGGCAAGCGGTTGCGCCAGAACCATCGCGGCAAGACGCGGACGTCCGCGGCTCTCCCCAACGCGACTGGCGCGGCATGAGCCCCGCCCAATGCGTGGGCGCGCCTGCGGATCGACGGGCGCGCGCGCATGGCCCCAGGTCGGCGACTGCCATCAGCGGGCCAGCGCTGGCTTCTTTCCGCCGGTTTTCGGCAGGAACCAGACCAGCAGGCCGGCCAGGGGCAGGAACGAACAGATCTGGTAGACCACGCCGATGCTGGTGTGGTCGGCGACAACGCCGAGCAGCGCCGCGCCCAGGCCGCCCATGCCGAAGGCGAAGCCGAAGAACATCCCCGAGATCATACCGACGCGACCAGGCATCAGCTCCTGGGCATAGACAACAATCGCCGGAAACGCCGAGGCGATGATGAAGCCGATGATCATGGTCAGCACAGGCGTCCAGGCCAGGCTCGCCCACGGCAGCAGCAGCGTGAACGGCGCGGCGCCGAGGATCGAGAACCAGATCACCGGCTTGCGGCCGAAGCGGTCGCCCAGCGGGCCGCCGGCGATGGTGCCGGCCGCCACCGCCGCCAGATACAGGAACAGGTAAAGCTGCGCCTGCTGCACCGACAGGTGGAACCGGTCGATCAGGAAGAAGGTGTAATAGGTGCTGATCGAGGCGGTGTAGAAGAATTTCGAGAAGATCAGCACCCCCAGCACCACCAGGGCGGTGGTGAGTTGCCGGCGCGACACGGGACTCTGGCGCGACGGCTGCACGCCGCTGGCGCGGGTGCGGGCGACGTGGTCACGGTACCAGCGGCCCACCATGTACAGCACGATGATCGCCAGCAGGGCCACCAGCGAGAACCAGGCGACGCTGTGCTGGCCCTGGGGCACGACGATGGCCGCCGCCAGCAGCGGCCCCATGGCCGTGCCGGCGTTGCCGCCAACCTGGAACATGGACTGCGCCAGGCCGTGCCGGCCGCCGGACGCCATGCGCGCGACGCGCGAGGCTTCCGGGTGGAACACCGCCGAACCGAGGCCGACCAGCATCGCCGCGAGCAGCAGCACTGGATAGCTCCACGCCACCGACAGCAGCAGCAGGCCGACCAGGCTGGAGCCCATGCCGATGGCCAGCGAGAACGGGCTCGGCTTTTTATCGGTATAGATGCCGACCAGCGGCTGGATCAGGGACGAAACGGCGTAGAAACACAGGGTGATCATGCCGATCTGGGCGAAATCGAGATGGAACTCCCGTTTGAGCACCGGGTAGATCGCTGGCAGCACGGACTGGATCAGGTCGTTGAGCAGATGCGACAGGCTGATGGCGCCCAGCACCTGAAACGTGGTGCGCTCGGCCGCGGTCTGGCCGGCATTCTCGGTGGTGACGCTCACGGTCGGCTCCTGCCCTCTTGTCCAGCCCGGTGTCGCCGGATTGAAAGGGATGCGCAGATCACGCGCCTGTTTTCAATTGCTTGCCGCGCGTCCAGCGGCTTTGCATGGCTGAACTGCATGCGGCGCATTCCTGAACGCCGCCCCTGCCTGTCATCCGCCGCCGCTGGCGCGCGCCGGCTATGGCGGGTCACAAAAAGATACGGTTTGTTCACCATAAAGGCCGATCCTGGAACGGCTTTCCGTCATTGTCGCCGGCTGCGCCTGGCCGCACGGACGCCCAACCGATGGCTTGATCCTGATGCGCAAACAATTCCTCTTCGCCACGCGGCGCGTCCTTGTCGCCGGCCTGATCAGCGGCGCCTTCGCCGGCCTGGGCTGGAGCGCCCCCGCGGCCGCGGGGCCGGCGACAGGGGGCGGCTCCTTCGCCGCCAGCTACGCCCTGACGCTTGCTGGGGTCAGCATCGGCGCGGCGAGCCTCGCCGCGAAAATCGACAATAGCGGCGCCTATGCCCTCGACATGCACGCCAAGCTGACGGGCCTTGCGGGCGTGCTGGTCAGTGGCAAGGGCGGCGCCCGGGCCACCGGCGTGATCAATGGCGATCGCGCCATCCCCGCCTCGCTCGCCGTCATCGCGTCCACCGCCAGCGACAAACGCACCCTGCGCATGTCCTTCGCCGGCGGCGCCGTCAGCGCCATCGAGATCAACCCCCCGCTGGAAGACTGGGACCGGCCCGATCGCATTCCCGTCACGGCCAGCCACCGCCAGTCCGTCATCGACCCGCTCAGCGCCCTGCTGATGCCGGCGCCCGGCAAGAGCCTGGCCGACGCCTGCAACCGCACCATTCCCGTATTCGACGGCGCGACGCGATTCGACGTGGTGCTGCGCTACAAGGGAACCACGACGATCAGCCAGGGCGGCTATACGGGACCGGCCGCCACCTGCTCCGCGCGCTACGCGCCGGTGGCCGGCCACCGCCCGCTCCGCTCGATGACGAAGTTCATGGTGGAGAACACCGACATGGGCGTTACGCTCATCCCGGTCGGCGACACCGGCATTTACGCGCCGTGGCGCATCCATGTGCGCACCACGCTGGGCATGTCGATGCTGCAGGCGACCAGGGTTCGCATCGAAGGCCTGCAGGCTGTCGCGTCCCGGCGGGATAAAAAATAAAATGGCAGTTGATTTGGGACACGCTTAAAGCCAAGCTTGCGCTATTCACAATGAATTGACCTTCGCGCCGCGCGGGAGGGAGGCCTGGGGCTTGCCAAGCTGGCCAACTGGACCGCAAGCGTAGCAGCAAATATCAGGAAATCGCCGCGCGAATAACCGGTTCTGGCGGCTTGCGGCGGCGGAGAATGGCCGGCGCGGCCTGTTTCCGGCGATGACGCACGGCGGCGTCAGGTGGTTTTACGGCGCGCCGGCTGGCGGGCGATATTACGGGACCGACTGCCGACGCGGTCCGGACATGGATTTTGCAAAGGGGCCCCCGCAGACTGGAAGGGGCGACGCCTTTGCGACAAGGTAAAGACGGACCGGCTGGCGGCGGCCAGGGAGAGCCAACCCGACGACGCCGGGAGCGACACGGTTCAGGTTGATTCCAGGGCGGCGTCGCCATGGTGGAGCACGAATGCGACCTTTTCTCTTGCCTGCCCGGCTTCTCTCGCCTGCCCGGACATCATGCGTCGCCGCCGGGACATCAGCGCGGCGGCGGGCGGCGGGCTGGGCATGGGGAAGGCTCGCGATCCCGATGGTGGGCGTACATTCATGAATCCTGTCGCCCGCTATCGGGACCGGGTGACGTCGCCGGTCGGACAGTTTGTGGTCGCGGCGGCGCTGGCGATTATTCCAACGCTTCCACAGCTCTATCTGGCGACGTCGCTGATCGGGGCGCCGATCATGGCCTATATGCCGGCGACCGCGCTGGCGCGCCATCTGGCCGGGCGCTGGTCCGGCGTGTTCGTCGCCATCGTTGGTTCGCTGGTCTGCGCCTCGCTGGTTTTCACGCCCCCATGGAATTTCACCCTTGGCCACACGGTGCAGGGCTATTTCATGCTGGGTCTGTTCATCGTCAGCGTTGGCGCCATTCTGCTGCTGTATGAGGATCGCGGCGAACCCGCGCCGGACCTGGCGGGAACGCGGTTCGCCGCGCCCGGCGCGACACGCGGCGACTACCCGACCGGCCAGTCCCGGCCAACCGTCACCATCGCCCTGCACGCGCTCAATTCCTGGATCCAGAAGAACGTTTCGGCCACGGGCCGCTCGCTGCGGCTTTACCGGCGCGGCGCCGCGCCCGCCCACATTCTCGCGGCTCCCGGCATCGAGGAGCGCCGCGCGGCCATGCGCAGCATCCATTCCATCATCGGCCGCCTGCCGTTCGATGAGGAGCGGGCGCCAGATCTGCTGGAGCGGGTCGCGCGGATGACCCTGGCGGACGCCAGCGGCGGGCGGGTCAGCCTCGACATCGTGTCCCCCTGGGCGTTCCGGCCGCTGCACGAGCATCAGGTGCACGCCTACATCATGGTGGCGGAGCTGTTGTGGGAGCTGGCGCTCGCCATTCCGGACGGCGGCGCGATCCGCATTGTCGTCCAGAACGCCGGAGAGGACGCGGCGATCCGCCTGCAGATCACCGAAGGCATGCTGGTGCGCGACAACCGCACCCACTACATCAGCACCATGGCGACGACCATCGTGCACAAGATGGCGCGCGACATCGGCGCCCGCTACGAGCGGGTCAGTGAGAGTGAACGCGTGCTGATGATCCCCGTCACCTGACCGGCTGAAGCGCCGGCCATTCCGGCGCCTGCGCTGTCACTCGGGCAGCCCGGGCTTCCGGGTCTTCCGGGCAGCCGGCCTCCGGAACACCAGATCGCAAGGCGTTGGCGTGTCGCGAACCGCGTCAGGCGCGGGCCCGCGCCTGAAACCGGAAGCCGGCGTCGCGCGATCAGACGGCCGCCAGCCGGCGAACGCCATCGGCCGCGGGCATCCAGCGCAACTGGTCGCGATCAACCAGATAGTTCACGTGCGCCAGCACCTCGCTGAAGGCAAAACTGAGCTGGTGCGGATCGAGTTCGCGCGGAAACATCACCGGCACCAGCTCCGAGGCCGAATGCGGCGCGGCGCGGCAGGCCTCGACAAGCTGGGCGCAGCGGTGGGCATGATGCTCCTCCAGCGCCTGCAGGCGCAGGTGCAGGCCGCGGAACGGCAGGTTGTGGCCTGGCAGCACGAGGGCGTCGGCGTCGATCTGGCCCTGCAATTCGCGCAACGACCGGCGGTAGAGTCCCAGCGGGTCGCCTTCCGGCTCCATGGCCCAGACGCTGACGTTGGGCGAAATCTTTGCCAGCACCTGGTCGGCGCCGATGAACAGGTTTTCGGCCCGGCAATACAGCATCACCTGCTCGGACGAATGGCCGCCGCCGGTGTAAATCTCGAACTCCCGGTCGCCGATGCGCAGGCGTTCGCCGTGCGCCAGCCGGCGGAAGGTGTGCGGCAGCGGCGTCACCATGCGCAGATAGCCATGTCCCTGGCGCAGCACGATCTCGGTCGCCTCGGCGCTCAGACCATGATCCACATAGAACTGGCGGAACGGCCCCTCGGCCATCTGGTCCGGGTTGAGGGCGATGTAGTGCCCTTCCAGATATTCCGCCTGACTCATCAGCAGCTTGAGATTGTAACGCTCGCACAGCCAGCCGGCGAGGCCGATGTGATCAGGATGGTGATGCGAGATGATCAGCCGGGTCAGCGGCCGGCCGGCCAGCGGCCCGTCCAGCAGCGCCTGCCACTGCTCGCGGGTGCTGTCGGTGGCGATGCCGCAATCGAAGGCGGCCCAGCCATCGCCATCGGCGATGAAATAGACGTTGACGTGGTTCAGGCTGAACGGCAACGCGAACCGCGCCCACAGCAGGCCAGGCGCAACCTCCACCGTCTGCCCCGGCGCCGGGGGCTGAAGAAAGGGAAAGGTCAGGAGCGGTTCATGCTGCTGGAGGTCCATCGATTGTCCGTTTCCGTTATTTCTTGTTGCTTCGGGCAGGCCGGCCGGCTGGCGACCATGCATACCTTGCCTCGTTTCGATACGCGCGCGTCACGCAGGGGGCGGCCGCCCTGCCCGATCGGCCCGGAGATTTTTCGCCGGGCGAAAACCGCGCCAGGATAAACCGGGCTTCAAGGTTACGGAGAGAGCCGGGCGCCGGGTAGTCCGTCAATGGCATGATGGATCGATCCGGCCACCGCTGGCTGCATGGCGCTGCCGCCGGCCATGAGCGTTCCGCATGCACTTCCGAAACGGTGGATGCTGAATGTCGCAGGCGGACGGCTCAGTCGTCATGGCCAGGCCGGGCGCGGCCGCTTTTGACGCCGGCGCGGCGGGATTTGGCGTCGAGCCGGCGGCGCTGCGAGGCGCGGGTGGGCCGGGTGGGCCGTCGTGGCGGCGGCGGCGGCTCCGCCGCCGTGCGAATCATTGCCGCCAGCCGCTCGCGCGCATCGGCGCGATTGCGCTCCTGGGTGCGAAAACGGTTGGCCTTGATGACGATCACCCCGTCCCGGGTCGCCAGATGACTGGCGACCTGCAACAGCCGCTCGATCACGGCGGGCCGGAGCGAAGGAGAATTGCGGGCGTCAAACCGCAGCTCCACCGCGGTCGCCACCTTGTTGACGTTCTGGCCGCCGGCGCCGCCGGCAAGAATGAACCGTTCGGTCAGTTCACCGGCGTCGATGACGATCCTGTCAGTTACGTGAAGCATGCCGGATCATCCGCGCGGGCCAGGGGTTATCCAGGGAAAAACGGCGGGAGGCCGCATCCGTTCCGCCGGCGCCGCCAACCGTCCAGGCGCGGCGCCTGGGCCGGCGAGAAAAGGTTTCCACACGCCGTCCGGGGTTAAGACCCCCTTAAACCGCCACATTTACCATCACAATACAGGGACAGGAATCCCGTTACGGGATCAGTGCGTCACGCTTGGGACGGGCGCGCTTCACGATATTCCTGTCGCTTCTGGATCCAACGGCACATGGCGTTTTCTGACGGCCCGAACAACAGGCAAGAACCCCGTTTCGGCCCCCCAGCCAACCAGGACGACGGCTCCCGGGACGCCCACGAGACAACAACGCACCCAGCAGGCGCGACCGATACGCCCGCGACGGCCGGCGAGATTCATATTGACGCCGCTGACAGCTGGCGCCGGACCGGCGCCGGCGCTGTCGGCAGCGCCCCGGCTTCCCGGTCCCAGGGCCGGCGCGAGCCTTCGTTTGACGACGGGGCCAGCCCGGCCCCACGGCAGTCCGCGTCCGGGTTCGCTCCTGCGGCGACGGAGCGGATGACCGGCGATGCGGGAGCAGGGAAGCGCGTGGCCAGAGGCGGACAAAAAAGCGGACGCAAGAGCAGGACGCCGCGCGGCAAGGCGCCCCGGGCGCGACGCTCGCGGTCGTTCATCGGCCACCTGTTCCGCCTGGGTTTCAGCCTGGCGATTATCGCCATGCTCGGCCTCGCCGGCGTCATCGGCTATCACTTCTCGCTGCTGCCGCCCATGGACCAGCTCACCGTGCCCAAGCGCGCGCCCAACGTCGCCATTCTGGCGGCGGACGGCTCGCTGATCGCCAACAAGGGCGACATGGGCGGTCGCGAGGTGAGGCTGAAGGAACTGCCGCCGTATCTGCCGAAAGCCTTCGTGGCGATCGAGGACCGGCGCTTCTATGAACATTACGGCGTGGACCCGGCGGGCGTGGCGCGCGCCCTGCTGCGCAACGTGTCGGCCGGCGGCGTGTCGCAGGGCGGCTCGACCCTGACCCAGCAGCTGGCGAAGAACCTGTTCCTCACCCAGGAACGGACCATGTCGCGCAAGATCCAGGAGCTGATCCTCTCGGTCTGGCTTGAGCGCAAGTTCAGCAAGGACCAGATTCTCGAACTGTATCTCAACCGGGTGTATTTCGGCGCGGGCGCCTATGGCGTCGAGGCCGCCGCGCACCGCTATTTCGGCAAGGACGCCCGGGACGTAACCATCGCCGAAGCGGCGATGCTCGCCGGCCTCGTGCAGGCGCCGGCGCGGCTGGCGCCAACGCGTAATCCCGAAGGCGCCCAGGCGCGGGCCCAGCTCGTGCTGACCGCCATGGCCAACGAGAAGTTCATCACCGAGCAGCAGGCCAAGGGCGCGATCATGACCCCGGCGACGGCGGTGAAGCCAGGCGGAACCCGCTCCGCCAATTACGCCGCCGACTTCGTGATGGACGTGCTGGACGATTTCGTCGGCAAGATCGAGCAGGACGTGCAGGTGCGCACCACCATCGACATGCCGCTGCAAATGTCCGCCGAAGCGGCCCTCAACGATGAGCTCAGCAAGCAGGGCGCGAAGCTGGGCGCCCATCAGGGGGCCGTCGTCACCCTCGCCTCCGACGGCGCGCTCAAGGCGCTTGTGGGCGGGCGCAGCTACGCCGCGAGCCAGTTCAACCGCGCCACCAACGCCCGGCGCCAGCCCGGCTCCGCCTTCAAGCCCTTTGTCTATCTCACGGCCATCGAGCACGGCGTCACGCCCGACGCGGTGCGCGAGGACGGCCCTGTCTCGGCGGGCGGCTGGTCGCCGTCCAACTATTCGCGCCGCTTCTCTGGCCCCATGACCCTGCTGACGGCCATGGCGCACTCCATCAACACCATTCCGGTGAAGCTGACCCTGGAGCTGGGACCGAAAGCGGTGGTGCGCACGGCCCAGCGCCTCGGCATCACCTCGCCGCTGCAGCCCAACGCCTCGATCGCGCTCGGCACGTCGGAAGTAACGCCGATCGAGCTGACGGCCGCCTTCGCCGCCTTTTCCAACGGCGGCATCGGCGTCATCCCCTATGTGATCGAGTCGGTGCAGACCACGGACGGAAAATCGCTGTACAAGCGGATGCCGAACAGTCTTGGCCCGGTGATCACGCCAAAGAACGAGGGCATGATCAACGCCATGCTGCGCCAGGTGGCAACCAGCGGCACCGGCAGCAAGGCGAAGCTGCCCGGCTGGGAAATCGGCGCCAAGACCGGCACCACCCAGGATTTCCGCGACGCCTGGTTCATGGGCTTCACCAACCAGCTTGTCACCGGCGTCTGGATCGGCAACGACGACAACAGCTCGATGAAGAAGGTGACCGGCGGCTCGCTGCCGCTCGACGTCTGGAACCGGGTGATGCAGGTCGCCTCGCGTAACCTCAAGCCGGGGCCGCTGCCCGGTATCCCCTGGACGCCAGCGCCAGCCCCGGCCGCGGGCTGGGCCAGCGCCCAGCAGCAGGGCGAGGGCGGCCAGGCGCCGCAACCACAGCCGCAGCGCCGGGAGCCAAACTTCTTTGAACGGCTGTTCGGCGGCTAGGGCGTGTTCACGAAAAGCCGACGCCACTTTTTGTGAAAAAGAGGCGTCGGAAAAAGCATCCCGGAACGGCGCGTTTTCTGTGAGCGGGTTTTCATCGAACCCCTTCCGGACGCGCGCAATGGCGCGAATCGCCCCACGGCCGCGCCCGTAGACGCCACGTTGCGCCATGGAAGCCCGGCCGTCGCGCCAGCCCCAGTCATATGCGCCATATGCAAATGCGCGCCCATCGCGCATGGCGCGCGCCGGCGTCAGACAGCCGGCCGGACCGCCTCGCCCGTCCCCGCTCCCGCGTCATCGCCGTCGCCGCCCACGCCGTAACGGTGCAGGCTGGCGCCGTGGGCTTTCAGCCACGCCTCCGCCTCGTCGGTCCCCGGGCAGAGATTATAGACCAGCGCCCAGAAACGTTCGGAGTGGTTCATTTCACGCAGGTGGCACACCTCGTGGGCCGCAAGATAGTCGAGCACCGCGGGCGGCGCCATGATCAGCCGCCATGAGAAGTTGAGCCGCCCCGCCGCCGTGCAGGAGCCCCAACGGGTGCGCTGGTCGCGCAGGGTGATGCTGCGCGCCCGCACGCCAAGGGTCCGCGAATGGCGCGTCACCGCCTGCTCCAGGTCCCGCGCCGCCTCGCGCCGGAGGAAATCCTGCACCCGGCGCGGCGTATGGCGCGGATCGCCGCCAACCAGGATCATCATGCCGCCATCCGGGTGCGGCGCGATCACGGGAACAGCCCGTGCGCTGGCCTGCCAGACAATCGGATGCGGCGCTCCCCGCACCAGCGCGATGGCGCCTGGCCTGAATTCGATGCGCTTCGGCACGCGGCGCAGGCGGGCCGCAATCCACTCGCCGTGCGATTCGGCGAAGCGGACAGCCGCCCGCACGTCGCCGCGCGGCGGCATGGTCAAGGTCGCTTCGCCAGTAACCTGGGACACGCGCAAGGTGAAACGCCTGGCGTCGTGGCGGCGACGAAGAATCACCTGAAAAATTTCTTCGCCCGAACGAACCGAAACCATATGATTTTCAGAAGCGCTTCGTCGAAAAAGCCGCATCAGCATCAACTGCCATTTATATTGTTTCAACAATTGGGCAAGCCGTAGCATCACATATTTGTGATATGAAGAAAAGCACAATAATTGCTGTCGCCCAACCCCGGCGCGTCACGATTCGGCCTGCGCCAGCCACTCAGCTCAACCATCACCATTTCGCCGCCGGCGCGGATCGGCCATATTGACGCAGATGCGCGCGCCATCCGCAATCACCCCATGCGTTGCCGGCAGGCGCCGCAGCCAGCCCGGAACCCGCCATGCCGCCAGAATATGACCTGTCGACCGCCGCCTCGCCGGCCGGCCTGCGTCTTGACACCCTCGTGCGGCTTCGCTGGCTTGCGGTCATCGGCCAGAGCGTGGCGGTGGCCGGCGTGCACTTCGGCCTCGGTTTCTCACTGCCGTTTGGCCTGTGCTTCCTGCTCATCGCTGTCTCGGCGTGGCTGAACATCGCCCTGCGCATCCGCTACCCCATGAGCCACCGGCTGAGCCTGTGGCCGGCCACCGGCCTGCTGGCCTATGACCTGACCCAGCTGGCCGGCCTACTGTACCTCACGGGCGGCCTGCAAAACCCCTTCGCCATCCTGTTCCTCGCGCCGGTGCTGATCTCGGCCACCTCGCTGCCGCCGCGCGTCACCATGGCGCTGGGGGCGCTGTCGGCGCTCTACGCCACGGCGCTGATCTTCTGGCGACGTCCGCTGCCCTGGACGCCGGGGGAGACGCTGGAGTTGCCGTTCGTCTACATCATTGGCATCTGGGCGGCGATCACCCTCGGCATCGCCTTCACCGCCATCTACGCCTGGCGCGTGGCCGATGAGGCGCGGTCGCTGGCCCAGGCGCTATCCGCCACCGAGTTCGTGCTGGCCCGCGAGCAGCACCTGACCCAGCTCGACGGCCTCGCCGCCGCCGCCGCGCACGAACTGGGCACGCCGCTCGCCACCATCACCCTGGTCACCAAGGAAATGGCCCGGGAAGCCCCGCCGGACAGCCCGCTGGCCGAGGACATCGCCCTGCTGCGCGAGCAGGTGGAGCGTTGCCGGGGCATTCTCGGCAAGCTGACGTCGCTGGGGGCCGGCGGCGACGCCGGACCGCTGGAGCAGCTGACTCTCAGTCACCTTGTCGAGGAGGTCGCCGGTCCGCAGCGGCCGTTTGGCGTGCCGATCACGGTGACCCGCGACGGGCTTGATCCGGAGCCGGTCTGCCGGCGCAACCCCGGCGTGATCTACGGGCTTGGCAATATTGTCGACAACGCCGTCGACTTCGCCCGCAATGCGGTCGCCATCGAGGAGCGCTGGAACGACCAGTTCGTGGAAATCGTCGTGCGGGACGACGGCCCCGGCTTTGCCCCGGACGTGCTTTTGCGCATCGGCGAGCCTTACGTCACCACGCGCGGCGCCGGGCAGCGCCACGCGGACGAGCCGGCCAGCGGCCTCGGCCTCGGCCTGTTCATCGCCCGCAGCCTCATTGAGCGCACGGGCGCTGTCATCACCACGTCCAACGCGCCGCCGCCGGCGACCGGCGCGGTCATCACCATCCGCTGGCCGCGTCCGGCCTTTGAGCGGGACGTGGGAACGGGCTGACGTTGCGTCCGTCTGACCAGACTGTGACCATTTGGTACACTTTGCGGACAAAATGATCTAAAAGAGGGATGGTGGAGATGCACCGGCGCGGTGGACGCCCGATCATGGGCGGGCAAAGCCCGCAATGCCCCTGCGCCGCCGGCGCGCGAAACGGCCGGGCGGCCAGGCAGCCGGCGCACATGTGAGCAGGGGGCCAGCGCGCCTCCCCCGTCTCACGGAACCGCCGGCGCGCGCCCGGCGCGTCGCTGATAACCGGCGCCTCCCGGTAGAGAGGCTGGGAACCGCCGGCGCGCGCCCGGCGCGCAGGTGAAAGCATGATCATGGAGTCTTCCGCCCCGTCTCCCGCCGCGCCAGAAGGCGATCGCAGCCTGCTGATCGTCGATGACGACCGCCCGTTCCTGACGCGCCTTGCCCGCGCCATGGAAAGCCGGGGCTATGCGGTGCGCACGGCGGAGACGGTGGCCGACGGCATCGCCGCCATTGAGGCGGAAGCGCCCGCCTACGCGGTGATCGACATGCGCCTTGGCGACGGCAACGGGCTTGAGGTGATCACCAAGCTGAAGGAGCGGCGCGCCGATGCGCGCGGCGTCATTCTCACCGGCTACGGCAATATCGCCACGGCGGTGACCGCCGTGAAGCTCGGCGCCTTCGATTATCTGGCAAAGCCGGCCGACGCCGACGAGGTGCACGCGGCGCTGATGGCGCTGCCGGACGGACGCGCCATTCCGCCAGAAAATCCCATGTCCGCCGACCGGGTGCGCTGGGAGCATATCCAGCGGGTCTATGAGCTGTGCGGCCGCAATGTTTCGGAAACCGCCCGCCGGCTCAACATGCACCGCCGCACCCTGCAGCGCATCCTGGCCAAGCGCGCGCCGCGCTGACCCCCGGGCGCCCGACGTGGAACAGCGCACGGACGCGACGCTGTCGCCAGCCGGCAACGTTCTGGCGCGGCAACGTCTTTCCCCACCAGCCGGTTTCGCGCGCTTTCTGACGCAGGCGAAGTCCGGCCCGCGCAAACCCGTGGAGAAAGGGGAGAGATGACAGCCAGAACATGGTTCGGCGCCGCCGCCGCCATGGCCGCGATCATCGCCACCGTCTGTCCGGCGGCGAACGCCCGCGCCGCCACGCCCGAGCAGCGCAACGCCATGGACCATATCGCGGCGGTTCTGGCCGCGGAAAAATCCTGCGCCGGCTTCCGGGCCAACCTGCCGCTCATGGTCATGCTGAGCAACCGGATCGGCCTGAAGACGACCCATCCCGGCAACAAGGCCTACCTCGCGGCCCAGATCCGCCATTACCAGAATGAGATCGCCCAGGGCGGCGCGGAGGCGACCTGCGCGCAACTCTACGCGCTTTACGGCCCCAAAGGGGAAAGCGCGCCCAATCTGATCCGGATGAAGTGATCATCGCTGGCCGGGCCAGACAACCGGCCTGAACCGGCCGGCCGTTCAGGATGCCGCCGCTGCCGGCGCATCTGCCCGGGCAGGCCGCGCCGCTGTCATAGGGGCCAGGCGTTTCCGGCTTCCGCCCGGGCTCAGTCGCGCAGGCCGGCGGCGCCGTCCGGATCGGCCAGGCGATGCAGCCGGCCGGCCGCGGCGCGGGCGAAGCGCAGGGTGACCGCCTTGCGCCGGGCCGGGGCCAGCGGATGGGCCGGCGCGGCGCGCAGCATCTCGGCGCCAAAAGCATCGGCGACAATCAGGCCGGCGTCCTCCGGCAGCACTTCCAGCGGGAAGTCCGGCGCGACGGCGAAGGAAAAGCTGTCGCACCAGTCGCGATACTCATGCCATTTGCCGTCGGCGCGAAAATCCGCCAGCGAGGATTTGACCTCGACGATGGTCAACCGTCCGTCCGGCAGCAGCGCCATCACGTCGGCGCGCCGCCAGGAGGCCAGGGTCAGTTCGCACAGGGTGACGGCGCCAAGGCTGGCGAAATGCCGCCGCACGCCGCGCTGGATCGCCAGAGCCCCCGGCGACTGGCGGCCGTCCGGCGGCAGGATCAGGTCGGCGTCGGATAAACGGTCCATCGCAGTGGTTCCGGCACGTCAGGTTTGTCAATGCAGCCGGCATTGCCATGACATTGGGGCGATATGGAGAACGAACCATGAATTCGCGGAAGCCGCCGACGGCCGGCGGCTTCTTCGCCCACGTCTCCGCCCGGTTTCATTTGCCTCCGGCGTCCAGGATGATCGCCGCGCCCTTCTCGGCGATCATCATCGTTGGCGAATTGGTGTTGCCGGAGGTGATCGCCGGCATGGCGGAGGCGTCGATGACGCGCAGGCCATCGACGCCGCGCACCCGCAGCTGGCCGTCAAGCACCGCCATCGGATCGTGATCCGCGCCCATTTTCGCCGTGCCCACCGGGTGGAAAATCGTCGTCCCCACGTCGCCGGCGGCGCGGGCCAGTTCCTCGTCGCTCATCAGGCCGGCGCCGGGCATGTATTCCTCCGGCTGGAAACGGGCCATGGCCGGGGCCTGGACAATGCGGCGGGTCAGGCGGATGGAATCGATGGCGACGCGCACGTCCGCCGGATCGCTGAGGTAGCGCGGGTCGATCGCCGGCGCATCGGCGGCGCTGGCCGAACGGATATGCACGGAGCCGGCGCTGGCCGGGCGCAGATTGGCGACGCTGGCGGTGATGGCCGGGAAGGCGTGCAGCGGCTGGCCAAACGAATCCAGCGACAGGGGCTGCACGTGGAACTGGATGTTGGCGGTGGCGTGCTCCGGCGAGGAGCGGGTGAAAATGCCCAGCTGCGACGGGGCCATGGTCAGCGGGCCGGAGCGCAGCACGGCGTATTTCAGCGCCATCTCCGCCTTGCGCAGCCAGTTGCGATAATCGGCGTTGAGGGTGCGCACGCCCGACACCCTGTAGGTGGGGCGCAGTTGCAGGTGATCCTGCAAATTCTCGCCGACGCCCGGCAGGTCACGGACGACGGGAACGCCTAGGTCCGCCAGCCGCGCCGCCTGGCCGACGCCCGACAGCTCCAGCAGCTGCGGCGAACCGATGGCGCCGGCGGACAGGATCACCTCGCCGCGCGCGGAGGAGAAGAAACTGCGGCCGTCGCGCCGCCACCGCACGCCAACGGCGCGGCCGTTTTCGATGACGACGCGTTCGACCATCACGCCGGTTTCCAGGCGCAGGTTGGGACGCGCCAGGGCGGGCTTCAGGAAGCCGCGCGCCGCGCTCCAGCGCCGGCCGCGCTTCTGGTTGACCTGGAAATAGGACGAGCCCTCATTGTCGCCGCGGTTGAAATCGTCGACCTTGGGAATGCCCACCTGCTCCGCCGCATCACGAAAAGCGTCGAGCACCTGCCAGCGCACGCGGGGATATTCCACCCGCCACTCGCCGCCGGCGCGCTGCAGGTCATTGGAGGGAGCCATGTGGTCCTGCATGCGCAGGAAATGGGGCAGCACGTCCTCCCAGCCCCAGCCAGTGAGGCCGCGCTGGCGCCAGCCGTCGTAATCCGCCGCCTGGCCGCGCATGTAGATCATGGCGTTGATGGCTGAGGAGCCGCCGATCACCTTGCCGCGCGGATAGTTGAGAGCGCGGCCGTTCAGCCCCGGCTGCGGCTCGGTGCGGAACATCCAGTCCGAGCGCGGATTGCCGATGGCGAACAGGTAGCCGACAGGAATATGGAACCAGATCCAGTTGTCGCGTCCGCCCGCCTCCAGCACCAGAACGCGATTGCGCGGATCGGCGGATAACCGGTTGGCGAGCACGCAGCCCGCCGAACCGGCGCCGACGATGATGTAGTCAAAATCCCCCAGGCCGGCGTCATCCGCCTGCGTCTGCGCGTCCATGCTCCAGTTCCTCCCGCGTCCTCTCCGGGCGCCCGATTGTCAGTTCGCCGCAGGTCACCGGACCTGGATCGCGCGCCGCCCACGACAGACGGGCGCTGGGCCATTGCGGAGATCGCCGATATAAGCGCAGGGTTGGCGTCAGGGCAAAATTCGATCAAGCTGAAACAGATGACGGATGCAGTTTTCTGACGCATTTTCCCGTGCGGCGTATCCCCGCTTCACAAAAGATCGCTGTCGCCCGCAGGGCGCAAGAGGCCAACGGCCCCTGCCCGGAACGTTCGCTCCGGAAGCCGTGGCGTGTGGGACCCCGTGTCCCGGGAGTTTGACGGTCGATGGAACGCAATCCCATCCGTTTTGTCTGGCAGAACAGCCGTCTGTTGCATGTGGCCGCCCTGCTGGCGCTGCTGGCCATGGCCCCTGTGAACTGGCTGCTGCTTGAATTGCCTCGGATTCTCGTGGACGACGCGGTGCTGGGCGTGGCGTTCCGGGACCGCAGCATCGCCAGCTTCCTGCCGCTGTCGATCCCGCTGCCGGAACGGATGTTCCAGAGCGAACTTCGCCTGTTCCAGGGGCTGGCGCTGGAGCGCAACGCCTATTTCATCGCCGGCTGCGTCGCCGTTCTCGGCCTGCTGGCAATCCGCAGTCTGCTGATCTCGCTGGTGGCGGCGTTGCGCAGCGTCATCGCCCGGCGCCTCGCCAGCCTGCTGCGGCTGCGACTGTTCCGGCGCATCGCCGGCTCCCGCGGCATGACCCAGGACGACGCCGATGAGGCCGCCCGGCTCTCTGGCGGCGGGCTGTCGGCGATCGCCTGGTTTTTTGGCGACGCGGTCATCGTGCCTGTCATGGCCCTGAGCCAGCTCGCCATCGTGCTGGCGTTCGGCGTGCATGTGGGCGTCCATTCCGGCGCCATGCTGCTTGGCCTGACCATCGCCAACGTCATTGTCATTTTGTGGGTCGCCCGCTCCGAGGCCCTGCTGGCCGAGGAGGCCCGGCGGCGCGAGCGGACGATGACCCGGGCGACGCGCGCCGCCGCCAGCCGCGCCGTCGCCATCCAGCTGCACGGCGCGTTCGATGTCGAGGAAGGTTACTTCCGCAGCCTGCTCACGCGCCTCGACGCCCTGTGGCGGCCCCTGGCCCGCAAGGTCTCCCTCGCCTCCGCCGCCCGCGCCTTCCTGCGCGAATGCGGCCCGCTGCTGATGATCACCTGGGGATGCTGGTGGGTGATGCAGGGCGACCTGACCCTTGGCGGCATGGTTTCCCTGGTGTTCGCGTCCGTGTTGCTGCAACGGCCGGTCAACGCCCTGGTCGCCTGGCGGCGGGAGCGGGACCGGGCGCGCGCCGTGCTCGGCGAGATCGCCCGCGCCAATGGCGCCCTCGCCGCGCGACGGCCGCGCGAGACCCAGCCTCTTACCAGCGACGTGCTCGCCGCGCCGCTGAGCGCCGAAGGGGTGGCGGCGTTCGATCCGGCGAGCGGCCTGCGCGTATCGGGGGTGTCGCTCGACATCCCGCTTCCCGCCCATGTGGCGCTGATTGGCGATTCCGGCTCCGGGGCGGAGGTGTTCGCCGGCCTGCTCGGCGGCGCCTATGACGCCACCGCCGGCTCCATCCGCATCGGCGAGCGCCCGCTGCAAAGCATCGCCGGCCCGACCCGGCCAAAATTCATTGCCTACGCCGGCGGCGCGCCGATCATCCTGGCCGGGACCGTGCTTGAGAACCTGCAATATGGCTGCGCGGAATGGAGCGCGGGCGGGGGCTTCGTGCACGGTCCTGACCGCGCGACGATTGAAGAAGCCGTCCGTGTCGCCGGCCTTGACGACGCGATCTATGCGCTTGGCCTCGCCGCGACGGTGGAAAATGGCGACGACCCGCAAACCGCCGCCCGCGTGATCGCGGCGCGGCGCGCCGTGCGGGAGGAACTGGAGCGCGCCGGCGCGGCGGCCCTTGTCGATCCGTTCGATCCCGCCGCCTACAACATGCACGCCACGGTGGCGGAAAACCTGATGTTTGGTCTGCCCGTCGGCGATACGTTCGGCGAGGCCAACCTTGCCGCTCATCCGTTCGTGCGGGCGGTTCTGGCCGCCGAGAACCTGGGCCGGCCACTGGAGAACATGGGCCTCGCCATCGCCCGCAGCATGCTGGAGATGTTCGAGGGCGTGCCCGAGGGGCACCCGCTTTTCCGGCAATTTTCGTTCTTCCACTACGGTGAGCGCGGCGCCTACGAAGAACTGCGCGACCGGCACGCGGGCGACCTGCGGCCGCGCGGCGCGGTCGCGGCGCGGGACCGTGACCTGCTGGTCAACCTCGCCTTCCGGTATGTGGAATCCCGGCACCGCCTTGGTCTGCTGGACGACAGCCTGAAGCAGCGCATCGTTCAGGCCCGCGCCGTGTTCCGCGAGCTGTTGCCGCGTGGCCTTGAAGCCGCCGTGGCCTTCTACCGCCCCGATGAGATCTGCCGCGCGGCGAGCCTCGCCGACAATCTGCTGTTCGGCCGCGTCGCCCACAACATCGCCGGGGCCGAGGAAAAGGTCCAGGGCGTCATCGCCGCCACCCTCCGGCAGACCGGGTTGGACGACCTGGTGGTCAGCCTGGGCCTTTCCGCCCGCATCAGCGCCAACGACATGCGCGCCATGGCCGGACGCGAGAACCAGCTCGACCTCGCCCGATGCCTCGCGCGCCGGCCCGACATGCTGGTGGCGGCGGGGGTAACCGAGAATCTTTCACCCTCACAGGCCGCCGCGCTGTTGAACCGTCTGCGTATGTGGCTTGACGGACGCAGCCTGTTCATCACCATGCGCGATGCGGAGCTGGCGGAAAACATGCGAATGGTATGGTTTGCCCGCGGCGGCCTCACGCGCTCGGGCGCCCCAACCGGGGTGGAGAATGGAGAAAATCCGGCATGAACGGTCTGGAGCGCCGCGTGCGCCAGCACACATTGACCCGCGCCCCGCGTCAATAAATTGACATGATGGCTGCTGTGACAAACACCACTGCGGACAAGGGCCTGTCCGTGCGCTTCTGGGGCGTGCGCGGGTCACATCCCGTCTGCGGTCCGCGCTTCGCTTATTTCGGCGGCAATACGCCGTGCGTCGAGGTTTCCGTCGACGGGCAGCGTTTCATTGTCGACGCCGGCGCCGGCCTCATCGAACTGGGCCAGGCGCTGTGCCGCGACGTCGGGTGCGACGGCAGCTTTCCCGCCGATGTCCACCTGCTCCTCAGCCATCTGCATCACGACCACATTTCCGGCCTGCCGTTTTTCAAGCCGGCGTTGCGGGCCGACAGCGTCATTCACACCTGGTGCGGCAACCTCGACGGGGCGAGCGCCGCCGCCGCCCTGGGTGAGATGTACCGGCCGCCGCTGTTTCCTATCAGCCTCGAACAGTTGCCGGCCACCTTTGAGCACCACGGCTTTCACGCTGGCGAGACCCTGCAGATCGCCGGCCGCCAGATCCGCACCTGCCTGCTCAACCACCCTTCCGGCGCCACCGGATACCGTTTCGATCACAATGGCCGCGCCGTCTGCTACATCAGCGACATCGAGCACGACGCCAGCGGCCCCCCGCCCGAACTGAAAGCCTTTGTCGCCGGCGCTGACCTGGTGATCTACGATTCGATGTTTCTGGAAGAAGAATATTGCCGCTGCATCGGCTGGGGCCACTCCACCTGGCGCGAGGGCGTGCGCCTGTGCCGCGAAGGCGGCGCCAGGGCCATGGCGATGTTCCACCTGCACCCCGACAGGGACGATGAGGTTCACCGCAACATCGAGCGGGAACTGGCCCTGGCCCTGCCCGGCTCGTTCGTGGCCCGCGAGGGCCTCACGGTTACCTTCGACTGACTGAAACACGCCCCGGGCGGCGGCCAGGCGCGCCGGCAAGCCGCGCCGCGCCGGTGAGCCGCGCCCCGCCCGTGACCGGACCGTCGCCTGGTCCACCCGGGCGCCGGTTCGCGCGCGAAGCGCCCGCCAGGGTTGCCGCCTCACCATCGTCACGGCCTCCTCAGTTCTCCCGCCTCACGCGCCCGTATGGCCCGCCCACACGGCCCATCCTGACCCCAGGCGGAAGCGTCGCCCCGTAGCGGAGCGCGCGATACCTTCGCAGGCGTTGCGCATGACCGCCAGAAGGCCGCGGGGATTCGTCTGTCAGGCAAACTTTCCACACCATCCTGGGCGCCAAACGGGCGCCTGCCGCGCCGGACGTGGACCTTTTGCAGGCGGTTTCGTGGCGCGCCGCGCGCATGACCCAACGCGCCGCGCGCATCACCCAGGCGCCCGTGCTTTCTCAAAACCCCGGGTTGCGGCTATAGGCTGTAGCGCATCGCGCCTTCTTCCTGGAGAACCGGCTTGCTTCCCCTTCTGGTCGTTCTTTTCGCCGCCGCCATCGCCGCCGGCGTCCTGGTGATCGCGCTGCGCCCGTTGCTGCAACGCTACGCCCTGGCCCGCCCCAACGCCCGCTCCAGCCACCGGACGCCCACGCCCCAGGGCGGCGGCATCGCCGTATTGGGCGGCTGCTTTGTCGCCCTGGGCCTGGCTGCCGCGATGGCGTGGCTGCCGCCAGCATCCCGGGACAGCGCCGGCTGGCTGGCGCTGGCGGCGGCTCTGATCGGCCTGATCGGGGCGATTGACGACATCCGGCCGCTGCCCGTGGCGCCGCGTCTGGCGGGCCAGGCCCTGACCATCCTGCTGGCGCTGTGGGCTGTTGGCGACGACGCCCGCCTGGCGCCTGCCCTGCCGCTGGCGCTGGAGCGCGCCTTCGAGGTCTTCGCGGGCCTGTGGTTCGTCAATCTCACCAATTTCATGGACGGGCTGGACTGGCTGACCGTCGCCGGCGTCACGCCGCTGCTGCTGGCCCTGGCCCTGTTCGGCGCGCTCGGCGGCGCGGGCGGCGACCATGCGACGCTGCTGGCCGTGGTGGCGGCAGCCCTGGCCGGCGGCATGCTGGGTTTCGCGCCGTTCAACAGGCCGCCGGCGCGGCTGTTTCTCGGCGACGTCGGCTCGCTGGCCATTGGCCTGATCGTCGCCTGGCTGCTGTTTCTGCTGGCTTCCGGCGGGGCGCTGGTCGCCGCGCTGCTGCTGCCCATGTACTCTTGCGCCGACGCCACCATCACCCTGTGCCGACGCCTGGCGCGCGGCGAACGGGTGTGGGAGGCGCATCGCCAGCACTTCTACCAGCAGGCGGCGGACCGGGGCTGGAGCGCGGCCCGCGTCGCGGGGACCATCACCGTCGCCAACGTGGCGCTCGCCGGCCTCGCGGCGCTGGCGCTGACCGCCGAAGGGCTCGCGGCGCAACTGGGGCTGCTGGCCTGCGGCGCGGCCGTCACCGGCCTGCTGCTGGCGCGGCTGGGGGGACGGCTGTGAGCGACGCTCCCCGGAGCCGGAACAGGCGCGGGCGGCGCATCAGGGGACTGTACGGCGCCGCGCATCGGTGAGAATGTCCCGCGTCCGAGCGCGCCGCCAGATCCGCCGCGCGCCAACCATGCGCCAACGATCGCCACGCACCCAGGGATTCGCCATGCTCCGCCTGCGCCCGCCCCGTTTCGCGTCCTTGAGCCGCCGCAAGCTTTTCGCCGCCGCCATGAGCGCGTTGACCCTCGCCGTCGCCGGGACTTCAGGGCCGGCGCGGGCCGATGAGCGGGTCGTCAACATCTACAACTGGTCGGACTACATCGATCCGGCGATGCTGAAGAAATTCACGGAAGAGACCGGGATTCGCGTCGTCTATGACACCTACGACAATAACGAGATCATCGAGAGCAAACTGCTCGCGGGCAAATCCGGCTATGACGTGGTGGTTCCCACCGGCCCGACCGTACAGCGGCTGATCCGCGCCGGCGTGCTGAAGGAGCTGGACAAGGCGGCCCTGCCCAATCTCAAACACGCCTGGCCAGAAATCGCCGCGCGTCTGGCCATCTATGATCCCGGCAACCGCCACGCGGTCAACTACATGTGGGGCACGACCGGCCTTGGCGTGAACGTGGCGAAGGCGCGCCAGGCCCTGGGGCCGGACGTGCAGCTGGACAGCCTCGACCTGCTGATGAAACCGGAGCTGGCCGGCAAGCTGAATTCCTGCGGGATCATGATTCTGGACGCGGCCGAGGACGTGCTGCCCGCGGCGCTGCGTTACATCGGACGCGACCCGGATTCAAAAGCGCCGGCCGACCTGCAGGCGGCGGCGGATGCGCTCGGCAAGGTGCGCGGCGATATCCGCAAGCTGCACTCCTCCGAATATATCGCCGCCCTGGCCAACGGCGACATCTGCATGGCGTTTGGCTACTCCGGCGATATCCTCCAGGCGCGGCGCCGCGCGCAGGAAGCGAAGAACGGCGTCGAGGTGGCCTACGTGCTTCCCAAGGAAGGCGCGCAGATGTGGTTCGACAATTTCGCCATTGCCGCCGATGCGCCGCATCCGGCGGAAGCCCATGCCTTCATCAACTTCATGATGCGGCCTGACGTCGCGGCGGCCAACAGCAATTTCACCGCCTACGCCAGCGGCAATGGCGACGCCCGGGCGCTGGTGACGCCGGCGTTGCTGAACGACCCCAACGTCTATCCGGACGCAGCGACCATGGCCCGCCTGTTCACCACCACGACGCCGGACGACCGCAGCCAGCGCGCCATAACCCGATTGTGGACCCGGCTGCGCAGCGGCCGTTAACCGGACCGGCGCGCCCCTGGGCGCCAGCAACCACACGATGCGTTTTTCCAGATGCGCGGCGCGGCGGATCTTGTCAGGATAAGGATCGCGCGTTGTTCAGGCGGAATCAGGAGCGCCGCCTTGCGTGGGAGCGTCGGGGCGCCCACATCCCGGCCCGACGGCGCGTCGTACTGGCGATGCGTTGTCGTGATGCGCCGTCATAATGCGTGGTCATGGCGACGCGGATCACCAATGAAGCAATCCGTGGATTGACAGCACCGGGCGCCTTTACTAACGGGGACGCTCGCAATTTCCGAAAGAGAGTCTGCTGTGGCAAAGCCGGAACTCGGAACGAAGCGGGTCTGTCCGACCACGGGCCGCAAGTTCTATGATCTGAACAAGGATCCCATCGTGTCGCCGTATACCGGCGAGGCGTTCCCGCGCTCAATGTTCGAGCCGCAGGCAAAGAACACGCGCCCGGCGGATGACGACGCCGACGATGAGAGCGCCGATCCCGCGACGGTGTCCCTCGAAGAGGCCGACAACGACGAGGTCGGCAAGATCGACGTGGACGTCGACGTGGATGTCGATGGCGACAGCGATGACGACGACGCCTTCCTTGAAGAAGAGGAAGACAGCGACGACGTCGCCGGACTTATCGACAGCGACATCGACGACGACGAGGAAATCTGAGCAAAAGCGTTTTGAGCGCTTGTGCTCCGGAGGCGATATGACTATACCGCCTCCATCCACGGCGACCGCCCCAACGGCCGCCGGAAAAAGTGGGGTCATAGCTCAGTTGGGAGAGCGCTTGAATGGCATTCAAGAGGTCGGCGGTTCGATTCCGCCTGGCTCCACCAATCTCCTCCCGCCAGATAGCGGGCGCAGGAGAAATCCCCGAAAGGGAGACGCCGGTCCGCGAGGGCCGGTTTTTTTATGCCATGACGCATACTGCCCCCCGCAGATGGCGCCGGACCTGGCGGTCGCGCCGTGCTTTCCGCCACAGCTTTCGCCCGCCGGGCCGGGGTGGGGGAGCGGGCGGACGGGCCGTGGCGGCGGCGTCATCAACAGGCGGGGAAAAAAACGTCGCAGCCCCCATATGACGCTTGTGTATCCGCCCGGCTCTGACTATACCGCGTTCATCCACGGCGTCCGCCCCAACGGCCGCCGGAAAAAGTGGGGTCATAGCTCAGTTGGGAGAGCGCTTGAATGGCATTCAAGAGGTCGGCGGTTCGATTCCGCCTGGCTCCACCAATCATCTCCCGCCAGAAAATATGCGCAGGAGAAATCCCGAAAGGGAGACGCCGGTCCGCAAGGGCCGGTTTTTTTATGCGCGCCAGTTTGCGGCTGTCGCCGTTCCCGTGACCGCTTTTCCCGCGGCGCGGTTTTGACGCTGTTCAGGCAGCGAAAAACCCAGCACGCTGGCGCCCATGACCGAGCTGATTCCCCCTTCCCTCACCCGCCTCGCCCATGCCTGCGCCGAACGGCTGTTCGCCCGCAAGGAGACGGTCGGCGTTTCCGAATCCTCCTCCGGCGGCCTGGTGGCGGCGGCGCTGCTCTCCGTGCCAGGCGCATCGGCCTATTTTTATGGCGCGAGCGTCACCTACGCCCGCCCCGCCGCCCGCGCCTTCATGGGCATCGAGCGGTTGCCTCCGGGCATCCGCAGCGCGACCGAGCCCTATGCGCGGATCATGGCCGGCATTGTCAGCGAGCGGCTGGGCGCGACCTGGGGCGTCTCTGAAACCGGCGCGGCGGGCCCTGCCGGCAACAGCTATGGCGATGCGACCGGACACAGCTGCATGGCCGTCGCCGGGCCTGTGAGCCTGTCCCGGGTCATCAGGACGGGCGCGCCCGACCGGGGGGTGAATATGGTGCTGTTCGCCGAAGCCACCCTGCAACTCTTCCTGGAGGCGCTGGAGACGCCGCGGCAAGGTTAGGACAGCTTCCCATCCATCTGGACCGGAAAGCGCGCCAGGGCCTCCTGCCACACGCCGGCGCATCCCTGGCGCGGGCAGATACGGCCGCACAGCAAAAGGCCCCGGACAGGCGTCCGGGGCCAACGTTTTCTGGACCGATGTTTTTCCGGCAGCTGGCGCGGGCGTCAGCCCGCCGGCGGCGGCGGCGGCGGCTTGCGCAACCCGGCCGCCGGGCGGAGATTGCGGAATTCACCGCGCTGGATCGCGACGAAGGTAATGATGGTCGCCCCCAGGGTCGCCAGCCACCAGGACTGGGCGTTGGCGGCGCCAAAGCAGGCGATGGTGAAAGCGGCGCCAAAGCAGGCGACGATGCCGGAGGTCAGGGCCGGATTGTTGTGGCGGCGCGAGGCGAAGATGGCGTAGCCGAGGGCCACGGCCGCCGCCAGCGCGCCGACGACGCCCAGCTCGTACCAGATTTCAAATGGCAGGGTGCGCGGCGCATCCGGCGACAGGAAGCCGGCGACGCGGGCGCGGATACTGGTGTCGAGACCATGACCGGTGATCATGCGTAGCGGCTCACGGCCGGTTTCCTCCGCCCAGGCGCGCAAAGCCACGGCGCCAGGATACAGCGGACCGTGAAAGAACTTCAGGAACGGGCGCAGGATCAGGGGAAACAGCGGCGCCAGCGCCAGCAGCGCCGGCATCAGCACCGCGATGACGCGCACGCCGCGATCACCGGTCAAACGGGTGATCACATACAGCGCCGCGCCGACGGCGACGGCGAGCAGGGCCGCGTTTTCCGGCATCACGCAGGTCGCCACCGCCACGACGCCGAGCAGCACGCAGGCGCCGAGGACGCGGCGGCGCGACACCAGCCACGCCACGGCCGGCCAGACCATCACCGCCAGCACGACAAGGCCGCGCTCCAGCGGGTCGGCGTCCATCAGCTCGGCGTTGACGTCCTGGGCGCGGAACGCCCCCAGCGCCAGGGCGCCCAGCGCGCCAATGGCGACGCCGACAGGAATGAGGTGCAGGTTGGCGGTGCGCACCCGCTCCGGCAGGCTGGCGACGCCAGCGACGCCAATCAGCGTCATCCAGCCGATCTGGATCACCTTGTCGGTGGCGGTCTCGGGAAATGGCGTCCAGCTGATGGACACGATCGCCCAGCCCAGCAACACCAGCGCCGCGACGCCGCCTGGCGTCATGAAGGCGTTACGAATTGCGATGAGGGGCTTTTGGGGGGCGCGATCAATCAGGCTGGCCAGCACCAGCAGGGCCACGGCGATCGGCGTCAGAATGACCGCGGCGCGCCGGGAGACGACGGCGCCGATGGGCAGCAGGAAAACCAGGGTGAAAAAGCCCACGCGACGCAGCAGCCTGGCGGCGTCGACCGTGGGGTCGAAGCGGCCTGTCGCCTGGGCGTGCGCCGGCCGCGCCGACGTCGTGCCCGCCGGCGCTCCGCTGCCCTGAAGGACGGGGCGCGCCGCTGGTTTGGAAGAGCCTGAACCCTGCATGTCCATCCGATTCCGCTACTGGCAAACCAGTCTCGCATAGCGTGGTCTTGGTGGCGGCGCCACCTTCATGGCGGGATCGTGGCGGCCGCGGTCGGAAGCCCGGGTGAATGATGCACCCGGACATGCAGGATAATTGTTTTATATCAGCAATATAGATACAATTCGCAATCCGCCCGACTGGAAAATTGTTCCGCGCGTGTTGCAAAAAAACGCACGCCGGATCCCCGCGCCACGAAAAAAGGCCCCGTCAAACGGGGCCTTTCGGGGTTCATCCCGGCGACCGGCGGTCCGGGTCAGTGCTTGCCGTCGCGCAGGAAGTTGATGATGCCGGAGAAGTCAGCGCCGCCGAAGCCCGCCGCCGCGAACCGCTCGTAGAGCGCCGCCGCCGCCGCGCCGAGCGGCGTGGCCGCGCCGCTGGCGCTGGCCGCTTCCTGGGAGAGCTTCAGGTCCTTCAGCATCAGGTCGACAGCGAAGCCTGGCTTGTAGTCGTTGTTGGCCGGAGAGGTCGGCACCGGGCCCGGCACCGGGCAATACGACGTGATCGACCAGCACTGGCCCGAGGAGGTGGAGGCCACGTCGAACAGCGCCTGATGCGACAGGCCCAGCTTCTCGCCCATGGCGAAGGCTTCGCACACGCCGATCATCGAGACGCCAAGGATCATGTTGTTGCAGATCTTGGCGGCCTGGCCGGCGCCGGCGTCGCCGCAGTGCACGATCTTGCCGCCCATGATGTCGAGCACCGGCCTGCCGGCGTCGAAAGCGTCCTTCGCGCCGCCGACCATGAAGGTGAGCGTGCCGGCCGCGGCGCCGCCGACGCCGCCGGACACCGGCGCGTCGAGGGCGGTCATGCCGGCGGCCGCGGCCATGTCATGGGCCTTGCGGGCGCTGGCCACGTCGATGGTGGAGGAATCGATGAACAGGGCGCCCGGCTTCGCCAGCGGCAGGATCTGCTCCCAAACGCCCAGCACCAGCTTGCCATTCGGCAGCATGGTGATGATGACGTCGGCCTCCGCGACAATGTCGGCGGCGTTTTCAGCGACGCTGACGCCCTGGGCGGCGGCGGCCTCACGCGATGCGGCGGAAAGGTCCGCGCCGCGCACGGCGTGGCCAGCCTTGACCAGATTGGCGGCCATCGGGCCGCCCATGTTGCCGAGACCGATGAAAGCGATGGTGCTCATGGGAATGCTCCAGGAATATGGCGGCGCGCGCGGCCGGAACTGACGGCGGCGCCACATCCGCTTTGACGTGATGCGCCCCTGACGCCAGGCGCCGCCGACGGCGCCCGGGCCTTTGGATGGATGGATTGCTAGCGGCCAACCAGGGCGCGGGCGACGATCACCCGCATGATCTCGTTGGTGCCTTCGAGAATCTGGTGCACGCGCAGGTCGCGGACGATCTTTTCGACGCCATACTCGTGCAGATAACCATAGCCGCCGTGCAGTTGCAGCGCCTCATTGGCCACGTTGAAGCAGGCGTCGGTGACGAAGCGCTTGGCCATGGCGCACAGCTTCGTCGCCTCCGGCTCCTTGCGGTCGAGAGCCGCGGCGGCGCGCCACAGGAAGCTGCGGGCGGCCTCAAGCTCGATGGCCATGTCGGCGATGCGGAACTGCAGCGCCTGGAACTCGTCGAGGCGTTTGCCGAAGGCCTTGCGCTCGTTCATGTAGGCCAGCGACTTCTCCAGCGCCGCCTGGGCGCCGCCGAGCGAACAGGCGGCGATGTTGAGACGGCCGCCGTCGAGGCCGGCCATGGCGATTTTGAAGCCATCCCCCTCGTCGCCGAGCCGGTTGGCCACGGGCACGCGGGCGTTGTCGAAGATGACCTGGCGGGTCGGCTGGGCGTTCCAGCCCATCTTGCGCTCGTTGGCGCCAAACGACAGGCCGGGCGTGTCCTTCGGGATCACCAGGGTGGAGACGCCCTTCGCCCCCTCGGCGCCCGTGCGGACCATGACCACATAGACGTCGGTGTCGCCAGCGCCGGAGATGAACTGCTTGGCGCCGTTCAGCACGTAGTCGTCGCCATCGCGCACGGCCTTCGTCGACAGCGCGGCGGCGTCGGAGCCGGCGCCCGCTTCGGTGAGGCAGTAGCTGGCCATCCACTCCATGGTGGTGAGCTTCGGCAGCCATTGCGTGCGCTGGCTTTCTGATCCCCAGGTGTCGATCATCCACGATGCCATGTTGTGGATGGAAATGAAGGCGGCGACGGCCGGGCAGCCGGTGGCCATGGCTTCGAAGATCAGCGCGGAATCCAGCCGCGTCAGCCCCGATCCGCCCACGTCCTCACGGATATAGACGCCGCCCATGCCCAGGGCCGCGGCGGCGCGCATCTGCTCAACCGGAAAATGCTTCTTCTCGTCCCATTCCAGGGCGTGCGGCGCGATCTGCTCGCTGGCGAAGGCGCGAGCCATGTCGCGAATGGCGACGTGATCTTCCGAGAGGGCGAAAAATGGCGTGCTCTGGCTCATGCTTCCCCGTTCCCTCTTCCCGTTCCCGCCAACTGTTACTGGCGGCCGGCCCACTGTTGCCGTGGCGCGGGCCAGCTGCTGATCCGGCCCGCGCATGTCGGTCGCCCGGCATAGTCCGCCGGGCGAAAACGCTTAACCCATGGTCGGGATGACGAACTCGGCGCCTTCCTTGACGCCGGACGGCCAGCGCGAGGTCACCGTCTTGGTCTTGGTATAGAAGCGGACCGAATCCGGGCCATGCTGGTTCAGGTCGCCGTAGCCCGAGCGCTTCCAGCCGCCGAAGGTGTAATACGCGATCGGAACCGGGATCGGCACGTTAATGCCGACCATGCCGACATTGACCTTCGCCGCGAAATCGCGGGCGGCGTCGCCGTCACGGGTGAAGATGGCGACGCCATTGCCGTATTCGTGCTCCGACGGCAGGCGCAGGGCCTCGTCATAGTCCTTCGCGCGCACCACCGACAGCACCGGGCCGAAGATCTCTTCCTTGTAGATCTTCATGTCCGGGGTCACGTGGTCGAACAGGCAGCCGCCCATGTAGAAGCCGTTCTCATAGCCCTGGAGCTTGAAGTCGCGGCCATCGACGACCAGCTTCGCGCCCTCGTCAATGCCCGCCTGCACGTAGCCCTTGACGCGCTCGAGCGCATCACGGGTCACCAGCGGGCCGTAGTCGGCGGTCAGGTCGGTGGACGGGCCGACGCGCAGCGCCTCGACGCGCGGAACCAGCTTTTCCATCAGGCGGTCGGCGGTGGCCTGACCAACCGGCACGGCGACCGAGATCGCCATGCAGCGCTCGCCGGCCGAGCCGTAACCGGCGCCGATCAGGGCGTCGACGGTCTGGTCGAGGTCAGCGTCCGGCATGATGATGGCGTGGTTCTTGGCGCCGCCGAAGCACTGGGCGCGCTTGCCGGTGGCGGCGCAGCCCTGGTAGATGTATTCGGCGATCGACGACGAACCGACAAAGCCAACGGCCTTGATGTCCGGGTCCTGGAGGATGGCGTCAACCGACTCCTTGTCGCCGTTGACGACATTGAGCACGCCAGCCGGCAGGCCAGCTTCCAGCATCAGCTCGGCGAGGCGCATCGGCACACCCGGATCGCGCTCGGACGGCTTCAGGATGAAGGCGTTGCCGCAGGCGATGGCCGGGGCGAACTTCCACATGGGGATCATCGCCGGGAAGTTGAACGGCGTGATGCCGGCGACGACGCCGAGCGGCTGGCGCATCGAATAGATGTCGATGTTGGGGCCCGCGCCCTCGGTGTACTCGCCCTTCATCAGGTGCGGGATGCCGATGGCGAACTCCACCACTTCCAGGCCGCGCTGGATGTCGCCCTTCGCGTCCGGGATGGTCTTGCCGTGCTCGCGGGCGAGCAACTCGGCGAGGCTGTCGTATTCGGCCTGCGCCAGTTCAAGGAACTTCATCAGCACGCGGGCGCGGCGCTGCGGGTTGGTGGCGCCCCAGCCGACCTGGGCCTGGCGGGCGTTCTCCACGGCGGCGCGCAGCTCCGCCTTGCTGGCGAGGGCGACCTTCGCCTTCACTTCGCCGGTCATCGGCTCATAAACGTCAGCGAAACGTCCCGAGGCGCCGGCGACGTGCTTGCCGCCGATAAAATGGCCATAGGTGTGCATGCGACCCTCTCCAGTTGCCGCCCGGCCCGCGGGCGCCCGGTGTCCAGAGCATTTTCCAGCCAAAATGAGCGTTTTGCGCGAAGAAAATGCGTCATGTCAAAATGATGGAGCGAAACGACAGCCAGACCGGCGAAATTCCACTCCAGAGCGCGCCGGGGATTGTTGTCCGGCTTGCGCCCCGATGCAATTTGGCGGCGCCCGGAAAACACCGTTCCTGCGTGAAAACTGCATGCAGTTTCGCAGCAAAAACGTGACCGGACGCGAAAACCGTCCTTGGGTATCATTAACAATTGCGCACGGCTATATGCGTTTATGAATGATGCTGGTGCAAAAATTCACATATGCAGCCACGGAAGAGAGCGGGACCGATGAACAGGTTTGACTGGGACGACCTGCGCTATTTTCTTTCCGTCGCCCGGGCCGGGCGACTGACGGTGGCGGCGCGGCGGCTGGGCGCCGATCACGCCACGGTGTCGCGCCGCATCACCTCGCTGGAAACGGCGCTGAAGGCCAAGCTGTTCGAGCGGCGCCCGCATGGCTACCAGCTCACGGCGCAGGGCGAGCGGCTGCTGGCCAACGCGGAGGCCATCGAAACCCAGGCGCTGGCGGCGCAGAGCGAAATCGGCGGGGCCGACCTGACGCTGTCCGGCGCCGTGCGCATCGGCGCGCCGGACGGCTTCGGCTCGATGTTTCTCGCGCCGCGCATCGGCGCCCTGGCCGAGCGCTATCCGGAACTGGACATCCAGCTGGTGGCCATGTCGCGCATTCCCTCGCTGTCGAAGCGCGAGGCGGACATCGCCGTGTCGCTCAACCCGCCGCGCGAGGGCCGGATCGTCGCCCGCAAACTGGCCGATTACGATCTCGCCCTCTACGCCGCCCCCGCCTATCTCGACGCCACGCCGCCGGTGCGAACGCCGCAGGACCTGTTCGAACGCCGCATCGTTGGCTACATCGACGACCTGATCTACACGCCGGAGCTTGATTATCTGGATGAGGTCGCCAAGGGGCTGCGGCCGCGCATCCAGAGCTCCAGCATCCTAGCCCAGCTGGCGGCGACGGAGGCGGGAGCCGGCGTCTGCGTGTTGCCGCGGTTCATGGCCGACGGCGCCCGGCTGCGGCGGGTCCTGCCGGAGACGGTGACCCTCACCCGCTCGTTCTGGCTGATCGTGCACGCTGAATTGCGCGACGTGGCCCGCATCCGCGCCACCATGGATTTTCTGGTGCGCGAAACCCGGGCGGCGCGCGCCGTGCTGCAGCCAGGCACGACGTGAAACCCGGACGTCAAACCGGCTTCCAGGGCCATTTGACCTTGCCATGATGCTGACGCCGCCCTCCTGACCAGGTCATGCTGACAGGCGAACGGGACTGAACCTGCCCAGGGATCAGTCGCCCGATCGCCAGCCAGGAGTTCCAGCCTTGCCGTCGCCAGAACCGCCGTTATGGCCGCCGCCCTATTCCAGAGCACCGCGCTGGCGCCGGTGGCTGCCAGGCCGGCTTTCCACGTGGCTCGACCATTCCAGACGCGGTCCCGCCGCGCATGAACAGCAGGAGCAGGTTGATCTCCCGCCTTATCCTGAGGCCCCGTCCTATGCAGAGATCACGCGCAGCGATATGCGACCCTACCTGGAATGGGACACGCGCATCTTCTCCCAGGATGGCGTTAAACAGCTATTTGCCGTCAGCAGCCAGGATCTCCGCGTGCTGGTTGCGGCCTTCAGGGACAGCGATCCGGCCCGGCTGAAGGCGCCGCAGCATCTGGTGCTGTGCGCCGAGGACAGATTGCCCAACATAGCGGAGTACAGCACTTCCTATGGCCGGTTCGCCCGCGCCCACTGGCGGCTGAGGAATGCTCCAGACCGAGCTGGCGATTACCGGCTATTCATTGGCGTCCAGACAAAAGTCGCCGTTCCTGGCGCCAGACGCCTTCGCGCCCCACTGGACAGTCTCAAGGTTTACGCCAGTGTGGATAATCTCCACGCCGCTCAGGTCGACACGGAAACGGAACGGTATCGCAACCTGTGCGCACAACCCCTTCCAAGCACGATGGAGGACGCCGCCGACATATTCCGGGCGGCCGACGACCTGGTGCGCAGCGGCCTGCTATAGGGCGCGGCGCGGCCAGTGATGGGGCCTGGGGCCGGGGAGAAATGCACGGGCGCCCCTTGCCGCGCCCGCGCCGCGTTCCCATTTTCCGGCGCATCCCCGCCGCGCCGTCATGGCGGCGGTTTATCCCTTACGTCTGCCCGCGAGACTTTCATGGCCAGTTCTGACGAACCGACCCCTGCCCCCCTGTCGCCGCCGCCCTATTCACCGCTGCGCCCGCTGCCGCTGCTGATTTTCAGCTCGCGCTGGCTGCAATTGCCGCTGTACCTCGGCCTGATTGTCGCGCAGGGCGTTTACGCCTTCCTGTTCCTCAAGGAACTCTGGCATCTGGTGATGCACGCGTTCGATTTCTCCGAACAGCAGATCATGCTGGTGGTGCTCGGCCTGATCGACGTGGTGATGATCTCCAACCTGCTGATGATGGTGATCATCGGCGGCTACGAGACTTTCGTGTCGCGCCTGAAGCTGGAAGGGCATCCAGACCAGCCGGAATGGCTCGACCATGTCAACGCCAGCGTGCTGAAGATCAAGCTGGCCATGGCGATCATCGGCATTTCGTCGATCCACCTGCTGCGCACCTTCATCGAGGCGGGCAATCTCGGCATCCCTGGCAAGACCAATTACACCGAAACCGGCGTCATCCTGCAGACGGTGATCCACGTGGTGTTCATCCTGTCGGCCATCGGCATCGCCTATGTGGATCGCCTCAGCAATCCGCCAGGGCACGCGGACGGCCATCACTGAGGCGCGCCTGAACCAAAAAAAGGGCCGGTCCAGGACCGGCCCCCCGCGCATTCATCAGGCCCCCATGTCAGCCGGCGGTCCCGCCCCAGTTGGGATCGGCGCGCACGTCGTCGCCGTCCGCGCCCAGCTCTGGCGAGGCCCGCCGGGCGACGACCGGCTCGCCATCCATGACGATGGGCGAGCGCACGCCAGGCACGCTGCCGCCGGCGACGCCGGGATGCGGCAGGTCCATGCGCAGGCCGCGATGGATAACCTGCGGATCAACGAACACCCCATCCAGCCGGTTAATCGGCCCCACCGGCACGCCGGCGGCCGTCAGCCTGGCCAGGATATCGTCGCGGGCGAAGGTCGCCGTGCGGGCCGCCAGCAGCGCGGCCAGTTCCTCGCGGTGGCGGATGCGATCGGCGTTGTGGCGATAGCGCGGGTCTTGCGCCAGCTCTGGCAAGCCGAGCACGTCGCAGATATGGGCGAACTGCGGATCGGTGCCCGAGGCGATGATGAAATGGCCGTCCTGCGCCGGAAACACCTGATAGGGCGCCACATTGACGTGGGCGTTGCCAACCCGCTGCGGGTTTTCGCCGGACACCAGGTAGTTCATCGCCTGGTTGGAGAGCACCGCCACCTGGGTGTCGAGCAGCGCCATGTCGATGTGGCAGCCGACGCCGCTGTCGCGCCGGCCCTGGAGCGCCGCCAGGATCGCCACGGTGGCGTACATGCCGGTGAACAGGTCGGCGATGGCGATGCCCGCCTTCACCGGCTCGCCCTGCGGATCGCCGGTGAGCGACATGACGCCGCCCAGGCCCTGGATCATGAAGTCGTAACCAGGGCGCGGCGCATAGGGGCCGTTCTGGCCGAAGCCGGTGATCGAGCACCAGATCAGCGCCGGATGATCCGCCCGCAGGCTGGCGTGATCGAGGCCATATTTCACCAGACCGCCGACCTTGAAGTTCTCGATCACCACGTCGGCGTGGGCGGCGAGGCGGCGCACCAGCGCCTGCCCTTCCGCATCCTCGAAGTTGACGGCGATGGAGCGCTTGCCGCGATTGGTCGCGTGATAATAGGCGGCTCCCAGGTCGCCGCCGTCAGCGCCGGTGAGGAACGGCGGGCCCCACTGGCGGGTGTCGTCGCCAACGCCGGCGCGCTCCACCTTGACCACGTCGGCGCCCAGATCGGCCAGCAACTGCCCCGACCACGGACCAGCCAGCACGCGGGCGAGCTCCAGAACACGCACGCCCTTCAACGGTTGCGGCGCCATCGACCTCTCCATTCTTTTCCCGGAAGCGCGCGCGAGGCGCGCGCCGTCATCTCTTTACTGAGCGCGCGAGGCGCGCGGTCATCTCTTTCTGAGCGCGCGCGCGAGGCGCGCGCGCCATCATCAGTTTGACGTTCTACTGCGAAGCGCCGGCCGCCGCGCGGAAAAACGCCAGGCGTCAGAAGAAAGCCTGCAGACCGGTCTGGGCGCGGCCGAGGATCAGCGCATGCACGTCGTGCGTGCCCTCGTAGGTGTTGACGGTCTCCAGGTTCTGGGCGTGGCGCATGACGTGGAATTCCTGATGGATGCCGTTGCCGCCATGCATGTCGCGGGCGACGCGGGCGATATCCAGCGCCTTGCCGCAATTGTTGCGCTTGACGATCGAGATCATCTCAGGGGCCATCTCGCCGGCGTCGAACAGCTTGCCGACGCGCCATGAGGCCAGCAATCCGAGCGAGATTTCCGTCTGCATGTCCGCCAGCTTTTTCTGCACCAGCTGGGTCGCCGCCAGCGGCCGGCCGAACTGTTTGCGGTCCAGCGTATAGGCGCGGGCGCGATGCCAGCAGTCCTCGGCGGCGCCCATGGCGCCCCAGGAGATGCCATAGCGGGCGCGGTTCAGGCAGCCAAACGGTCCCTTGAGGCCGGAAACGTTGGGCAGCAGGGCGTCCTCGCCCACCTCCACATTGTCCAGCACCACCTCGCCGGTGATCGAGGCGCGCAAGGAGAGCTTGCCCTCGATCTTCGGCGCCGAGAGGCCCTTCAGACCTTTTTCCAGCACGAAACCGCGAATATCGCCGTTATGGGCGGCGGATTTGGCCCAGACCACGAACACGTCGGCGATCGGCGCGTTGGAGATCCACATCTTGGAGCCGTTGAGGCGGTAGCCGCCGTCGATCTTCTCGGCCCGGGTCTTCATGCCGCCCGGATCGGAGCCGGCGTCGGGCTCGGTGAGGCCGAAGCAGCCCACCCACTCGCCACTGGCCAGCTTCGGCAGATACTTCTTGCGCTGCTCTTCCGAGCCGTAGGCGTAGATCGGGTACATCACCAGCGACGACTGCACGCTCATCATCGAGCGGTAGCCGGAATCGATGCGCTCCACTTCGCGGGCGACAAGGCCATAGGCGACGTAAGACGCGCCGGCGCAGCCATACTCCTCCGGCAGGGTGACGCCGAGCAGGCCAAGCGCGCCCATTTCGTTGAAGATTTCGCGGTCGGTGCGCTCATGGGCGTAGGCGCCGATGACGCGCGGCGCCAGCTGCTCCTGGGCATAGGCGCGGGCGCTGTCGCGAATCATGCGCTCGTCGTCCGTCAGCAGACCGTCGAGAAGGAACGGGTCCTCCCAGTTGAACGCCGCGCCAGAATTTCCAGCCATCTCTCCGCTCCCGTCACTTGCCCCGCCGTCAGGGAAAGCGGGGGCTCATAGCCTGTTTCGCCCATAGCCATAGACCAACTGCAACGGCAGCGGGAGCCTTGGCGCCGGCGTGGCGGACAAATCGCCGCCCCAACCATTTGATGAGAAAAGGAATGGTTGTCATCCGGCGGCACACGTGGCAGTGCACGTCTGTTACGGAAGCGCAAGGGGCATGCAGCCAGGTCATGCCGCGCCGGCGGCTGGCCCGCATGACGCGCCGTGGACGGCCGCCGCCTCAACGCAAGGCGCCGCCCCAGGCGTCACGGCGATGGCGGATGTCCTGCTGCGGCGATCGTTCGCCCGGCGCGTTGTCCCCGTGACGGCGCCCCGCCGCATGCGCGCGGCGACAAGGCCAACGGGAGAAATTCATGTCTGCAGCCACCAGCCCTGCGACCCCGGTCGATTACCTGGACTTCATGAAGAGCTTCAACGCGGAAGACCTTTGGCGGGACGTGACCGCCGGGGCTGACGTGGTCAACGCCTGCGTCGCCTGCTGCGACCGCTGGGCCGACGGCGACCGCGTCGCCCTGATTCATGACAGGGGCGGGGTGACGACGCAGACCACCTACGCCGACCTGAAGAAGCGCGCCGCCCGCTTCGCCCACCTGCTGACGCGTCAGGGCATTGGCAAGGGCGATCGCATCGCCGCCATGATGCCGCGCACGCCGGACATGCTGGCGGTGCTGCTGGGCGCCTGGCGGGCCGGCGCGGTTTACGTGCCGCTGTTCACCGCGTTCGGCCCGAAGGCCGTCGAAAGCCGCGTCCATGGTTCGGAGGCGAAGCTGGTGGTGACCGATGCGGTCAACCGGCCCAAGCTCGACGGCGCCGACAACATGCCGAAGATCGTGGTGATCGGCGGCGGCCAGCAGGCCATCGACGCCGGCGATCTCGACTTCGAGACGGAGATGGCGAAAGGGTCAGATGATTTCGCCCCGGTCCCGCTCGATCGCGACGACCTGATCATGATGCTGTTCACTTCCGGCACCACCGGCTCGCCCAAGGGCGTGCGCGTGCCGATGTTCGCGCTGACCGGCTTCCTCGCCTATATGCGCTATTCGGTGGACCTGCGTCCTGACGACAAATTCTGGAACATCGCCGATCCGGGCTGGGCCTATGGCCTGTACTACGCCGCGACGACGCCGCTGCTGATGGGCCAGACCACCCTGTACAGCGAAGACGCCTTCACGGTGGACAATTTCTACCGGGTGCTGAAGCAGTACGGCATTACCAACCTGGCCGGCGCGCCCACCGCCTACCGCCTGCTGATGGCGGCTGGCGATGCGGCCGCCGCGCCGGTGAAGGGCCAGCTGCGCGCCGTGTCGTCCGCCGGCGAGCCGCTCAACGCCGAGGTGATCCGCTGGTTCGACCGGGCGCTCAATGCGCCGATCCGCGACCACTACGGCCAGACCGAAACCGGCATGGTGCTGTGCAATCACCACGCCCTGACCCATCCGGTGCATGAGGGCGCCGCCGGCTTCGCCCTGCCCGGCTACCGCATCGTGGTGATCGACCAGGATAATAACGAGCTGGGCAGCGAGCAGCAGGGCGAACTGGCCATCGATCGCCAGAACTCGCCGCTGCTGGTGTTCAACGGCTACTGGGGGCGCGAGCCCCTGCCGGCCGACCAGCGTTATTACCGCACCGGCGACACGGCCGAGATCAACGCCGACGGCACCATCAGCTTCTTTGGCCGCGCCGACGACGTCATCACCTCCTCGGGCTACCGCATCGGTCCGTTCGACGTGGAGAGCGCGCTGATCGAACATCCGGCGGTGGCCGATGTGGCGGTGATCGGCAAGCCCGACCCGGAGCGCACCGAGCTGGTCAAGGCGTTCATCATCCTGAAGCCGGGCGTCGAGGGCACTGACGCCCTGCGCGACGAAATGGCCCAGCACGTGCGCAAGCGCCTGTCGGCCCACTCCTACCCGCGCGAGATCGACTTTGTCACGGAGCTGCCGAAGACGCCGAGCGGCAAGGTGCAGCGCTTCATCCTGCGCGCCGCTGAAGTGGCGAAGCTGAAGGACGCCGGCGCGCCGGTGTAAGACGGGAGGTTGGGAGGGTCTTCAGGGCTCTCCCGTCGCCCCCCTGGGTCCGCAGGGCGCGCCAGACGGCGGGCCATTCGCCCTGAAACAGTTATAGAAACAGCAGAAGGCGCGCTCCCCCCGGAGCGCGCCTTCTTTCCTTGACCCGATCGGGAACCGCCCCCCAAGACGTTCCCTGACCGATCCGGACCGGGCTGCGATTACGCCGCCAGCGCCTCGTCGGCAGGGCCAAAGAATTCATAGTGGATGCGACCGGCCGGCACGCCCGCCGCCACCAAAGCGGCAATGACGTCGCGCAGCATCGGCCGCGGGCCGCAGATGTAATAATCCGCTTCCGCAATCGGCGTCTGGCGCTTCAGCCAGTCGCCCGAAATCACGCCCTCCTCATCGAAGTCACCGCCGGGGACCGACGCGGGGCTCGGCGCTTCGTGGAAGAACACTGCCTTGCCGTCTGGCAGCTTCGCCACCAGTTCGCGCACATGGGCGGCCATGGCCTGGGCGGAGGCGTCGAAGGCGCCGTGGGCGAACAGCACCTGACGCCGGGCGCCTTCCGCCGCCAGGCTTTCCAGCATCGCCACCATGGGCGTGAGGCCGACGCCGCCGGACAGCAGCACCACCGGGCTGGCGCCGGGCTGCAGGAAGAAGTCGCCCGCCGGCGCGCCCACCTTGAGGCTGTCGCCAATCCTGATGCGGTCGTGCAGCCAGCGCGAGGCGAGGCCGCGCGGCTCACGCTTGACGGTAATGCGATAGCTGGCGCCGTCCGAGGCGGCGGAGACGGTGTAATTGCGCTTAAGCGGCGGCTGACCGGGAATACTGAGCCAGAGGGTCAGGTACTGGCCAGGCTTCTGCCGCACGACGGGGCCGCCGTCGGCCGGACGCAGCACGAAGGAATTGATGATATTGCTCTCGCGGATGATGTCGGCGACGACGAAATCGCGCCAGCCGTTCCAGCCGCCCGTCGCGCTGGCGATTTCCCTGTAAATCGTTTGCTCGCGCTCGATCAGCACGTCGGCCAGGAACCAGTAGGCTTCGCCCCAAGCGTTCATGACGGCGTCGGTGGCGGCGTCGCCCAGCACGGTTTTGATCGCGGCGAGCAAGGCGTCGGCCACATAAGGGTAATGCTCGGGCAGGATCTGCAGGCCGACATGCTTCTGGGCGATGCGCTCCACGGCGCCGGTCAGGGCCTCCAGATTGTCGATGTTCTGGGCGTAGGCGAGAATTGCCCCGGCGAGCGCCTGCGGCTGCGAGCCATTGTCGCCATGGTGCGACTGGTTGAAGAGATCGCGGATCGCCGGATTGCGGAACATGTTGGCGTACATCTCACGGGTGATGGCGAGACCGTGGGCTGCCAGCGCCGGCGCGGTGGCCTTCACCGTGGCGATGGTCTGTTCACTCAGTGACCGTGGCATTTTGGGGCTCCAGAAACGGTTTGACCGGCAGCGGGGCCGTTCGACGGACCTGGCCTCAGGCGGACAGGCGGCCTGCCGGGCGACGGCAAATCATGCGTCGCAAATGCATCTATTCACGAACGTTGAAAATCATGCAACAAAAATGCATCTTTCAAATTGTCGCACGAAATGGCGGCGACGGCCGACGCGAGCGCGGCGGCCTTGTCCGGCGTGGCGCCGATATGGGAAACGACGGAAAACGATGCGACTGACGCGCTATACGGACTACGCCATGCGCGTGCTGCTCTATCTGGGCGCGCGCCCGGACCGGCTGTGCTCCATCGCCGAGATCGCCGGCGCCTACCGGATTTCCCAGAACCACCTCATGAAAGTGGTCAACGATCTGGGGCGCGCCGGCTATGTGGCCAGCGTGCGGGGGCGCGCTGGCGGCGTGCGGCTGGCCCGCGACCCGTCCGCCATCAATATCGGCGCGGTCGTCCGCCACACCGAAGAGGGCTTTGATCTGGTGGATTGCGGCGGCTGCGTCATTGCCCCCGCCTGTGGCCTCACGGGCGCCCTGCGCGAGGCGCTGGCGGCCTTCCTGGCGGTGCTCGACGGCTATACCCTCGCCGACCTGCTGGCCAAACGGTCCGACATGGCGCGCCTGCTGCTCGGCGCCGATGCGCCGCCAGGGCCGCGAACGAAAACACCCCGGCAAACAGCCGGGGCGTGAGGGGGCCGTTTCCGCTTTTCAGACCAGGAGCCCCGGGCGACGCGCCGGTCCGGCCGGAGGGGATTTGACCCGGTCCCGCGGTGATCGGGCCTTCCCCTGCGAGGCGGCGCCCGTCCCGCAGGAAACGCTTCAGCCTTCTGCCTTGTCCAGCCCGTACAGGGTGTGCAGGGTGCGCACCGCCAGTTCGGTGTAGGCCGCGTCGATCAGCACCGAGAACTTGATCTCCGACGTGGTGATGGCGCGGATGTTGATGCCCTTGTCGGCCAGCGCCCGGAAGGCGCGCGCCGCGACGCCGGCATGGCTGCGCATGCCAACGCCGATGGCCGACACCTTCACCACATCGGTGGCGCCCTCGATCTCGGTGAGGCCAAGGCTGTCCCGGCGCTCGTCAAGGATCTTGCGGGCGCGTTCGTAATCGGCCCCTGGCACCGTGAAGGTGATGTCGGTGTAGGCGTTGTCGCCCGACACGACCTGAATGATCATGTCGACGTTGATATTGGCTTCGGCCAGCGGCACGAAGATATCGGCGGCGACGCCCGGCTTGTCGGCGACGCGACGCAGGGTGATCTGCGCCTCGTCCCGGGAATAGGCGATGCCGGTGACGACCTGCTGTTCCAAGATCTCCTCCTCGTCGCAGATGAGCGTGCCGCTGCCTGGATTGGCCGGATCATCGAAGGACGAACGCACATAGGTGCGCACGCCGTGCACCATGGCCACTTCGACCGAACGCACCTGCAAAACTTTCGCGCCAAGCGACGCCATCTCCAGCATCTCCTCAAAGGAGACGCGGTCAAGCCGGCGCGCCTTGCTGACAATGCGCGGATCGGTCGTGTAGACGCCATCCACGTCGGTATAGATATCGCACCGGTCGGCGCCGATGGCGGCGGCCACCGCGACGGCGCTGGTGTCGGAGCCGCCGCGGCCCAGCGTGGTGACGCGGCCGCTCGCCTCGTGCAGCCCCTGGAAGCCGGCGATCACCGCCACCTCGCCGCGACCGAAGCCCTCAATCAGCCTGGAGCCGTCGATGCTGGTGATGCGGGCGGCGGAATGGGCGCTGTCGGTCAGCACCGGAATCTGCCAGCCCTGCCAGGAGCGGGCGGCGAGCCCCATGCCCTGAAGGGTAATGGCAAGCAGGCCGGCGGTGACCAGCTCGCCCGAGGCGACGACTGCGTCATATTCACGCGGATCGTACAGCGGCGCCGCCTCGCGGCACCAGGCCACCAGTTCATTGGTCTTGCCGGACATGGCGGAGACGACAACCGCGACGTCGTTGCCGGCCTCCACTTCCCGTTTGACGTGGAGAGCGACGTTACGGATGCGCTCGATATTCGCGACGGAGGTACCGCCGAACTTCATTACCAGGCGGGCCATGGCTCTCAATCAATCGGTGGGAGGGCGCGGCGCCTCGCGGCGCGCGACCACGGGTGGAAGAACCGCGCGTATAGGAAGCGGCATTGGCGCTGTCAATGGATGCGCCTCACCCCTGCCGCACCCACTCGACAGGCCGTCGCGCGTGGTGTAAAGGCGCGGCTTCAACTGAAAACAGCGTGGCCGAAACGCTCGCAGTCTTCGTTGGACGTCGCCACGGGCGGCCGGGTCGGACCCGCGCCCCGAAGCCAGGCGTCCTGATGGCTGCCACGGCAGGAGCACATGATGAACATTATCGAGCAGATCGATCAGGAACAGATCGCCCGCCTCACCGCCGACCGCAAGTTCCCGGAATTCGAGCCCGGCGACACCGTGCAGGTCAACGTGAAGGTTCGCGAAGGCGAGCGCTCCCGTGTGCAGGCCTATGAAGGCGTCTGCATCGCCCGCGCCGGCGGCGGCATCAACCAGAGCTTCACCGTTCGCAAGATCTCCTACGGCGAAGGCGTCGAGCGCGTGTTCCCGCTGTATTCGCCGATCATCGACTCGATCAAGATCGTGCGTCGCGGCAAGGTGCGTCGCGCCAAGCTGTATTACCTGCGCGACCGTCGCGGCAAGTCGGCCCGTATCGCCGAGCGCGTCGAGCGCGCCCCGAAGGCTGACAAGTAAGCCTTTGAAGACAGGCGCCGGCCTCCGGCGCCCCGCTTTCACCCGCCGCGCGTCCGCACGGCGGGTTTTATTTTGCCGTCATCCTCCTTGCCTCCTTGCCGCCATCCCGGCGCCGATCCAGACCGTGGACAGCGCCCCGGCTCCCGGGTCACTTCATCCCCGTGGTGGCGATGGCGGGCGGCGACGGTTTCCCCGCTTCGTTGCCCCGGGAGGCATATCCGCCTCCGACCCGGGGCTTCGCCTCAATCGGTGGCTTCGTCGGCCAGCGGCCGGAAGCGGGCGGCGCGGATCGAGATGCAATAGCCGGCCAGCACGTCGATGGCGGCGATCAGCGTGATGATGAGGAACGCCGCCTCACCACATTTGGGCACAAACAGGAACTCCACGGCGCAGACGAGAAAAACCATCAGCGACAGGGCGTGATTGACCAGCGACGAGGTGCGCGCCCGGGCGCTGACAATTTCCACGAACAACAGGGCGAACGCCGCAACGACAAAGGCGTCGCCGGTGGTGATCGGCCACAATTGCCCCGACGGCAGCGTCGTCTGGCCGACCACGGTGGTGGCGGTGGCCGAACCAAACACCACAAGGCTGTTCCAGGCCGCCACGACCAGGGCCAGCAACGGAAATGCGCGCAGCACAAACATTCGGAACGCTCCCAGGCAGCCTTTCGCGCGCCATGAACGGCGCGAAGCGCCGCGCCACAGGCGCAAATGCAGTGTTGCTGCGCCGGCGGGCGCCCGTCAATTGGCGCGGCGCAAGGTCATTTCAATCAGGCTCCGGCGCCGGCGGGCGGCGGAAAACCATTGCCACGCGCCCTCCACTGCCATAAGCCGGCGAAGCGGCGGCGTCCTATGGCCACAAGGCGGGCCGGACCGGCCATGCCCGCGTCCCCGTATGGCGGCAGACAAGCGCCTGCGCCGCTTGCCATTGTTTCGACAGACTGGATTTGCTATAAACTGGCCATGGATACCCGGATGACCATGACAGCGACAGCGCCGGACCGCGTGGGGACGCACCGTCCCGTGCGCGCCATGGCGGTTGCGCGGCTCGACGAGCCGGGCAACATCCTGCTGCATGATCACACGCGCCTGCCCGGCCGCTTCTTCGGCCGCATGACCGCATCGGTGCAGGCAGAGCTTACCGGCTGAGGCTCGCGGCGCATCGCCGCCTGCCTCGCGCAGCGGGCCACCCCGCGCAGGCCGGACGCCATGGATCGCCATGGCGCGCATGTCGCCGATGACCGGCGCCGTTTTCCTGCCCACGGACCCGTTACGCAAGCCCCGCGAATGACACGGCGGCTGCCCATGGATTGGGGGCCGCATTCCGGCGCAGCATCGCGCCAGTTTTTCCGAACCGACGAGGCCTGCCATGGCTCCCCGCACCCTGTACGACAAGATCTGGGACGACCACGTGGTCGACACCCGCGAAGACGGCGCCAGCCTGCTGTATATCGACCGCCACCTGGTCCACGAAGTGACCTCGCCCCAGGCCTTCGAGGGCCTGCGCGTGTCCGGCCGCAAGGTTCGCGCGCCGCAGAAAACCCTGGCCGTCGTCGACCATAACGTGCCGACCTCCGACCGCTCAAAGCCCAACCCGGACCCGGAGAGCGCCACCCAGATCGAGACGCTGGCCCAGAACGCCCGCGACTTCGGCGTTGAGTATTACTCCGAGCACGACGTCCGCCAGGGCGTGGTGCACATCATCGGCCCCGAGCAGGGCTTCACCCTGCCCGGCACGACCATCGTCTGCGGCGACAGCCACACCTCGACCCACGGCGCGTTCGGCGCCCTGGCGCACGGCATCGGCACCTCCGAGGTCGAGCACGTTCTGGCCACCCAGACGCTGATCCAGAAAAAAGCCAAAAACATGCTGGTCCAGGTGGACGGCAGCCTGCCGGAAGGCGTGACCGCCAAGGACATCATCCTGGCGATCATCGGCGAGATCGGCACCGCCGGCGGCACCGGCCATGTGATGGAATACGCTGGCCAGGCCATCCGCGAGCTGTCCATGGAAGGCCGCATGACGGTCTGCAACATGAGCATCGAGGGCGGCGCCCGCGCCGGCCTGATCGCCCCGGACGAGAAGACCTACGCCTATCTGCGCGGCCGGCCGAAAGCGCCGCAGGGCGCGGCCTTCGATGAAGCCGTTCGTTTCTGGGACACGCTGCGCACCGATGACGGCGCGCACTTCGACGAGGTGGTCCGCCTGGACGCCGCCAACCTGCCGCCGATCGTCTCCTGGGGCACCAGCCCCGAGGACGTGATCTCGGTGGCCGGCGTGGTGCCGGACCCGGACCAGATCGCCGACGAGGCCAAGCGCATCTCCAAGCACCGCGCCCTGGAGTACATGGGCCTGAAGGCCGGCACGAAGATCACCGACATCGGCATCGACCGGGTGTTCATCGGCTCCTGCACCAACGGCCGCATCGAAGACCTGCGCGCCGTGGCCCGCATGGTCGAGGGCAGGAAGGTGCACGCCAACGTCAACGCCATGGTAGTGCCGGGCTCCGGCCTGGTGAAGCAGCAGGCCGAGCAGGAAGGCATCGACAGGATCCTGATCGCCGCCGGCTTCGACTGGCGCGAGCCGGGCTGCTCCATGTGCCTGGCCATGAACCCCGACCGCCTGGCGCCGCATGAGCGCTGCGCCTCGACCTCGAACCGCAATTTCGAGGGCCGTCAGGGCTTCAAGGGCCGCACCCATCTGGTGTCGCCAGCGATGGCGGCTGCGGCGGCGATCGAAGGCCACTTCGTCGACATCCGCAACTGGGGCTGAGAACGGTGAGCGCTTCCGCCGCCGACATTGCCGACGGAAGCGCTGGCGATCCCGCCCGGATCGCCAGCCTGACGGCGCCCACCATCGCCGACTTCGAGCGGATGGCCGACGACGCGTTCGCCGCCCTGCCGCAGGAGTTCCGCGACATGTGCGCCGGCGTGGTGATCCGCGTCATGGATTTTCCGGACGAGGACACCATGCGGACCATGGATTGTGAAACGCCGTTCGACCTGCTCGGGCTGTTTCACGGTCTGGGGCTGGCCCAGGGCGGCGCGTTCCAGCACACCGGGCAGTTCCCCAACCAGGTGTTCCTCTACCGCCGGCCCATCCTCGACTATTGGGCCGAACATGAGGAAACCCTCGGGGACATCGTCACACATGTCCTCGTCCATGAGATCGGCCACCATTTCGGCCTCTCGGACGATGACATGGAAGCCATCGAGGCCGCAGCGGACGCGACCTGAACGGTTCTTTTTATTTGACGCATTTTCTTCATGGAAAGTGGCCGCCACTTTTCCTGAAAATGCTTTCAGGCCGCGCTGGCGGCTGGAGAAACAGGATGCAGAAGTTCACCACGCTGACGGGCGTCGCCGCCCCGCTGGAAATCATCAATGTCGACACCGACATGATCATTCCCAAGCAGTATCTGAAAACCATCAAGCGCACCGGCCTCGGCACGGGTCTGTTCTCGGAGATGCGCTACAACGAGGACGGCTCCGACAACCCGGACTTCGTGCTGAACAAGCCGGGCTACAAGGCGGCCACCATCCTTGTCGCCGGCGACAACTTCGGCTGCGGCTCCTCGCGCGAGCACGCCCCGTGGGCGCTGGTCGACTACGGCATCCGCTGCGTGATCTCCACGTCGTTCGCCGACATTTTCTACAACAACTGCTTCAACAACGGTCTGCTGCCGGCGATTGTCTCGCGCGAGGACCTGGACAAGCTGTTCGACGACGCCAATCGCGGCGCCAACGCCACCCTGACCATTGACCTGGAAGCCCAGGAAATCCGTGGCCCCGACGGCGGCGTGGTGAAGTTCGAGATCGACCCGCAGCGCAAGCAAAAGCTGCTGAACGGCCTTGATGACATCGGCGAGACCGTGCATGCGCGCGGCCCGGCCATCGACGCCTACGAACAGCGCATCGCCGGCAACCGCCCCTGGCTGTGAGGCGTTCGCGCCCCTGATACAAAAACGCCCCCGCAAGGGGCGTTTTCATTTGGGGTCCGCAACAGGGAGCGGCGGCCCGTTCGCCGGGGGCAAACGGGTCAGACGCCGGGGCCGCCCGCCATATCGGCCTCCAGGAAGGCGCGCACGTCATCGCGCGGCACATTTTTGGCGATGAAGCTCTGGCCAATGCCCCGCGCCAGGATGAAGGTCAGGGCGCCGCGCGACACCTTCTTGTCCTGGGCCATGGCCTCGAGCACTTCATCCACCGTCCCGACGCCGCCAGGGATCTGGGCGGGATGCACCGGCAGGCCGGCGGCCGCCAGATGGCGGGCGACGCGATCGGCGTCAGCCGGCGCGCACAGGCCGAGCCGGGCGGAGAAGCGGAAGGCCTGGGCCATGCCGATGGCGACGCCCTCGCCATGAACCAGACGGGCCGAGTCATAGTGCGTCAGCCGCTCCAGGGCGTGGCCGAAGGTGTGGCCAAGGTTGAGCAGGGCCCGGTCGCCGGTTTCGGTCTCATCGCGGGCGACCACGGCGGCCTTGGCGGCGCAACTGGTCGCGACGGCGTATTCGCGGGCGTCGGTTCCATCATACACGCCCTGCCAGTTCTGTTCGCACCAGGCGAAGAACTCCGGCTGGTCGATCAGGCCGTATTTGGCCACCTCGGCGTAGCCGGCGCGGAGTTCGCGCACCGGCAGGGTGTCGAGCACAGCCGTGTCGGCCAGCACCAGCGACGGCTGGTAGAAGACGCCGATCAGGTTCTTGCCATGGGGCGAGTTGATGCCGGTCTTGCCGCCCACCGAGGAATCGACCTGGGCCAGAAGCGAGGTCGGAACCTGGACGAAACGCAC
>Ga0180216_1000255_pt1 | contig 60126 bp, 52 predicted proteins | sample eDN3rd37CBELigMG_FD_128879 | JGI IMG/M metagenome (GOLD analysis project Ga0180216, IMG submission 128879) | Enriched Miracle-Growth compost microbial communities from Emeryville, California, USA - eDNA 3rd pass 37_C BE-Lig MG (version 2)... ...
ACCAGCGCCATCCGCGACCAGACCGGCGCAAAGGGCAAGGCGCTGTTCATGCCGCTGCGCCTCGCGCTCACCGGCCGCGAACACGGCCCGGAACTGGCGGCTTTGCTGCCGCTGATCGGTCGCGCCGAAACCCTGCGCCGGCTTGGGGGCGCGTAAACGGCATGGCATCCGCCGTCTGTTGCACGCACGCAAACGCCGACGCGTAACGGCGCTGTCGTGGCCGGACCTGCTCCGGCCGTTCACGTTGTGATGTCAGGCGAGGTGCGGCTGTATCGCATGAACGCCACACGCCACACGCCACACGCTCTGGCGATGGCCGGCGCCGGCTGCTGGCTCACGGTGGTTGGCGCACAATGGCGGCGGTCATGAGCAGCCGATGGGCGGGCGATGGGCGGGCGATCGCGCGACTGGCGGCCTGCGGGTCGCGGCGACGGCGCGCGGTTGCCGCACGGTTGCCGGCAGCGCCGCGATGCGGGCTGTCGGTGATCTGTGCTGTGCTGGAGCTTGGCGCCTGGGGGCTGCCTCAGCGTTCCTTGCCTGGCGCGACCGGCTCGACAAAGATGTTTGGCGCCACCACGCGCACCTTGGCGCGCTGGCCGCCCTGGCCCACGGTTTCCCGCACCTGGCCTTCGCGGGCGCCAACGGTCTGCTCCTCATTGATCGTCTGCGGACCGATGCCGGAGGACTCATTCGAGGCGGTCGGCAGGGTGGAGGGATCGACGGGAGCTTCCTCATCGGCCTCGGGGGTGGGCGCTGGCTCCGGCTTCCGGCTGGCGGCGACGGCCTTCGGCCGCGACAGCTCCTCGGACTTCTCCTCCGTGACGATCATGTCGCCCCGGCCGGACTTCAACATGTTCTCGGCCGGCTGCAACGCCGTCGCCCAGCTCTCGTCCGCCTTGCGGCAGGTGCAGGCCGGGTCGAAGGATTTCTTGTACTTCCCGGCGTTCGGCAGCTCCGTATAGGGCTTGCCCTCGCGGTTGCCGGCGCGTTCGATAACCCCGTCGCCGGACATGAAATACACCAGCGTCTGGGTGTTGGGGCACAGCGCCTGGCACATGTCCTCCGCGCCTTCGCGGCGGTTGGAGGGCAGCGGGAAGAAATAGCCGTCGCAGGCGCGCACGCAGACCACGCGGGAGCCGCCGTAGCGCGGCGAATTCTCGGTCGCCTGGCGGTGCGTGTTCATCTCGTACTGCTGCTGGTCCGGCGGCGGCGGCGCGGCCTGGCCGCCGCCGAATAACCGCTCGAAGAAATTCGGTTCACGCTGGCCGCCGGGGCTGCAATACCGGGCGATGGCCGCCATCAGCGCCTGACGGCGGGCGGGGTTGCCCTGGGCCTGGCTCTGGGCATTGGCGTAGGCGCCCTGCAGCGCGCGCAGGCGGGCGTCGATCTGGCTGCATTGCGGCGGGCGGTCGCCAAAAAACAGGAAGCCGCGATCACAGCCAAATCGCGACCGTTGCGCCTGAAGCTGGATGATCTCGCCGCGAATCTGGCTGGCCTGGCCCGCCGCCTGCGGGTTGCCGCGCGACAGCGCCGAAAGCTCCGCCCGATACTGGTCGCAGGCCGGCGACTGGGCCGCCGCCACGCCGGCGCTGACCCCGAGCGCCACGGCGCCGGTGGCGATGAGCTTCAACACGCGCCGGCCCGTCGCCGACAGCCAGATACCGGCGCCGGAAGGGGCGGGGGCGTCGGTCAGGGCGTGGGAAGCAGGGGCGCGCCGCAGGTTCATCGAATCATCCCGCTAGTGCATTTTCAGGCGGGGCGTGCGCCGCGCCGCATGGAGAAAATGCGCCAGAGCAAAAAGTTAGAGCATATGTCTGTCAGCCTGAACCTGATTTCAGGGTCGCTCGAGCCTGCAATCCGGTCAGTGTCCGTATGCTGATCATTCTATCTCGCCGTAAATGCGGCCGTTCGCAAGTTTTCCGGCCAGCCCGGCCCGCGCCGGAGGTTGACTGGCCGGCGTCCGTGGCCGCGCCGCCACGGATGAACGGCGGCGAACCCGTTGGCGTCGCCGTGCGATAACCGGTGGAGGGCTGCTTGCCGCCAGGGCGGCGCGTCGCCATCTGTGGTTCCGGCAGCCGCGCCGTCCCTTCCGGGCAGGCTGGCCGTTGGCGCCGAAGTTTTGCCCAGGCATTCTGGGTTAACGTATTTTCCGGCGACGGGGGGCGGGCCCCGGCCAGATGATGTCCCCCAGCGAGGAAACGAACGCACATGACCAGCGCCGCAATGACTTCCGACGATCAGCACGGCTCGCCGGCAGCCCGCCGCCGGGGCTGGACGACCTTGCGGGTTCTTGCCGCCGGCGTCGCCGCGCTCGCGGCGGCGGCCGCCGCCGCGCCAGCCGCCCTGGCCGACGGGCCGGACGTCATCCTGAAGAAATCCACGGTCTGGAAGTTCATGACCCCGGACGACAAGCTGGTGGTCTATGGCATCGACGACCCGCTGGTGGAGGGCGTCGCCTGCCACTACACCCTGCCGGAGCGCGGCGGCGTCAAGGGCATGCTGGGCGTCGCCGAGGAAGTCTCCGACATCTCGTTGGCCTGTAACCAGATCGGGCCGATCACCATCAAGGAGAAGTTCACCCAGGGCGACGTGGTGTTCTCCGAGCGCCGCTCGCTGATCTTCAAGAAGATGCAGATCGTGCGCGCCTGCGATGCAAAGCGCAACACGCTGGTTTATCTGGTTTATTCCGACCGGTTGATTGAAGGCTCGCCCCAGAACGCCACCGCAGCCGTGCCGATTGCCCCCTGGGGCGGCCAGGGCGCGCCGGTAAAGTGCGCCGACTGGGTGAAATGAGCCGCGCCATTTGTCGGCCAGCGCTTGACGGCGCGCCCGCGCCGTCGCAAAACGGGCTCCATGACGACGGCCCGCATTATTATTGCGATCTGCATTATAACCGGCTAGCGCGCTGCGCGGCCCGGAGCCGTCCCCTTTTCAGAACCTGAAAATTGGATTGCACTCCCGGCCGCCGGCCTTGGGAGAGGTACGACCGTGCAAATCGATGCGCAGAATGACGCGCCGCGGCAGGCTGGCCCGGAAGATATCCAGGACAGGGGCCTGCGCCTGTACAACACCCTGACCCGCGCGAAGGACGACTTCCGTCCCATCGATCCGGCCAATGTGCGCATGTACGCCTGTGGCCCCACCGTCTACGACGACGCCCACATCGGCAACGCCCGCCCCATTATCGTCTTCGACACCCTGTTCCGCGTGCTGCGCCAGCTTTATGGCGCGGCCGCCGTCACCTACGTTCGCAACATCACGGACGTGGACGACAAGATCAACGCCCGCGCCGCCGAGCGCGGCGTCACCATCCGCGATCTCACCGAAGTCACGGCGCGGCGTTTCCACGCCGACATTCGCGCCCTTGGCGTGCTGATGCCCGACCAGGTGAACGTGGAGGGCGAGCCGCCGCGCTTCATCGAGCCGCGCGCCACCGAGCACATCGTCGAGATGCGCGATCTCATCGGGCGCCTCATCGCCCGCGACATCGCCTATGTCGCCGAGGACCACGTGCTGTTCTCTGTGGCCGCCATGGGGCGCAAGGCGGGCATGCCGCGATATGGCGCCCTCGCCAACCGCTCGCTGGACGAGATGCTGGCCGGCGCCCGCGTCGAGGTGGCGCCCTACAAGCGCGACCCGATGGATTTCGTGCTGTGGAAGCCGTCGAAGGAGAACGAGCCGGGCTGGCCGTCGCCTGGCGGCATCGCCGTTCCTGGGCGCCCCGGCTGGCATATCGAATGCTCGGCCATGTCGTGGAAGCACCTGATCCAGGGTTTTGCCGGGCGCACCGCCTGCGATCCGGCCGAGGCCAATGTCTTCGACATTCACGCCGGCGGCATCGACCTGGTGTTTCCGCACCATGAGGACGAGATCGCCCAGTCGTGCTGCGCCCTTGATGCGCCGCGCATGGCCAACTACTGGCTGCACAACGGCTTTCTTCAGGTCGAAGGCCAGAAGATGTCGAAGTCGCTCGGCAATTTCGTCACCATCCGCGACCTGCTGACCAGCGGCAAGTTCGGCGGCCCGTGGGCCGGGCCAGTGATCCGCTGGGCCATGCTGGAAACCCACTACCGCCAGCCCATCGACTGGACCGAGAAGCGCCTTGCCCGGGCGCAGACGGAGCTGGAGACGATCGCCGGCGCCATCGGCGCCCTGCAGGGCCGCTTCTTCGGCGGCTGCGACATCACCCTGCGGCGGTGGATCGCCGACCTGGACCAGGCGCCGCCGGCGCCGTTCCTCGGCTTCCTGATGGACGACCTCAACACCCCCGGCGCCATCGGCTGGGTGCGCGGGCTGATCGGCCGCATGGCCTCGGATCTGGAAGCCGCCGGCCAGGTGATCCGCGCCCTGTCGTTCCTCGGCCTGGTCAGCCGCCAGACGCCGCTGGCCCTGGCCGCGCCGCTCGGCTGCGGCCAGTTCAGCCCGGAAACCGGCATGTTCGGCTTCAGCATGAGCCGCATCTGGCGCACGGCGCACGTCAATGGCGACGCCCGCCTGCTGGAATCCACCCGCGAGGAGCTGGCGCGCAAGAAGATCGCCATTGAGACCGACGCCAACGGTCTGGTGTCCTTCCGCAGCGAGGCGGACGACGATCCCGCCCTGGCGCGGGTCAATGCGCTGGTCGCCGCCCGCGCCGACGCTCGCGCCCGCAAGGACTGGGCCGAGGCCGACCGCATTCGCGATGAACTCGCCGCCATGGGCGCCGTGGTCAAGGATACGAAGGACGGCGGCGTTTCCATCGAATGGGTCGCGGGGCAATAAGGGCCAGCCATGGGACAGCAATTCAACGCGGGCCTGCGCCCGTTTCTGCCCTCGGACGGCCCGGTGCTGGCCGAGATCTTTCGCGAGGCCATCCATGTGCTGGCCGGGGACGACTACGACGACGCCCAGCGCGACGCCTGGGCGTCCACCGCCGACGACGAAGAGGCGTTTGTCAGCCGCCTCGCCGGCAATCTCACCCTGGTTGCTGTCGTGGGCGGTTCGCCGGCCGGTTTCGCCTCGCTGCGCGGCAAGGACCACATCGACATGCTGTTCGTGCATCCGTCCGTCGCCGGGCAGGGCATTGGCGCGATGTTGCTCGGCGCCCTGGAGAAGCTGGCGACGGCGCGCGGCGCCGCGGCGTTGACCGCGGCCGTCAGCGACGTCGCCTCGCACCTGTTCGGCAAGCTGGGGTTTGAGCCGCAGCGGCGCGAAACCGTGGACATCGACGGCGTCTGGCTCGGCCGCACCATGATGCGCAAGCAACTTGCCGGCAACACTGACAAAAGCACCACGCCTGGGGGGCGGCAATGACGCGGGAACGGCTGTATCTGTTCGACACCACGCTGCGCGACGGCGCCCAGACCACCGGCGTCGACTTCTCTCTCGACGACAAGCGCCAGATCGCCGGCATGCTCGACCGGCTCGGGATCGACTATGTGGAGGGGGGCTATCCAGGCGCCAATCCCACCGACACCGAGTTCTTCCAGGAAAAGCGCACGAAGAACGCGATCTTCACCGCTTTCGGCATGACCCGAAGGGCCGGCCGCTCCGCCGCCAACGATCCGGGCGTCGCGGCGCTGCTCGACAGCCGGGCGGACGCCATCTGCTTCGTCGCCAAGAGCTGGGACTACCAGGTGCACGTGGCCCTGGAAGTGCCGCTTGAGGAAAATATCGCCGGCATTCGCGACAGCGTCGCCGCCGCGAAAGCGGCCGGCCGTGAGGTCATGCTCGATTGCGAGCACTTCTTCGACGGCTACAAGGCCAACCCCGACTACGCCCTGGCCTGCGCAACGGCGGCGTACGAATCCGGCGCCCGCTGGGTGGTGCTGTGCGACACCAATGGCGGCACGCTGCCGGATGAGGTGGAGCGCATTGTCGGCGAGGTGGTGCGCCACATCCCCGGCGACCATGTCGGCGTCCACCCCCATGACGACACTGGCTGCGCCGTCGCCAATGCCCTGGCGGCGGTGCGCGCCGGCGCCCGGCAGATCCAGGGCACGCTCAACGGCCTCGGCGAGCGCTGCGGCAACGCCAATCTGGTTTCGCTGATCCCGACGCTGATGCTGAAGGAACCATACGCCTCGCGTTTCCAGCTGGGGGTGACGCCGGAGGGGCTGGCTGGTCTCACCCACGCCTCGCGGGCGCTGGATGAGGTGCTCAACCGGGCCCCCAACCGTCATGCGCCTTACGTTGGCGCCAGCGCCTTCGCCACCAAGGCCGGCATCCATGCCTCGGCGGTGCTCAAGGACCCGCGCACCTATGAGCACGTGGCGCCGGAAACCGTGGGCAACAGCCGCCAGTTGCTGGTGTCGTTGCAGGCCGGAAAATCCAACATCCTGGCCGAGCTTGAGCGGGTCGGCATCCATGTGGACAAGGATGACCGCCGCATTGGCCGCCTGCTGGAGGTGGTGAAGGAAAAGGAAGCCGCCGGCTACGCCTATGAGGGCGCCGACGCCTCGTTCTACCTGCTGGCCCGGCGTGTGCTGGGCGACCTGCCGCAGTTCTTCGACGTGGAGCGTTTCAGTGTCAGCATCGAGCGTCGCTTCAACGCCCTGGGCGAACAGGTGACGGTGGCCCAGGCGGTGGTGAAGGTTCGCGTTGGCGATGAGGAGCTGATTTCAGTGGGCGAGGGCAACGGCCCGGTCAACGCCCTTGACGTCGCCCTGCGCAAGGATCTGGGCAAGTACCAGCCGTTTATCGCCGGCCTCGGCCTGCGCGACTTCAAGGTGCGGGTGTTCCAGGGCGGCACGGATGCGGTGACCCGGGTGCTGATCGAAAGCGGCGACCGCAGCGGCGACAGCTGGGTGACGGTCGGCGTCAGCCCCAACATCATCGACGCCTCCTTCCAGGCCCTGACCGATTCCATCGTCTACAAGCTGGTGAAGAGCGGCGCCGGGGCATGAGCGGGTGACCGGCGCCGGGCTCAACGCGCCGTTCCAATGGGGCGCCCTGATTGAATGGGGCGCTCTCCCGATGCCGTCATTCGTAAAGTATACCGTCGTGCAGTATACCGTCGATCAGACGAGCCCGGCGGGCTCCGTCAATGGCGGTGACCCTGCCAGCCCTGGCGATTTCCTCCGGCGCGGCCGCAGGCATGGATGAAGCTATCTGTCCTTCCGGACAGGCACGAGCCTGCGGTTCGTGCGCCAGATCACTGAGGGGAGACGCGGCGTAGTCGGCCGTCGTCGGAGGGGCGGGCTGGAGGGCATGCGCAGGGACACGAGGGCGGCCGCGCGGCGGCTTCGGCGGCGGTGCGCCAGGAATTTCAAGTAAGGCCCGCAGATCTTCCCGATCGGTTATCTCGGGGCGCCTTGCGAAGAGGCCGTTTGTCAGTTCGCCGCCCGAAGAGGCGGCGTCGCGGAGCGACGGGCCCAGGTTTTCATAGATCGGGCTGATATTCTCATAACCATGGAGATCGCCTGCGGGAGTTGGAAATGGGCGATTGGAATCCTCCGCGCTTACGCCTGCTTCCTGCGAAGCCGACGGCTGATTCGGACCCATGAAAGTTGCCATTGGTTGAACATGGTTCTCAGGGATTGCGCGGTTGACGGGCCGAATGCCGGTTGATGCGTCGCTCTGCCATTTTTGAGCGTCTCTTCTTACAAGTCGCGTTGACCTGACCATTTTTTATCCAAATCTATAAAATATTTATATATATTTTGATTAAACATTATGTGAAACGTCAGCAGGTGGAGAATAAATCAGCTGTTCTACGTCTCTTTTGGACAATGGCCGGTCAATGCCGGGGAAGTCCCCGGCGCTCGCAACTGGCCAGCCGGGTGACGGTCGGCGGCAGCCCCAACATGATCGACGCCTCCTTCCAGACTCTGGCTGGTTCCATCGTCTGCAGACTGGTGAAGTGCGGCGCCTGGGCGTGACCAGGCGACCGGCGCCTGGCCCGGGGCGGGCTTGCGGCTCGGGCTCACCGCGCGGGCTCCGATCGGACTGCCGTCCCGATTGAATGGGACGCTCTGCCGACTCCCGATGCTGCCATTAGAGGGATATATCCTCGATCACGTGAGAGATCCGGCCGCGGCCGCGCAAGAAGGAGCTCAAATCATGCATGCTGCCGGCCGCTGCGATGTCGCTCGGCGCGGCCGCGGGCATGGACGAGGGACCTATCCGCCCAGCCGGACAGGCCAGGGCCTGCGGTTCGGCCAGATCACCGGAAGGCGGCGCGGTTGGGCGGGAGCCATGCGGAGGGATTGGCGGGGGGGCATGCGGAGGGACCGGCGGGGGAATTGGAGCCCTGTTCGGATAGGGAGGGATCAGACGTCCCGAAGCGGATCTTTCGACGTGGATAACGACGCGGCCGCTTGCCATTTCCTCGCCCAAAGGAAGGGACTCGCGGAGCTCCCGGCCGATGTTGTCATAGGCAGGGCCGATGTTTTCATAAACTGCGGGGTCGCTGGGGGTAGCTGGAAGTGGGCGGCCGAAATTCTTCGTGCTTATGCCCGTCACCGGCGAAGCCGGCTGCTGACCCATGAAAATTGCTTTCATTTCATTAGCGTCCGCAGGTCCGACGTGTTTGACATGCAGAAAATCGGTTGGAGGGCTGATTTGTTCTTTCCGAATTTTTCTTTTTACAAGTCTTGATAGTGCTTCCATCTCAATGCTCCAATTCAATTAATTTATAATAATCGTTGGTTTATGTTGTTAATATTCTGCGGGGCGTTGTGGTGTGATACGCGCGCCTGTCAATAAAAGGGGCGGCGCCGGCGCACGCGGGCCCTCCAGCGCCGTCAATCGAGGAGCAGGTCGTCAATCATGCCCTCCAGGGGGCGGCCACGCCGATCGTTTGCGACCGGGGCCCTGACCCTGCCGCCGCCCCTCGTTTCTTCTGGTCTCGCCGCCGCAGGCATGGAGGAGACTGCGCTTTGCTGGCTGGATGAGGCTGGGGGCCGGGGGGCGTCCGCCGGACCGGCAGCGGGTAGCGAGGGGCGGCCCGGAATGAAGACGGCGGGCCGTGTGAGGGTTGGGCCGGGGGGGCGGGCCCAAGGCTCCATCCCGCCATCAATCATATCCCTTTGGAGTCTCCCGGCGGCAGGCCCCCGTTGCTCTTCCCATGGAGGGGTGCGGAAAATCTGTTGTTGGGGCGCTCTTCCCAATTCGTCATGCCCGGTAGGGAAAGGGTCAGGGGGAGGAGGAGACGAAGAAGGCGAATGAGGGGCAGAGGGGGGAAACATCATCCCTTCTGGAAGGATCTGCCCATTGTCCAGGAGGGCGCGCCCGGGAAGCGCGGGCCGCTGAAAATCGTCGGCGCCACGATTGACAGGCTGCGGATTGCCGCGGTTCCCATCTGGGGCAGGCGGGGCATATCGCCGATCTGGCGGGAATTCGCGCAAAATACCACTCCAAGTATAATATATATTCTTGGTTAATGTCTTTTATGTCATCATCAACAATGATGTATTTTTTTTAAGTTTAAATTTGTATAAAAATATCTATTATTAATTATATTTGTTTTGCCAATTGCTGGAAAGGTCAGGGGGAAGTCATCTGTTTCACGCGGCGGCCAGCTTTGGGCGAGTTCCAGCGGGCCGTGGCTGGGAGATCCGCACTTTCAGATGCCCAGGTCCCAAAGGCCCGCCTGGCAGCGGGGCGGAACTCATGGCGCCACCTGCGCCGCCAACAAAAAAAGGCTGGCGCGAGGCCAGCCTTTCCGTCCGCGTCGGACAGGAAGAACTTACTTCTTCCCGGCGTCCACCGGCGGGTCGAGCCGGGTGCAGCCGCCTTCCGCGATCGGGCGCATGATGTCGTCGGCCTTGACTACCTGCTTGACCTTCAGCAGGTCCCACTCGCCATTCTTGACCTCTTCGGGCTTCTTCACCTCGACGAGCAGCATGTCGTTCATCAGGCGGCCGTCGGCGCGGATCTTCGCGCCATGGGCGAAGAAGTCGTTGACCGGGGTCTCCTTCATCTTGCGCATCACCGTCTTGCCGTCGGTGGACTTTGAGTCCTTCACGGCCTGAAGGTAGTGCTTCACCGAGCTGTAGACGGCGGCGTGGGTGTGGTCGGGCATGCGGCCATCGTTGACGGCGGCGAAGCGTTTGGCGAACGCGCGGCTTTCGTCATCACGATCCCAATAGTAACCCGAGAGGTACTGCACGCCCTGGGTGGCCTTGGCGCCAAGGGCATGGACCGAGGTCAGATAGAAGATCAGCACGCCGAGCTTCTGGTCGCCTTCGCCCACCTGGAACTCACGCGCCTGCTTGAGGCTGGTCACCGTGTCGCCGGAGGCGTTGGCGAAGGCGACGATGTCGGCGCCGGAGGCCTGGGCCTGCATCAGGAACGACGAGAAGTCCATGGTGCCGACCGGATGGCGCACGGAGCCCAGCACCTTGCCGCCATTGGCTTCGACCACCTTGGTCACTTCGTTCTGCATGGCGTGGCCGAAGGCATAGTCGGCGGTGATGAAGTACCAGGTCTTGCCGCCCTGTTCGACCACCGACTTGGCGAGGCCCTTGGCCAGCGAATAGGTGTCGTACAGCCACATGGCGCCGGTGGGCGAGCAGGCCTTGCCGAACACCTCGGCGGTGGCCGAACCGGAGTGGACGACAATCTTGCCGCGCTCGCGGGCGATGTCCTGCACGGCCAGCGAGATGGCGGAGTTGCCAATGTCGAAGATCGCCTCGACGCCTTCCTGGTCATACATCTGGCGGGCCAGCGAGGCGCCCATGTCGGTCTTGTTCTGGTGGTCGGGGCCCAGCACCTTGATCTTCATGCCGTTGATCTCGCCGCCAAAATCCTCGGCCGCCAGTTCGGCCGCGCGCACGGAGCGCACGCCGCCAGCGTCGGAGAACACCGAGCTCTTGTCATTGAGAACGGCGATATTGAGCGACTTTTTCTCCTGGGCCGAAAGGCCGGCCAGGGGCGTCGCGACTGCGAGGCCAAGGGCCAGGCAGCGCACAAGCACGGAATTCATCATGTCCTCCCGAAATGACGGTCTCCGCGCCGGTTCCCGCGCCGCCATGCCGCCGGTCGCCCGTTATCCGGGCTGTCGCCATGTGGGCGGCGGCGCGGCGCGCGGGTCTGGCCCGGAGCTCCGTCTTGAACAGGGGTCTCTCCTAACCCGATGGGCGCAATGGCGCAATCACGCTCGCGTGAGCCTTTAGGATAGAGCGGGATTCGCGCGACCCAGGCGCGACGGCAGGCTCAGAACGGGCCCGGCGCTGGCGGCCGGTCGTCGCCGGGTTCTGGCATTGCGGCGCGGGCGGACGCGATGGCGGCGAGCAGGGCGTCGATGGCCCCGGCCGGTTCGGCGGCGATCATGTAGGAGGCGTCAAGACCAGGGCGGAGAAACATCGCCTGGCGCATGTGCCGCAACAGCTGGAACAGTGGGTCCCAGAATCCGAGGGTGTTGAGCACCATGATCGGCCGCGTGTGCTGGCCGAGCTGCGACCAGGTCATCTGCTCGACCAGTTCTTCCAGCGTGCCGATGCCGCCAGGCAGGGCGAGGAAGGCGTCGGCCCGCTCATACATCAGGCGTTTGCGCGTGTGCATGTCGGAGACGATGATGGTTTCACGGCCTTGTTCGGCCGGGTCCGGCATGTGCTCGCGCCGGATCAGGAAGTCGGGGATAATGCCGGTGACGCGGCCGCCATGGGCCAGGGCGCTGCGCGCCACCTCGCCCATCAGCCCGATGTCGCCGCCGCCATAAACCAGGCCAACGCCCTTTTGCGCCAGCAGGGCGCCCACCAGACGCGCGGCCTCCGTGAACTCCGGGCTGGCGCCGGCTCCCGAACCGCAGAACACGCAGATGGCGCGCGCCTCCCCGTTGGGGTTTTTGAAGTCAGGACTGGTCATTTGGCGTACGTTGCTTCCTCTGGGCATGATGTAAAGACGGCGAGGCCCTGTATACTCAGATGTGGTTGCTTCCGGGTGGTCGCATGGAGATGGAGCACGGATGAGCGAGCCTGCATTGCCGCCTGTCAACGTCAAAACCATTGCGCGCGTGGCCCTGGCGCTGGTCGCGCTGGCGAGCGCCGGCATTCTGATCCTGACATTCGGACCATTGCGTGACAGGACGCCGGATTCGCCCATTGCAGGCGCGGGCGATCCCCAGCGATCCGCGCCGGCCGGGACAGTGGCGAAAACGCCGCCCGGCGACGTATCGGGCGGAACGGCCGCGCCGGGAAACATGGCCTCGGGAAGCAAGGCCCCTGGAGAGGCGGCCCCTGGAGGGGCGATCCCCGGAGAGGCGGCTCCCGGAGCGGCTGCCTCTGGAAACACGGCGGACGAATCATCCCGGCGGGCCGCCGCTTCGTCCGGCGCCGCTGCCGGGGTCGACGCCCCCAGCTTCGATGTTGTGCGGGTGGAGCCGAACGGCGAGGCGGTCATTGGCGGCCGCGCCAGGCCGAACACGGCCATTGAGCTGGTGATGACGCCGGCCGGCGGCGCGACGCCAGCGACGGAGCCGCGCGTATTGCAGCGCGCGGTGACCGATGCGTCGGGCCTGTTCGCCATGACCAATGGCCCGCTACCCCCTGGCGCGCACGTCATGTCCCTGCGGGTGCGGGCGCCGCACGGCGCCTGGAGTCCCTCCCGCCAGAGCGTGAGCGTCACCATCCAGCCGCCGGGGCCGCCGCTGGTGGCCCTGTTGACGCCGGACAGGCCAACCGTGCTGATCTCGAGCCCTGACCAGGGGCGGGACGCGGCGGGGACGGCAAGGGGGCAGGGCGCCCAGGACGCCGCCGCCGGGCCTGATGGCCAGAACGGAGCGGCCGCGGGCGCGGAGACGGCGGCGCGAACCGCCCAGACCGCGCGCATATCCCAGGTGGAAACGGACGACGACGGGCGCCTGTTCGTCGTTGGCTCCGCCAGGCCAGGCGCCACCGTGCGGCTGTACCTTAACGACGCCCTGCTGGCGTCGGGCGTCGCCAGCGCCAGCGGCGCCATCGAGTTCGCGCTGCAATCGCCGCTGCCTGCGGGCGACTATCGCGTGCGGCTGGATATGGTCGATCCCGCAACCGGGGCCGTGCTGTCCCGGGCCGAGGCGCCCTGGGAGAATGTTCGCGCCGCCACCGCGGATGGCGCGACAGACGAACAGACAAAAGGCGAGCAGACAGGAGACGGACAGGCAAAGCACGCGCAGACGGGCGCCAGGGCTCTGGAGAAGGCGCCCCGGACAGGGAAAAAACCCTCGCAGGACGCCATCCGCGCGGTTCAGGTGCGCACCCACGTGGTGGCGCGCGGCGACACCTTGTGGAGCATCAGCCGCCGCACCTACCAGCTCGGCTCCCGCTACACGACGATCTATGACGCCAACCAGGACCAGATTACCGACGCCAACCGGATCTATCCGGGGCAGGTGTTCGTCCTGCCCGGGAAAGATCCGGCCGCGCGGCCAGATCAGGGTGGAGCCGCGCCGGGCCACGGCGGCGCGCCAGCGAAGGGTGGAGCGCCCGGAGAACGCCACTAGCTGCAAGCCGGCCATAAGGCGCGCCCGACGGCTGACCGCGAGAAGCGGCGTAAAAACAGCGACATGGCGCGGCATTTTGAATCAGTTTCCGCACTGGTGGGGCTGGCAGGCCAGTCCTGGGAATGCTGCCGGGATATGCCGCGTGGAAACAGGCGGCGGTCCCTGACGCTGCGCGGCCGGACGCGCGATTGCGGCGCGCATTGCAACCATTGCTTGCGTGCGCCCATGGCCATTATCATCCTGGCGCCGCCATATTTGCCTGGGCATGGGCCCGCACACACGGGTTGTCCGGCGCAAAATTACGCTTTTTCAATATGATAGGCGGAAATTCCGAATCATTTTGGCAAGGTTTTGCGCCCGCCGCCGCGATGGCGTAAGGCTGCCCGTGAGATATTCGGGAAAAGTGGCCGCCGCTGTTCATCCAGAACATGCGGCGGGCCAGGGAAACGGGGCGTTGCCGGTGAAGCGGATTTCTCCGGCGACGCCCCGACGGGAACAATGAATGCCTTCGCCGCTGGCGGACCATTCGCTTGGAAGGTTATGGATGCCCCGTGGTTTCGGGCGTAATACCGGCGCGTTGCCCGCGCCAGATCCCTCCGTATCGTCCGGGGATAATGGCGGCCTGCTCGGCGCCGCCCGCCGGCTCGCGCCTTATGTCTGGCCGCCGGCCGATCGCGGCGACCTGCGCCTGCGCATCTACGCGTCGACGGTGCTCATCCTGGCGGCCAAGCTGGTCACCATCGGCATGCCCTACGCCTACAAATGGGCCACCGACGCGCTGGCCGGCGACCAGCCGCTGGCGCCAGGCTCCAGTCTCGCCTGGCTGTGGCAGGCGCCGCTGGCGCTGACCCTGCTTTACGGGCTGACCCGCATCGCCATCGCCGTCCTCACCCAGATGCGCGACGCCATTTTCGCCACCGTCACCATGGCGGCGGTGCGCCGCCTGGCGCGCGATACCTTCACCCACATGAACCAGCTGTCGCTCCGCTTCCATCTGGAGCGCCGCATGGGCGGGCTGACGCGGGTGCTGGAGCGGGGGCGGACGGGCGTGCAGGAACTGTCGCGTCTGTTCGTGCTGCAACTGCTGCCCACCATCGTCGAGTTCGCCCTGGTGCTGGCGGTGCTGACGCTGGAGTTCGACTGGCGCTACGCCCTCATCGTCATCGCGATGGTGTCGGCCTACATTCTCTACACCTTTGTCGCCACCAACTGGCGCATCGCCATCCGCAAACGCATCAACGAGAGCGACAATCTGGTCCAGACCCGCGCCGTCGACGCGCTGCTCAACTTCGAGACGGTCAAGTATTTTGGCGCCGAGGCGCGCGAGGCGAAGCGTTACGATGAATCGATGGCCCGTTACGAGCACAATTCGGTGCGGAGCTACGTATCGCTGGCGGTGCTGAACGCCGGTCAGGTGGTTATCTTTACCCTGGGGCTCACCGCCGCCATGGCGCTCGCCGTGCATGACATCCGCGCCGGCAGAACCACCATCGGCGGTTTCGTCATGATCAACGCCATGCTGATCCAGCTGTCGATTCCGCTGAACTTCATGGGCATGATCTACCGCGAGGTGAAGCAGTCGCTGCTCGACATCGGCCAGATGTTCGCCGTGCTGGACCAGGCTCCCGAAATCCGCGACGCGCCGGACGCGAAGCCACTGGCCGTGACAGGCGGCGCCGTGCGCTTCGAAAATGTGCGCTTCGCCTATCACCCCGACCGGCAAATCCTGAAGGGCGTCAGCTTCGAGGCCCCGGCCGGCCGCACCCTCGCCATCGTCGGCGCCTCGGGAGCGGGCAAATCCACCCTGTCGCGGCTGCTGTTCCGATTCTACGAGCCGACCTCCGGCCGTATCCTCATCGACGGTCAGGACATCGCCGCCGTCACCCAGGACAGCCTGCGCGCCGCCATCGGCATGGTGCCGCAGGATACGGTGCTGTTTAACGACACCATCGCCTACAATATCCGTTACGGCCGCTGGGACGCGACCGACGACGAGGTGCGGGAGGCGGCGCGCTTCGCCCAGCTCGCGCCGGTGGTGGCGGCCATGCCGGCCGGCTACGACACCATGGTGGGCGAGCGTGGCCTGAAGCTTTCAGGCGGTGAGAAGCAGCGCGTCGCCATCGCCCGCACCATCCTGAAGGCGCCGCCGATCCTGGTGCTCGACGAAGCCACCTCGGCCCTCGACAGCTTCACCGAACGCGAGATCCAGGACGCCCTGGCGGCGGTGAGCCGCGGGCGCACCACCCTGGTGATCGCCCACCGCCTGTCGACCATTGTCAATGCAGACGAAATCATGGTGATGGACCACGGCGAGGTGGTGGAGCGGGGGACCCATGACGCGTTGCTGGCGGCGGGCGGCGTCTACGCCGGCCTGTGGAATCGCCAGCGCCGCGCCGAGCAGGCCCTGCAAACGCTGAAGGAAACCGGCGAGGAGGAAATGGCGGTTGGGGCCAGGGCCGCCGGTTGAACGGCGGGCTGAACCGGCGTGACGCGGGGCCGTGCAACCGGCTGCGCAACGTGGCGCGGGCCGGCCTGAATGTCTTCTTGCGTCACAATTGCCGCGTTCACGGCTTGCGGGTTGTGGTACACTACGGCGTGCGTTACGCGGTCACTCCGCCCGCATGGGACGTGATCCCCGAAAGCCTGCCGGGTTTTCGGGGATCACGTTCATGTCTGGAGGGTCCGGCAGTCGGACCGTCCGTCGCAATTTTGCCGGCGGCGGGTTTACGCCAGCTCTGGTTCTGGTTCTACGCAATGCCCCTGGGGAAGCAGGATCGCTTCACCGGGGATGCTCAGGGAGCGCGAATGTCGATCTACAACTCGGTCCGTGAAACGCTGGTTCCGATCCACAAGGAGGGATACCCGTTCATCGCCATCGGGGTCGTGGCGTCATTGCTGCTGGGCTGGCTGTGGGAGCCGCTGGGCTGGATCGGCGCGCTCATCACCCTGTGGATCTGTTATTTTTTCCGCGACCCGGTGCGCGTCACCCCCCAGGACGAGGGGCTGGTGATCTCCCCGGCGGACGGTCGCGTCAGCAGCATCGTTGAGGTAGTTCCACCGCCGGAGCTGGCGCTGGGAACCGAGCCGATGCTGCGCATTTCGGTTTTCATGAACGTGTTTGACGTGCACGTGAACCGCGCCCCTGTCGCCGGTCAGGTGCGGCGCATCGCCTACACGCCGGGCCTGTTCCTTAACGCTGATCTCGACAAGGCCAGCGAGGATAACGAGCGCAGCGCCATGGTCATCGAAACCCCGCGCGGCCCGGTTGGCGTGGTGCAGATCGCCGGCCTGATCGCCCGCCGCATCGTCGGCTTCGTTCAGGAAGGCGACGCCCTGACCACCGGTCAGCGCTATGGTCTGATCCGCTTCGGCTCGCGGGTGGACGTGTTCCTGCCCACCAGCGTCACGCCGCTGGTCGGCCTGAACCAGCGCGCTGTCGCTGGCGAGACCGTGCTGGCCGACCTGCGCGCCGGCGGCCCGCGCCGCACCTTCGTCAGCGCCTGAGTCTGGAGGGCGCGATGGCCGATCTGTTTCCCCCTTTCCCGCCGGACAATGGCGAGCCAAGACGCCGTGGCCTGAAATCGGTGCCGTTGCGCGTCCTGGTTCCCAACGTCATTACCCTGGTGGCGCTGTGCCTTGGCCTCAGCGCTATCCGCCTGGGGATCGAGGGCAAGCTGGAGCTGGCGGTCGTCGCCATTCTCGCCGCCGCGATTCTCGACGGCGTCGACGGGCGGGTGGCGCGGTTGCTGAAGGGCACGTCGCGCTTCGGCGCCGAGCTGGATTCGCTGGCCGATTTCGTCAATTTCGGCGTCGCGCCAGCCCTGCTGATGTACACTTTCACCCTCGATGGCCTGCGTTCGGTCGGCTGGATCGTGGCGCTGGTCTATGCGGTGGCCGCCGCGCTGCGGCTCGCCCGTTTCAATGTGATGCTGGATGATCCGGCGCGCCCGGAATGGATGAAGAACTATTTCGTCGGCATGCCGGCCCCCGCTGGCGCCCTGTGCGCCCTGCTGCCGGTCTATTTCCACCTGCTGGGCCTGCCGACCCGGGAGCTCGCCGGGCCGATCGCCATCTTCATGCTGGCCATCGCCTTTCTGATGGTGTCGAAAACACCCACATGGTCTGGCAAGACGCTCGGTCAGCGCATCCCGCGCGAATGGGTGCTGCCGCTGTTCGTCGCCTGCGTCCTCGTGGTCGGCCTGCTGGCCAGCTACACCTTCGAGGTGCTGTCGGTGATCACCATCGTCTATCTGGGGCTGATCCCCGTGGGCGTGCTGGCGTACCGGCGTAACCTTCAGCGTCATCCGCCTGCTCCGGTCGGGGCGACGTCCACGCCGCCCGCCGCCGATGACGACCAGGCCTGAGCCTTCGCCTGCTTCCCGCATCACGATCTGACCGCCGGAGACTGACTGAATGACGGCAGGAACTTCCCCGGCCCTGCGCCTGGTTCTCGCCTCGGCTTCGCCGCGCCGGCTCGCCCTGCTGGAGCAGGCGGGCCTCCAGCCCGCCGCCCTGTTGCCGGCCGATATCGACGAGACGCCGCAGAAAGCCGAAAAGCCCCGCGATTATGCCCGGCGCATGGCGCGCGAAAAGGCGCGCGAGGCGGAGCGGCTGCTGCGGGAAACCGACGCCCAGGCCAATGCCTATGTGCTGGCCGCCGACACGGTGGTTTCGGTGGGCCGGCGCATTTTGCCAAAGGCGGAGCTGGTGGAGGAGGCGGACGCGTGTCTGCGCCTGCTGTCGGGCCGCACGCACCGGGTGTACACGGCCGTCTGCCTGATCTCGCCGCGCGGCGGCGAGCGCGACCGCATCGTCGAAACGCGGGTGCGCTTCAAAAACCTGGCGCGGGAAGACCTCGCCGCCTATCTCGCTTCCGGCGAATGGCGCGGCAAGGCCGGCGGCTACGCCATCCAGGGCCTGGCGGGCTCCTTCGTGGTCAAGCTCGTCGGCTCCTATACCGCCGTGGTTGGCCTGCCCTTATATGAAGCGGTCAATCTGCTGGCCGGCGAAGGCTATCCGGTGCGCGCCAGCTGGTCAGCGGCCTGAAAGGCCGCGGGAGGCTGCGACATGGCTCATGATGAACTGAAACAGGACAACCAGCCCCAGGGCGGGCAGGCGGCCGGCAAAAGCGCCGGCGGCCAGGCAAAGGGACCTGCGACGCCTCGCGCGCCCTGTCCGGTCTGCGGCAAGCCTGCCAGCGCCGCGCATGATCCATTCTGTTCGGCGCGCTGCGCCGATGTGGATCTGAACCGCTGGCTTACCGGCTCTTACGCCATTCCAGGGCGCCCGCTGGCGGACGAGGAAGAGGCGGACTGAGCGGCGCCCGCCAGGAAGGCGAACGCGCGGGACCCGGGCGCTCCGGCGAAGAGGAAGTCCGGTCGCGATCAGACCGGGATGCTCGGCAGAATGAACGGGAAGATCGCCAGGGCCGAGACGACGACGAGCACCAGGGCGGCGACCGCGGCGCGCACGCTGCCTTCATGGCTGACGTCCTGAGTCTGGAATGGCGGCAGCCCAGCCGTCGTTGCCCGCGCTCCGGAAACCCGTTGCCCGACTTGATTTGCCATCTTGCGCCTCTGGCCCCGCCGCTGCCAGCGCCGGGCTTTCTGTTGTTGCGCGCCGTTGTCCAGCCGGTTTCCGGCCATGCCAGACCGTTCCCGGGCCATGAAGCCATGGCTGGAGCAGCGCCAGTTGTCTTGATGGGGCGGGGCGGTGACTGGAGGGTCAGGCGGCTCGCCGTTGTCTGGCGTGGAAACGTCGGCTCTGGTCTAATGGTTCCCATGGCAATGGTCATTTATGGCAATTTTTGTGACTGGCGCCGGCATTGCGTCCCACGCGGCCGGGTGCTGGCAGGCCGGCGCAAAAAGCCGTTCAAATTCCCCGTGTTTGCTCTACAACCGCTGTCGACAACAATTGCCGCGTGCCCGTGACGGTCGCGGCGGACCAGACAGGCAGGGAGGAAACATGGCCGGCTTCAGCGATATGAACGTTATTGTCACGGGCGCAGCCACGGGCCTTGGCGCGGCGACGGCCATTGGCCTTGCCCGCGCCGGCGTATCGCGCCTCGTGCTCAACTATTCGTCCAGCAAGGAAGCCTGCGAGGCCACGGCGGAAGCCTGTCGCGCCGCCGGCGCCCACGACGTGCGCGTGGTCCAGGGCGACGTGTCCAGCGATGAGGACTGCCGCCGCATTGTCGCCGCGGCCGCTGACTGGGGCGCTGTCCATGCCCTGGTCAATAACGCCGGCACGACCATGCATGTGCCGCACGGCGCCCTCGACCAGCTTTCGGCTGACGATTTCCATCGCATCTACGGCGTCAACACCGTTGGCCCGTTCCAGATGGTGCGCGCCGCGCGCAGCCTGCTGGAAGCCGGGGCCAACGCCTGGGGCATTCCCGCCTCGGTGGTGAACGTGTCGTCCATCGCCGGCATTTCCGGCATTGGCTCGTCCATCGCTTACGTGGGGTCGAAGGCGGCGCTCAACGGCATCACCCTGTCGCTGGCCCGCGCCCTCGCGCCGCTGATCCGCGTCAACGCCCTGTGCCCTGGCTATATGGACACGCCCTGGTTCGTGAAAGGCACGGGGCAGGACGCCGCCGACAAGCTGCGCGAGTCGGTGAAGCAGACCACGCCGCTCAACGCTGCCCCGACCCCGGATGACGTTGCGGAAGCCGCCGTATTCCTGGCCGGGCCGGGCTCGCGCTTCATGACTGGCGAAATCGTCCCTTACGACGCCGGTTCACGACTCACGGGGCCAGGCCCGCGCAAGCGGTGAAATGCCCCGCGCAAGCGGTAAAGTGTCCCGCGCAAGCGGTGAAACACCCTGCGCGAGCGGGGAAACGCTTGCGCGGCGAAATATTCTGTCGCGCTGGCGGCGCCCCGGTTCGGGCGACGCGCGGCGCCGTGCGGCGGCCCTGACGAAATTCTGGTTGAGCGCGACCGAATTTCGTTCGGGGCGCTGGCAAGCGCCGCCAGATGCGCTAACAGGTGTGGCGAAGCACAGTTTTCCAGCGGACGCATCGCGCCCGCCGCCATCACGTTCAACAGGAGTAGTTTTCCATGAAGCTTGAAGGCATCACCGCCCTCGTCACCGGCGGCGCGTCCGGTCTTGGTCGCGCCACGGCGGAGAAGCTGATCGCCGGCGGCGCCAACGTCGTCATCGTTGACCTGCCGGCCTCCGACGGCGCCAACACGGCGAAGGAGCTGGGTCCCAAGGCGCAGTTCGCGGCCGGCGACGTCACCAGCGAAGCCGACATGCAGGCGGCGATGGATCTTGCCAACGCCAGCAACAACCTGCGCGCGGTTGTGCACTGCGCCGGTCGCGGCGGCGCCCTGCGCATCCTCGACAAGGCCGGCAACCCCGGCGCGCTCGATCACTATGAGATGGTGGTGCGCATCAACCTGATCGGCACCTTCAACGTGCTGCGTCTGGCCGCCGCCGCCATGGCGAAGAACGAGCCGGTGGGCGAAGAGCGCGGCGTGGTGGTCAACACTGCTTCGGTGGCGGGTTATGAGGGCCAGATCGGTCAGATCCCGTACGCCTCCGCCAAGGCCGGCATCATCGGCATGACCATTGTCGCCGCGCGCGACCTGGCTAACCGCGGCATCCGCGTCAACACCATCGCGCCGGGCATCTTCGACACGCCGCTGCTCGGCCGTCTGCCGGAGCCGGTGCGCCAGTCGCTGGGCGCCAGCGTGCCGTTCCCGCAGCGTCTCGGCACGCCGCAGGAATTCGCCCTGCTGGCCTCGCACATCATCGAAAACCCGATGCTCAACGGCGAAACCATCCGCCTCGATGGCGCCATCCGCATGGCCCCGCGCTGAGCGCCACGGCTGATAGCGCAGGCTGACAGGGCAGGGCGTTCCGGCGAACCACACGCTGCCGGAAACGCCCCGACCGCCGGAAACCGGAAACGCCGCCTTGCGCGGCGTTTCTTTTTGTCCGGCCCCAGGAGCTTCCGCCGCCCCAGGACCATTCCGCCGCCTCAAGTGCATCCCGCCGCGTCTGGCCCGCCGGCCGCCGATGGCAGCAGCGGGCCTGGCCATGATGCGGGCCTGGCCATGACGCGGGGAGGGGCGTGCGGCGGCGCCCCCGCCTGGCGGAGCCAGCCGCTACAGGCTGGCGGCGATCTCGTAGGAGCGCAGCCGGGCGGCGGGGTCAAAAATCGCCGCCGCCACAATCAGTTCATCGGCCCCGGTGCGGCTTACAATGGTTTCCAGCTGCTGGCGCACGCTATCGGCGGCGCCGACCGCCGCGCATGACAGCATGGCGGTTACATGCGCTTTTTCATGCGGCTGCCAGTAGCTTTCGATGTCGTCGATGGGGGGGCGCAGCTTGCCGCGCGTGCCCCGGATGAGGTTGACGAACTGCTGCTGCGGCGAGGTGAACAGGCGCACGGCCTCCGCGTCCGTATCCGCGGCGATGACATTGACGCCTACCATGACATGCGGGCGATCGAGCTGGGCCGAAGGCTTGAAGCGCTCCCGGTAGATCGCGACCGCCTCTTCCAGCGCCGCCGGGGCGAAATGCGAGGCGAAGGCGTAGGGCAGGCCAAGCACGGCCGCCAGCTGCGCGCCATAAAGGCTGGAGCCCAAAATCCACAGGGGCACGTTGGTGTCCGTGCCCGGCACGGCCTGGATCACCTGGTTTTCCTGCAACGGTCCCAGCAGCGCCTGCAACTCCAGCACGTCCTGAGGAAACTGGTCGGAGCTGCTGGCGTTGCGGCGCAACGCCTGCAAGGTGCGCTGGTCCGTGCCGGGCGCCCGCCCCAGCCCAAGGTCGATGCGGCCAGGAAACAGCGTCTCCAGCGTGCCGAACTGCTCGGCGATCACCATCGGCGAATGGTTGGGCAGCATGACGCCGCCGGCGCCGACCCGAATCGTTTGCGTGTGCGCCGCCACATGTCCGATCACCACGGAGGTGGCGGCGCTGGCGATGCCAACCATGTTGTGGTGCTCGGCCAGCCAGAAGCGCCTGTAGCCCCATTTTTCTGTGTGCTGCGCCAGTGAAACCGTGTTGCGCAGCGCGTCGGCGGCCGTCGATCCCTCAGGAATGAAGGCCAGGTCCAGAACGGACAGGGGAGGCAAGGGCAAGGCGTTCTCCTGCGGGCGTCTTCGCCGGAAAGCAGCATGGACCTGGTCGTCGACCCGGGCATGCGCTGGAGAAGAATTGGTTCAATGGAACCGGATGGTTCCCGGTCTTTTGAAACTGAAACGCATTCATCAGGAGGGGCGAGGGCCGCTCCGTGAACGCGCTCCAGCCCGTTCGCGGAGCCGGTCACGTCAAACAGGCGCCACCAACATCGGTTGGACAGGCTTCCTTAACAAGAGTGGTCCTGAAAATAACTGCCCTGATGACGGGACGCGCGCGCCGGATCGCCGGCCATATTGCGCCGGCCGGAAAACGGTTGTTCCATGGGCAAAATGATTGCCAGCGCGTGGCGGCCCGGATCCCGCGCGCGCTTTTCAGGAAGCGGATGCGCCGGCGGCGGCTTCGCGCCTGACACACGGGATGGGATGGATGCGCAGAAGGCAGTGGATTGGCGTCGACCTGGATGGAACCCTGGCGCACTTTGACGAGTGGCGCGGGGTGGAGCACATCGGCGAGCCGGTGGGTCCCATGGTGGAGCGGGTGCGGCGCTGGCTGGCGGAAGATCGCCTGGTGAAAATCTTCACCGCCCGCGCCTCGGTCGATGAACCGCTGCGCGGCGAGATCATCGCCCATATCCACGCCTGGCTGGAGCGGCAGGATCTGCCGCGCCTTGAGGTGACCTGCGTCAAGGACCTGTGGATGCGCGAACTGTGGGACGACCGCGCCGTGCAGGTCATTCCCAATACGGGCGTGTCAGTCGCCGATGAGCTCGAAGCCGAGCGCCTGGCCCGCACCGGCAAGCCCTGAGCAGGCGCGCGCTCTGGCCAGACGGCGGCGCCTGGGCAGAATTCGCTTCAAACAGGAAACTGAGGCGGTTTCCAGTCTATGGTGACCGGCGCCAGTCATCGCGCCTCGCGGAATTGTGGGAGAACAGCACATGCAGGACAAATCCCGTCTCGACCGGAAAGTCGCGCTCATCACCGGCGCCAACGGCGCGATCGGCCGGGCCACGGCGGCGGTTCTCGCCAGCCGCGGCGCCGCCATCGCCGCGGTTGATATCCCGGGAACGGATTTCAGCGGTTACGCTGATCTGTTGCCCACCGGCGCGCGCCTGTTCACCGCGACGGCCGACGTGACCGACGAGGCGGCGGTGGCGGCCATGGTCGCGGCGACCACGGCGGAGTTCGGCCGCATCGACATCTTCTTCAATAACGCCGGCATTGAGGGGCCGGTGAAACCGGTCGATGGGCTCTCGCTCGCCGAGTTTCGCAAGGTGATCGACGTGAACGTCATTGGCGTCTTTCTTGGCCTGAAATACGTGCTGCCGGTCATGTATGAGCAGGGCGCCGGCAGCGTCATCAACACCTCCAGCGTCGCCGGCCTGACGGGCTCGCCTGGTCTGTCCGCCTACACCACCTCCAAGCACGCCGTCATCGGCCTCACCCGTTCGGCGGCGGCCGAGGCCGGCCCTAGGGGCGTGCGCGTCAACAGCGTCAATCCCGGCCCCATCGAAAGCCGGATGATGGCGTCGATCAACGCCGGCCAGGCCGCCGACGCGGCCGCCGCCCACGAGCGCACGGCGCGGGCAATCCCCGCTGGCCGCTATGGAACGCCGGAAGAGGTCGCCGAGCTTGTCGCCTTCCTGGCGTCCGATGGGGCGGCCTTCTGCAACGGCAGCGTCTACAGCGTCGACGGCGGCCTCAACGCGGTGTGACCCGGCCGGCTTCCGGCCCGGCTCCGCTGGCGCCCTGACCGCCGCGACGCCAAAAAAAAATCCGGGCGCTCCATCAACTGGAGCGCCCGGTTTCCGTTCTGGCGCGTCGTGCGCTTGCGGGTTTCCCGCGCTTCAGGCAGGGCTGGTCTGGTTTGGCCTGACCGGCCCCGGCCTGGGCGCCGGACGCCCCGGCGGGGCTTATTGCCCCTGCTTCACCGCGTTGGCCGACAGCAGCGGTCCTTCCGGCTGCCAGCCGTCGCCCCGGAACACCATGACCTGCATGTCCTCGATCGGCAGGTGGTCTGTGGGCGAGGTGTTCATGACGACGCCAGGCAGCAATACATCCGGGCGGAAGTCCTTCAGGTTGCTGGCGACCTGCATGATGTTCTCGCGGCTCAGGTTATCGCCAGCCGTGCGCAGCACGTGCTCCAGGGTCTGGGCCGCGGCGTAGGCGTAGATCGGCAGGGTGCTGTCCCGGTCGAGGTCAGGGAGATATTTCTCCATGAACGCCTTGAACTTCTTCATGCCGGGCTCGCCCTGCCACTTCGGGTCAGACGCATCCATGATGTAATTGGCGGTGATGGCGCCCTGGGCGTTGTCCAGCCCGGCGGGAACCAGCACGGTCTTCTTGGTGGAGGCCACGTTGTTGAGGATGTGGACCGGCTTCCAGTTCAGTTCACCCATCTTGCGAATGGCCTGGGCGGCGAACTTCGGCGTCGACAGGTTGACGAAGAGGTCCGCTCCCGAAGCCTTGAGCTTCACCATCTGCGAGTCGACCGTCGCGTCCGACAGGTCGTAGGGCGCCTCGGCGACGATCATCGAAACCTTGTCGCCCAGCCCTTCACGGAAGCCCTTGTAAATGTCCTTGCCGTATTCGTCGTTTTGCACCAGCACGGCGATTTTGGCGTTCGGGTGTTTTTCCTTGATCAGCCTGGCGTAAATCCGGCCTTCGGTGGCGAACGCGGGGTTGAACGGGATGGTCCACGGGTAAGTTTTGGGATCATCGCCAAATTTGGTGCCGCCGGATGACAGCATCAGGTGCGGGACCTTTTTGGCGTTGACGTATTTCAGGATGGCCGTGTTCGAGGCCGTGCCGAGCGTCTGCCAAAGAAACAGCACTTCGTCCTTTTCAAGCAGCTTGCGGGTCTGCTCGACCGCCTTCGGCGGGCTGTAGTGATCGTCGTAGGAAATGAAGCTGATCTTGCGGCCGTTGACGCCGCCATTGTCATTGAGCATGTGGGCGTAGGCGTCATGCACCTTGCCCACAATGCTGAACGATGAGGCCGGACCGCTGTACGGCACGAAATTGCCCACCTTCACCTCGGTGTCCGAGGCGCCGGGGCCATACGTCTTCTCCGCCTGGGCGTGAAGAGTCGCGGCGAGGGCGAAAACGCCGGAAAGGGCGATGGTGGCGAAGCGGCGCGAAAGCTGCGCGCGGGTCGTCATGCTGGTCACCTGGTTCCTCTGGTAGCGGCGCGATTTCTTTTTGTTCGGAATGGCCGTGGGTCCCCCTGTTCGCGCCGGGAGCATGGATAGCAATGTTCGTCGCCGGCCGCGACCACGCGCCCGGATGCACGTTGTCGCGCGCAGGTCCGGCGTAGAGCACAGCGGCCGACGTCAGACGTTGCGGGAGCCTGCCGACATCGCGTGAAGAAGGCTTGCGCTGGCCGCCCTGGCTGTCAAAATGCCGCCGGCCGGGCCAGCGTTCGCCCGGCGCCGTCAGCAGGCGCGGGGCCGCGCCGTTTGAACGGACAACAATATTCGCCTGGCCGCGCCAGGTGATCCGGGTGCGCCGCATCCGGCTTCAGGGGGGGAAGCAGTCGCATGTTCAGCCATCTCACGGTCGGCAGCAACGACCTGGAAAGGTCGCGGAAGTTCTACGACGCGGTGCTGGCGCCCATCGGCGTGGCGCCGGGCGTGGTCGGCCATCTGCACACTGCCCGGGTGTTCTACAATCACAACGGCGCCATGCTGATCCTCACCGGGCCGCTGAATGGCGAGCCCGCCACCGTCAGCAACGGCGCCACCATCGGCTTCGCCGCCGCCAGCCCGGAGCAGGTCGACGCCTGGCACGCCGCCGGCGTCGCCAACGGCGGCGTGACCTGCGAGGATCCGCCTGGCCTGCGCGAAACGCCGCTGGGCGCCTTCTATCTGGCCTACCTGCGCGATCCGGACGGCAACAAGCTGTGTGGCTTCCACGCGGTTGGAAAATGAGCCGGCGGCTGGCCGCGTTTTGAAAGAACAGCCATGAACGAAGATGCGACGATCGGGAACAGCGCTTCCCGGAACGCTGCTTTGGCGGGCCCGGGTGGCCGGCCGCTGGTGAACCCGCCGGCGGCGCAGTTGCTGGGTCGTCGCGTCATCTCCTACGATCCGGAAGCCGGGCGCGGCGCCTATGTTTATGTGGCGCGGCCGGAATTCTGCAATCGCCACGGCACGGTGCAGGGCGGCGTCCTGGCCGCCATGCTGGATTCCGCCACGGGCTTCACGCTGATCGAGAGCCTGCCCGAAGGGCTCACCGCCGTGACCCGCGACCTCAACACCCGCTTCCTGAAGCCCGCCTCTCCGGGAGAGATTTTCGCCGAGGCGCGGGTAACCCAACGCGACGAACGCGGCGCCCAGGTGGAAGGCGAGCTGCGCAGCCCTGACGGGGTGACGCTCGCCACCGCCGTCGCCGTCATGCGTTTCGTCCGGCGCGGCTGATCGCTCTCACGCCGCCAGGCGCGGATGCCCGTTCTCCGCCAGCGGCGGGCGTTGTGGGCTGGCCGCCTTCCGGCCGCCGGAACAGCATTTCCCCAAAACGCCCGCACGCAGAAAATCCTGCCGCCATCCGGCATGGAAAGCGCAATTATTCCAAACTGTTCCTCCTGCGCCAATAGCGGTTGACCAGGCGCCGCCATCGTTTTCTCATGGCGTTGGTCATCACGATCCGCGGGCATTTGACATCAGCAGCTTGCGCCGCGTCACCAAACGCTAAAGCTCCGCTTTTCCGCATCGCGGCAGGCGGATCGAGCTGGAGCAGTTCCATGCGCCATCATTTTGCTTCCCGCAGCCACGCGCTGCCCCTGCGGTCTCCCTGTCGTCGCCCACTGGCGATGTGCTGTTGTTGACGGTGTTTTTGCCGGCCTGATCCTGCCGCCGCCTCACCGGGCGGCCCGCGCAGGCCCATGACGGTCCGGCTGCCGTAACAGCCCTCTGGCGTGCGCGGCCGAAGGCGCCCCACGCCTGTCCCTTCCCATCTCTGCAGATCCGCCGCGTCGGTCGCTCCGGCGCAGGGAGGCTTCATGTCTGTTTCATTTCCATCTTCCGGGGCGGCCATCGCCAGTCCCGGCGCCGGGCCAGCGGCGTTCATCATCGAAGTTGGCGGCGCGGCCGCCGGCATCGTCGCCGCCGATGGCGTCCGGTTTCGTTTTCACGCCGCCGGACCACGTTTCCAGCCGCTCGACGGCCAGATTTTTCGCACGCCGGGCGACGCCGAACGGGCGGCCCGGCGCGTCATCAACCGCCGCCAGCCCGTCCGGGGTCACGCGGCGCCTGCAAGGGAGGCGCGCCGATGAGCGCTCTGCGACTGGTCGCATTCAGCGGCAACACCCATCGCCCTTCGAAGACCCGCGCGCTGGCGGAGGCGGCGATCGCCGCCGTCGCCCGCCGTCAGGCGGTCGATCCCGAATTGTATGACCTGGTGGATATCGGCCCCGGCGTCGGCGCCTTCAGCCGCGGCAAGCTGCCGCTCGCCGGCCAGGAGGTTCTGGAAGCCATCGAAGGCGCAGATGCGCTGATCATTGGCACGCCGGTCTACAAGGGCTCGTTCATCGGCCTGCTCAAGCACCTGATCGACTTCGTCGATCCGGCGGCCCTCGCCGGCAAGCCGGTGCTGCTCGCCGCCACCGGCGGCGGCCACCGCCACGCGCTGGTGGTGGAGCACCAGTTGCGGCCGCTGTTCGGCTTCTTCAGCGCCCTCAGCGTGCCCACGGCCGTCTACGCCGCCGACGCTGACTTCACCGACGGCGCCCTTACCGCGCCGGACGTGCGCGCCCGGCTGGAGCAGGCCGCCGGCGAACTGGCTGCTTTGGCCAGTCGCCCCACGAGCTTTGCCGCCCCACAGCCGGTGGCCAACGGCCATCTCACGCCGCCCCGCGCTGCCGGCGCACGCCTCACTGCCCTTTCATGAGCAGGCCTGGAGACAGCATCATGTTGACCAAACGCCGTTTTCTCGCCGCCGTCCTGGGCGCGACCGCCCTTGTCGCCTCTGGCCCGGTCTTCGCCGCCGAAAAGGCCGCCGATGAGGTGCGCATTGGCTTCCAGAAGGCCTCTGTTTCTATCGTCGCGCGCCAGTCCGGCGCCATCGAGAAGCGCCTGAAGGCGCTGGGCGTCCAGAACGTCAAATGGGTCGAGTTCCAGTTCGGGCCGCCCCTGCTGGAGGCGCTGGGCGCCGGCGCCATCGACTTTGGCGCTGTCGGCGACACGCCGCCGGTCTTCGCCCAGGCCGCCGGCGCCAAAGTCGTCTACGCGGCGGTCAGCCCGGCGTCGAAGCACGCCATCCTGGTGAAGAATGACTCCCCCATCAAAAGCGTCGCCGACCTCCGGGGCAAGCGCGTCGGCATTCCCAAGGGCTCCAGCGCCCACAATCTGACCGTGCAGGCGCTGGCCGCCAATGGCCTGAAATTCAGCGACATCCAGCCGGTGTACCTGTCGCCGTCCGATGGTGTCGCCGCCTTCGCCCGCGGCTCCATCGACGCTTTCGCCGTCTGGGACCCGTTCTTTGCGCTGGTGGAGCTGAAGCAGGGCGGTCGCCCGCTGACCGGCCTCGAAAAGCTGCCGCCGACCAACGCCTTTTACCTCGCCAACCGGGAGTTCGCCGAAAAACACCCGCAACAGCTGCAGGCGGCTCTGGAGGAGATCGGCAAGATCACCGACTGGGCCGGCGCCAACCGTCAGGCCGTGGCCGAGGCTTCGCAGAAAGCCACCGGCATCGATGCGGAAGGCAACCGGCGCGCCATCGACCGGGCGGAATATTCGCTACGGCCGCTCACCGAGGTGGAGGTGAAGCAGCAGCAGAAGGTGGCGGACGCCTTCTTTGAACTGGGTCTGATCCCCCGGCAGATCACCATCAGCGAGGCGGTCTGGACGCCGCCGCAGCAAAAGGCTGGCCGCTGAGCGGCGCGTGAAAACGGAGCAAAGCCATGTCTGACAAATCCGTCATCTCCCCCGCCGTTCCGCCGTCTGGCCATGACCCGCTGAACTTCTTCTGGTTCATTCCCACCCACGGCGACGGCTCCTATCTCGGTTCCGAAACCCAGCAGCGCCCGTCGGATTTCGGTTATTTCCGTCAGGTCGCCCAGGCCGTGGACCGTCTCGGCTACCAGGGCGTGCTGCTGCCGACCGGCCAGAACTGCGTCGATTCATGGATCACCGCCGCCGGCCTCGCCGAGGCGACGGAGCGGTTGAAGTTCCTTGTCGCCCTGCGGCCGGGCGTCACCAGCCCGTCCTTTGCCGCCCGCCAGACGGCGGCGCTGGACCGCCAGAGCAACGGCCGGCTGCTGCTGAACGTGGTGGTGGGCGGCGTGCCGCTGGAGCTGGGCGGCGACGGCATTTTCCTCAATCATGATGAACGCTATGAGCAGGCGGCCGAATTCCTGACCATCTGGCGGCGACTCGTTGCCGGCGAGACGGTGAATTTCTCCGGCAAATACTACCGGGTGGAGAACAGCCGCCTCGACTTCCCGCCGGCGCAGGAGCCGCATCCGCCCCTGTATATTGGCGGCTCGTCCGACGCCGGCGTCGAACTGGCGGCGGATCAGACCGAACTGTATCTGACATGGGGCGAGCCGCCGGCGCAGGTGGCGGAGAAGATCGCCCGGGTTCGCGCCGCCGCGGCGCGGCGAGGCCGCAGCATCCGCTTCGGCATCCGCCTGCATTTCGTCGTGCGGGAAACTACAGAGGAGGCCTGGGAGGCCGCGAACCGGCTGATCAGCAAGGTTTCCGACGAACAGATCGCGTTCGCCCAGGAGCGGCTGCGCACGGTCACCGATTCCGTTGGCCAGACCCGCATGCTCGACCTGCACCAGGGCCGGCGCGACCGGCTGGAGGTGTCGCCCAATCTGTGGGCCGGCGTTGGACTGGTGCGCGGCGGCGCCGGCACCGCTTTGGTCGGCGACGCCAGAACCGTGGCCGAGCGGCTGCGCGAATACCAGGCGCTGGGTGTCGATACGGTGATCGGCTCCGGCTATCCGCATCTGGAGGAATCCTACCGCGTGGCCGAACTGCTGTTCCCCGAGCTTGGAATCCAGCGGCCCGGCGCGACCTGGCGCCGGGGCCTGGCCAACGAGTTCGCCGCCGGCGCCGGCGTTGGCCCGGTGGATCTGCGGGCGGCGGCGTCATGAGCGACGCGACCCTCAAACCAGTGGCGACGGCGGCGGCCGGCGCCGTCGCATTTCCACCAGAAGCCGCGATCGTTCCAGCAGCGGGCGAGCCGGCGGCCGCGGTGAAAACCACCCGGTCCCGCGCCGCCCTGACCGGACGCATCGCCAACGGCAACCTGATCGGCTGGGTCGTGCCGGCGCTCATCGTCGTGATCTGGGAGGCCCTGGCTCGCGCTGGCTATCTGCAACCCAATGTCCTGCCAGCGCCTTCGGCGATCGTCGCGGCGGCGATCCGGCTGACCGCCTCCGGGCAACTGCCGGAGAGCATCGGCGTCAGCACCCTGCGCGCCTTGGCCGGCTTTGTGGTCGGCGGCGGCATTGGTCTTGCCCTCGGCCTCGCCAACGGCCTGTCGCGGCTGAGCGAAAAGCTCACCGACACCAGCCTGCAAATGGTGCGCAACGTGCCGCATCTGGCGCTGATCCCGCTGGTCATTTTGTGGTTCGGCATTGATGAGGGCGCCAAGCTGTTCCTGGTGGCGCTGGGGGTGTTTTTCCCCATGTACATCAACACGCTGCACGGCATTCGCAATGTCGATCCGCAACTGGTGGAGATGGGCCGCATCTACGGCATGAAACAGGGCGAGCTGTTCTGGCGGGTCATCCTGCCGGGGGCGCTGCCGTCGATCTTCGTCGGCCTGCGCTATGCGCTTGGCATCATGTGGCTGACGCTGATCGTCGCCGAAACCATCGCCGCCGAATCCGGCATCGGCCACATGGCGATGCAGGCGCGCGAGTTCCTGCTGGTCGACGTGGTGATGCTGTCGATCATTATCTACGCGCTGCTCGGCAAGGCCGCCGACAGCATCGCCCGGCTGCTGGAGCGCCTGTCGCTGCAATGGCACCCGGCATACCGGAAGTAAGGAGGGCTCCAATGGCCATTCAGACCGCGACCTCGCGGCGTCAGGCAGCGGCTGCTTCTGTCTATGCTGGCGCAGCCGCCAGGCCGCAGGGCGGCGCGTCCGTCACCCTGCGCGGCCTCGCCCGCGCCTTCGGCGACAAACAGGTGCTGCGCCATGTCGATCTGCATATCCCCGCCGGCCAGTTCGTCGCCATCGTCGGCAAGAGCGGCTGCGGCAAGAGCACGCTGCTGCGCCTGATCGTCGGCCTCGACCAGCCGACAGGCGGTCACATCGCCCTGTCAGGCGCCCCCGGTGGCGAGGAAGAACCGGGCTCCAGCGGCGTCCGCATCATGTTTCAGGAACCGCGCCTGCTGCCGTGGGAGCGCGTGCGGGGCAATGTCGAGGTGGGGCTGGGGCGCGATCTGCCGAAGGCGGAGCGCCAGGCCATCGCCACCCGGACCCTCGAAGCCGTGGCTCTTGGCGACCGGGGCGGGGAGTGGCCCTCGGTGCTGTCCGGCGGCCAGAAGCAGCGCGTCGCTTTGGCCCGCGCCCTCGCCAGCGGCCCGCGCCTGCTGGCGCTGGACGAGCCGCTCGGCGCCCTCGACGCCCTGACCCGCATCGACATGCAGCGCCTGATTGAGAAGGTGTGGCGCGAGCAGGGTTTCACCGCCATTCTCGTCACCCATGACGTGGGCGAGGCCATCGCGCTGGCCGACCGTATCCTCGTCATCGATCAGGGAACCATCGCCGCCGACCTGGTGGTCGCCAGCCCGCGCCCGCGCCACCGAGGCGATCCCGAACTCGCCGCGCTGGAAGGCCGCATCATCGACGCGCTGTTCAACGACCAGGCGGCGGGGATCTGAGCCGGGCCGGGGGCAGGGCGGCCAAAGTGGGTCAGGACAGGCGGCGTGGACCAGGCGTGGGCGGGGACAGGCGGCGGCCAGAACAGCGGAAACCGCGCCGGCCCAGGGGGCGCCTGTCGTCGGCGCCGCTGTCGCGGCCCGGCGAGGCTTTACACCGCGCGCCGGGCAACTATCGTGCCGTGGCAACGACCGGCGCGCCCATAACAATGCGCCGGCGGAGGAAACCGGAGCGCATCATGAACACCACCCGCCGTTCATTCCAGACCGGCCTGCTCGCCCTTGCCGCCGGCGCATTCGCGCCATCGATTCCGTCGGCTTTCGCCGCCGGCAAATCTGGCCCGGGCGTCACGGCGACCGAGATCAAGCTGGGCCAGACCATGCCCTACAGCGGCCCCGCGTCCGCCTACGGCAATATCGGCAAGGCCGAGGCCGCCTATTTCAAAATGGTCAACGACAATGGCGGCGTGAATGGCCGCAAGATCAACCTGATCAGCCTTGACGACGGCTATTCGCCGCCCAAGACCGTGGAGGCGACCCGTCGCCTGGTGGAGCAGGAGGAAGTCTTCGCTATCGTCGGCGCCCTTGGCACCGCGCCCAACGCCGCCATTCACAAATATCTCAACAGCAAGGGCGTGCCGCAACTGCTGATTTCCAGCGGCATCAGCAAGTTCAACGATCCGAAGAACTTCCCGTGGACCATGGCGGCGCTGCCGAATTATCTGAACGAGGCGCGCATCCTCGCCGTCTACGCCATGCAGCAGAAGCCGGGCAAGAAAATCGGCCTGCTGATGGCCAATGACGATCTGGGCCGCGACGCCCAGGCCGGCATTCGCCAGGCGCTCGGCAAGGACGCCGCCGGCCTGCTCACGGTTGAAAGCTACGAGCTGACCGACACCAATGTGGATTCGCAGATCCTGAAGCTGAAGGCCGCCGGCGTGGAGACGCTGATCACCTACGCCTCGCCCAAGTTCGCGGCCCAGACCATCCGCAAGCTGAAGGAAATGGGCTGGCAGCCGACCCATCTGCTGTCGAGCATCGCCGCGTCGGTCGCCGGCGTGCTGGAGCCGGCGGGACTGGACAACAGCGTGGGCGTCATCTCGGTGACCTACGCCAAGGACCCCACTGATCCGGCCTGGGACAACGATCCGGGCATGAAACGCTGGAATGCGTTCATGGACAAATACATGCCCGGCGCCAACAAGGGCGATCTCAATTACACCACCGGCTATTATATCGCCGATTTCGCCACCCGGCTGTTGAAAGCCTGCGGCGACGATCTGACCCGCGAGAACCTGATGAAACAGGCCGCCAATGTGCCAGGCTGGGAGTTCGACACCCTGATCCCAGGCGTCAGGGCGCAAACCTCGCCCACCGATTTCGCGCCGCTGAAGCAGATGCAGATGATGGTGTTCGACGGCAAACGCTGGAAGCTGACCGGCGGCCTGCTCGGATAAAGACAGGCCATCGCCGCGCGGTAGAATCCCCGCATGGCGCGCGCCTGGGCTCCGCAAGCCGGACCAGCCCGGGAGCGCGCCAGGCCCCGATCCCGACGCGCGGCGGTCGGGGCTGGCCAGTTGAAGGATCCCAGCCGCAGTTCCGCCGCATGGACCCGCGCCCTTACAAATCCACCACCGGCGCCAGCGGGGCGTTTTTCTTCACCGATTCGATGCCTTTCTCGCGGCTGGCGGCGCTTTCGTAGGTTTCGCTGGTGCCGATGATCTGCCCGTTGGCTGCTTTCAGGTTGAAAATGTGCTTGCCGCTGGTGGTTTGCTTGCGTTCATAACGGTTGTCGTCCGGCGCATTGGTCTGCACGGACTGGATGCCGTTAATGGCGCTGGCGCGCTGTTTGTAGCCTTCGCTGGCGAGGATGTTTTGTCCATTGGCCGCTTTCAGCCGGAAACGGTATTCGCCAGCCTTGTCGACGTAGACTTCAAATTTGGCCGCCATCGTCGTATCTCCGGTTTTTGCCGGGCGTGCGTCGCAGCTTCATGCTTTTCGGCGCAACGCCCTTGCCGTTTCCAGATCATCGTCAATTGCAGGGCGTCATGACAAGGGCGCTATACCGTCGAATGCGGAAAATTCGCGTGCGAACGGCGCTTTGTTGCTTCACATAAAGCTGAGGTCAAAAGTCAGGCGGAATAATTTTCGCGCACAACGCCAGCAGGCCAGCGCCTACCGGTTCGTCATCGCCACGACATGGGCGGCGATGGCGAGGCAGGCGGTGAGGCCAGGGCTCTCAATGCCGAACAGGTTCACCAGACCGGGCGCGCCATGTTGTGCGGGGCCATCAATGCGGAAATCCGGCGCCGGGGCGCCGGGTCCGTGCAGCTTGGGCCGCACGCCGGCCCAGGCCGGCGCCAGCGCGCCCTCCGGCAGCCCTGGCCACCAGACGCGGATGGCGGCTTCGAACAGCGCCGCGCGCGCCGGATCCACCGGCGCCTCTTCCGCCGATTGCGCCCATTCCACATCCGGCCCGAAGCGGAGCTGGCCGCCGAGATCCAGCGTGGCGTGCACGCCAAGGCCGGCGGCGACGCCGGTGGTCGCCGCGCCGGTGGGGTAGATCAGCCGCGAAAACGGATTGCGACCGGTAAGGGCGAAATAATTGCCCCTGGCGAACCATTGCCGGGGCTGGTTGCGCGCCGCGAGCCCGGCCGTCCGCCGCGCCAGCGTCGGCGCCCCATGGCCGGCGGCGTTGATGACGATGGGCGCGGCCAGCTCCGTCTCCGCGCCCCCGACGTCCCGGGTCCTGACCCGTAGGTTTTCCCCGTCACGGGCAATGCCAACGGCTTCGGCGCCGAGGGCGATGGCCCCGCCAGCGGCGGTCAGATCACCGGCCAGCGCCTGCATCAGGCCGTGTGCGTCGACAATGCCGGTGTCGCCGCACAGGAGCGCCGCCACGCAGGCGACCTCCGGCTCCAGCCGGCGCACGGCGGCGGCGTCGAGCAGGGCGATGTCGCGAACGCCGTTGGCCCTGGCCCGCGCCAGCAACGCCGGCAGGGCGGCGGCTTCACTTTCGGTGGCGGCCAGCAGCAGTTTGCCGCAAAACCGCGTCTCCACGCCGGCGTCGGCGCAATAGCGGGCGAGCAGCGCCCGGCCCGGCGCGCAGAACCGCGCCTTCAATGAACCGGGCTGGTAATAGACGCCCGCGTGCAGCACGCCGGAATTGCGCGATGACGTCTCGCGGCCGATGCCCGCGTGGCGTTCGAGCACGATGGTTTCATGGCCGGCCAGAGCCAGCTGGCGGGCGATGGCGAGGCCAACCACGCCGCCGCCGATGACCACCGCGTCCGTACGATATGCGCTCATGTCGCCTTCATGTGGTTTTCAGGCGCCGCCCGGTGTATGCAGCAGCGCGCGCATCAAAGCGCATTCTTGTCAAAGCGTATTCCTGCAGGAGACAGGCGTGACCGCCACGACCATTTATGGCATCCGCAATTGCGACACCATGAAGAAGGCGCGGGCCTGGCTCGACGCCCACGGGGTCGCTTACGCCTTTCATGATTACAAGACCGCCGGCGTTGACGCGGCGACCGTGAGCGGCTGGGCGCAGCAGGTCGGCTGGGAAAAACTGCTGAACCGGGCGGGCGCGACCTTTCGCAAGCTGCCGGAAAGCGACCGCGCCGATATCGACGCCGACCGGGCCATCGCCCTGATGCTGGCCCAGCCGTCGATGATCAGGCGCCCGGTGCTGGTTCAGGACGGGCGCATCATCGTTGGCTTCAAACCCGAACTCTATCAGGAATTCTTTGGCGCATGACCGGGACAGGCTCCGCCACGCAGCACACTGGGGAAGCGCCCGTCCGTGTCGCGGCGCTGTATCATTTCACCCGCTTCGCCGATCACGCGGCGCTGCGCGAGCCGCTGGCGCGCCTGTGCTGCGGCCTTGGCGTCAAGGGCACGCTGCTGCTGGCGCGTGAGGGCATCAACGGCACGATCGCCGGCTCTGACGCCGCCATCGCCCAGGTCATCGACCACGTGCGGGCCCTGCCAGGCTGCGCCGGGCTGGAGGTCAAATATGCACGCGCCGGGGTCATGCCGTTCTGGCGCATGAAGGTGCGGCTCAAGAGCGAAATCGTCACCATGGGTCAGCCGGACATCGACCCGCTGCAGGACGTCGGCGCCTATGTGGAGCCAGAAGACTGGAACGCGCTGATCGCTGATCCGGAAACCATCGTGATCGACACCCGCAATGATTACGAGGTGGCGGTGGGCGCGTTTCGCGGCGCCATCGACCCGAAAACCCGGACGTTTCGCGAATTCCCGGCGTGGTTCCGCGCCGAACGTGAACGCCTGCTGGGCGCGGGCAGGCAGCCCAAAGTGGCGATGTATTGCACCGGCGGCATCCGCTGCGAAAAGGCCACCGCCTTCCTCGGGGCCGAAGGCGTGGAACAGGTTTTTCACCTCAAGGGCGGCGTCCTGAAATATCTGGAAACCGTGCCGGAGGCCGACAGCCTGTGGGAAGGCGACTGCTTCGTCTTCGACCAGCGCGTCACCGTGCGCCATGGTCTGGCCCCCGGCGACTACACCTTGTGTCACGCCTGCCGCCGGCCGCTGTCGGCCGCCGATCGCGCCGCGCCGCAATATGTGGAGGGCGTCAGCTGCGCCGCCTGCCACGATGAACTGGACGACGCCCGCCGGGCGGCCCTGGCGGAGCGCCAACGCCAGGAACTGCTGGCGCGCAAGCGGGGCGCTGCGCACCTGGGCGCCGTGCAAGAAAAGCAGCCAAAGCAGCAACAGCCAAAGCAGCAGGACCCAAAGCAGGACGCGAAGGCCGCTTCCGGCGAAAGCTGAACCAACCTATTCGGGTTGGCGCCGGCCAATGCGCGCCAGCACGATCACCGGCGCCATGCCGACCAGCACGATGAGCAAGGCGGCGAGGGCGGCGTCCTCATAGGAGCCGCGCGCCGCTTCGCCATAGAGGTGCGTGGCCAGCGTCTCCATGTTCAGCGGCCGCAGCAGCAGCGTCGCCGGCAGTTCCTTCATGCAGTCCACGAACACCAGCAGGCCGGCGGAGGCGAGGGCGCCTGTCGACAGCGGCAGGTGCACGCGCCGGAATACCCCGGTGACGTTTTCGCCGAGGCTGCGGGCGGCGTGGTCGAGCGAGCGCGGAATGCGGCTGAAGCCGGCGTCAACCGAGCCGGTCGGGATGGCGAGAAACCGCACCGTATAGGCGTAGCACAGCGCCGCGCCCGAGCCGATCAGCGCCAGCCCCGTGGCGACGCCGAGCCAGGTCTGCGCCGATTGGTCGATCCAGCGGTCCAGCGCCGCCAGCGGAACCAGCACGCCAATGGCGACCACCGTGCCTGGCATGGCGTAGCCGATGGTGGACAGGCGTTGCAGCAACGCCGTGAGGCGCCCTGGCGCGGCGCGGGCCGCTGAGGCCACCACCAGGCCCAGCGCCAGGGTCGCCAGCGTGGCGACAGCGGCGAGCGCCACCGTCGTTACGGCCTCGGTGAGAATGTTCGCCGACAGGCCGGCGAAGCGGAAGCGCTTCCATGCTTCGGCGGCCAGATAGCTGGCCGGCGCCAGAAAGCCGACGACGACCGGCAGGGCGCAGAAGGCGGCGGCGGCGAGGCCAGCCCCGGTTCCAAGCCGGCCGGGAGCCAGGCTGCGGGCGCGCTGCGGGCTGGTCCAGTAGCGCTGCCGGCGTCGCGCATGGCGCTCCGCCATCACCAGCACCAGCACGAAGGCCAGCATCACCAGGGCGATCTGCGCCGCGCCGGCCAGATCCGAGCGGGTGACCCAGGTGGTGTAGATGGAAATGGTCAGCGTGTTGACGCCGAGAAACTCCGAGGCGCCAATGTCGTTCAGCGTCTCCATCAGCGCCAGGCTGACGCCCACGGCGATGGCCGGGCGGGCCAGCGGCAGCGCCACCCGCCAGAACACCTGGCCGCGCCGCGTCCCCAGGGTGCGCGACGCCTCGACCAGATTGGCCGCCTGGGTCAGGAACATCGCCCGGGTCGTCAGATAGACATAAGGATACAGCACGAAGCCGAGCAGGATGATGCAGCCGGTCATCGAGCGGATATCCGGCAGGCGGAAGTCGCGCGGGCTGGCGTAGCCGAGCAGCCAGCGGATGCTTCCCTGCACCGCGCCGAGCGGATGCAGCAGGTCGAGATAGGCGTAGGCGACGATATAGGTCGGCGTCGCCAGCGGCAGCAGCAGCGCCCACTCAAAGATGCGCCGTCCTGGAAATTCATGCGCGGTGACCAGCCAGGCCGTGACGCAGCCAAGCACGGTGACCATGACGCCGACGCCGGTCAGCAGGATCGCGGTTTGCAGCGCCGCGTCGGGAATGACGTGCGCCAGCAGGTGCGGCCACAGGCCGGCCGAACCCCGCGCCGCCTCCCGGACCAGCGCCAGCGCCGGAATGGCGACCAGCAGCGCGGTGAGGGCCGCGCCCACAATCCAGATGCGCCCGGGCGCCCCGGCAACGCGCCGCAGTCGCAGTCGCAGGGCCATGGGGCTATGCAGGCGCGCCTGGCTGGCGGGCGCCGGCGGCGCGGCGCGGGTGAGAACGTCTGTCATGGCTAAACGCAGCGGCCGCGGCCGTCGTCGCGTCCTTCTGGTCCAGGGGCCAGATTATTTGTCGAAACCGATTTCCTCGGCCATCTGGCTCGCCTGCTTGCGGCGTTTGACCACCTCGGTCAGCGGGATGGGGTCGATCTTCAGCTCGCCGAAGGTGGCGACAATCGGGTCGAGCTTCGCGCCCGCCTTCACCGGGTATTCGAAATTGGCCTCGGCGTAGATTTTCTGGGCGTCGTCGGAGACCAGATATTCCATCAGCCGGATGGCGGCTTCCTTGTTCGGCGCGTGCCTGGCGAGGGCCGCGCCGCTGACGTTCACCTGCGTGCCGCCGTTTTCAAAGGTCGGCAGGATCACCTTGATGGCCTCGCCCCAGGTCTTCTGGTCCGGTCCGCCCTTTCCGGAGCGCATCAGGCCGACATAATAGGAATTGCCGATCCCGATCTCGCAGACGCCGCCGAGAATGTCCTTGGCCACCTCGCGGTCGCCGCCGCCCGCCTTGCGCGCCAGATTGTTGCGCAGGCCGGTCAGCCAGGTCTTCGTCGCTTCCGGCCCGTGATGCGCCATGTAGGCGGCGAACAGCGCCGTGTTGTAGGGATGCTGGCCCGAGCGGATGCAGATCTTGCCCTTCCATTTCGGGTCGGCCAGATCCTCATAGCGGATGGCCTTCAGGTCGAGATCCTTCGCCGCATAGAGCACGCGGCCGCGCGCCGAAAAGGCGAACCAGTTGTTGTCGGGATCACGCAGGGCGGCCGGCACGGCGGCGTCCAGCACCGCCGATTTCACCGGCTGGGTCAGGCCCTTCTGCGCCAGGTCGGCGAGCCGGCCGGCGTCAACGGTCATCAGAATGTCGGCGGGCGAACTGGCGCCTTCGGACGCCACGCGCTCGGCCAGCCCGTCCTTCAGGAAGACGGTGTTGACCTTCACGCCGGTGGACGCGGTGAAAGCCTCCAGCAGCGGCTTGATCAGGCCCGGCTCACGGGTGGTGTAGATGTTGACCTCGGCGGCCATGGCGCCGGCGACGCCGCCCAGCAGCATGACGCCGCCCAGCAGGACGGAGCGGATCGAAACACTCTTCTTCATGTTGCCGTCTTCCCGACCGTTTCCAGTAAAAGCATGTCAGTTTCAAATGTAGAATCATTCAAAACTGGCCAATGTTCTCGCGTTGCGCGCAACATCGACGCCCATCCTTCCTGAAACACATGACGGCGCTGCTTTCAACGCATATCTATTCCACCATGGTCAAATCGCGGGGAAGACCATGGCGCCATCGGGCGAAACAGCGACGGAAAGCGTGTCGCCTGGCCGCGCCGGCGCATGGCCCATGACCCGCATGACCAGGGGTTCGTTAACGCCGGCGACCCGCAGGGCCAGTTCCTCCACGTCGCCGAGGAATACGCTGCCGGTGACCTGCGCCGCCGCGCCGGCCCCTGGCGCCGCGACCTGGAGCGCGTGGCGGCGGATGCAGACGACGGCGCCCTGGCCGTCAGCCAGCGTGGTGGGAAATGCGCCCAGCGGCGTCGCGACCTGGCCGCCGCGCGCCTGGCCCGCGAGCCTGTTGCAGGGCCGGAAGAACTCGGCGACGTAAAGCGAGCAGGGCCGGTCGTGGATGTCGCGGCCGGTTCCGGTTTGCGCCACCCGCCCATCCTGCATCAGCGCCACCCGGTCGCCGGCCGCCAGCGCCTCTTCGGGATCATGGGTGACGATGATCGCGGCGGTCCCAAGATCGCGCAGGATCGCCAGGGTTTCGGCCCGCACCCGGTCGCTCAGGCCCCGGTCCAGGTTGGAGAATGGCTCGTCCATCAGCAGCAGCACCGGCTGCGGGGCCAGGGCGCGCGCCAGGGCGACGCGCTGCTGCTCGCCGCCGGACAGCGTGTGCGGATACCGCCCGGCCATGCCGGCGACGCCAATGCGCGCCATCACCTCCGCCGTGCGCCGCCGGGCCTCGGCCTTTGGCAGCCGCCGCAGGCCGAACCCGATGTTGTCCGCCACCGTCAGATGCGGAAACAGCGCGTAATCCTGGAACATGAAGCCGATATTGCGGTCTTCCGGCTCGACGAAAACGCCGGGGCCGGCGATCTCCGCGCCATTCAGCACGATCGAGCCGGCGTCCGGCGCATCGACGCCGGCGATCAGGCGCAGCAACGAGGATTTGCCGCAGCCCGACTGGCCAACCAGGCAGATGATCTCGCCGGGGGCCAGGGTCAGGGAAACCGCATCCAGCGCCTGCCTGCCGCCGAAGCGGCGCGACACGCCGCGCACCGCCAGCATGGGCGGGGCTTCAGACAGTTCCATTGCTGGCGGATTGGCCTCTGGCACGTCGTGCTTCCTGAAATTCGGGTGACCTGCGCCGGATAGGGCAGCGCGTCCGCCAGGGCAAGAGCGGCCGGCAAGACATGAGCCGCTCCGGCCAGCGGCGTCCGGTTCCATGGGGCGAAGACGTGGATGCCCGCAACACCGCCAGCCTACGCCTGAAACGCCGCGTCGACCGGAATTTGCATGCCGTTGGCCAGGGCGTTGGTCTGGGAGGCGAGGCCGATGATCGCCAGCAACTCGCCGTGCTGCGCGTCGCTCATTCCTTTGGCTCTGGCGGCGGCGGTGTGGGAGTGGACGCAATAGGCGCAATTGTTCGCGGTGGAGACGGCGATATAGATCATCTCCCGCGTCAGCGGATCGAGGGCGCCAGGCGCCGTCATGATCTGTTTGACGTCGCCCCAGATGCGCGCCAGCAGCGGCGGATTGTTGGCCAGCGCCAGCCAGAAATTGTTGATGAACGATGACTGGCGGACAGCGCGGATATCGTCGAGCACCGCCCGCGCCTCGGGAATGCCGTCAGCTTCTTCGACGGTGAGCAGCCGGATCGTCGCCATGGTTGTCGTCCTCGCGGGTTCTGAAGGGGCGGGCAAGGGCGCCCGCTCCGGGCCTTACCTTATGCTGGCGCCGCGCCGTGTGAACCTCCGCCTGGCTAATGGGCGAAAATGTCCGCGTCGGAGTCCTCGCCGCCGGCCAGGGCGGCGCGGACAAGCTCCGCGCCGATGCGCGAGAAGGTGACGCCGTTGCCGCCGTAACCCATCAGCGAGAAAATCCGCGGCGTTCCCGGCAGGGGGCCTATCAGCGGCAGGCCGGTGGTGGTGTCGCCAAAGCTGCCGGCCCAGCGAAATTCCGGCGTCGGATCAATGTCCGGCAGAAGCTTCGCCAGTTTCTCGCTGATCCGGCGGGTTTTTTCGCCGGTCAGCGCGTCGCGTTGCGCCTCGTCGGCGAAATCCGCGTCCTCGCCGCCGCAGATGACGCGCCCGTCGCTGGTGGCGCGCAGATACAGATACGGGTCGGACGCCTCCCAGATCAGCGCCTCTCCAGGCCACAGGGCGCTTTTGGGCTGCGGCCGCGTGGCGATGGCCCAGGTGGAAATGATCCGATGCCGGTCCTTCGGCGCCATGTCCGGCAGTTCGTAGCCTGTGGCGAGCACCACGTGTTTCGCCGTGATGGTGCGGCCGGATTCCAGCGCCACCTCGACGCGGTCACGGTGGCTGGCGGCGGCGTTCATCTGCTCCGGGGCGAAGAAGCGGGCGCCGCGCTGGCGCGCCGCGCGCAGCAGGCCGGCGGTCAGCCGCAGCGGATCAAGCGCCAGATTGCCTGTCGAGAGGATGGCCCCGGCGCGCGCCATGCCAAAGCCCGCCTGCAATTCCGATGCGGTGAGGTAGCGGGCCGGCAGGCCGGCGGCGGCGCGGGCTTCCGCTTCGGCGCGCAGGGCGGCGCCGGTGAGCACGTTGCCAGCAAGATACAGCGTCTGGCGCGGCTGCATGCGGCAGGCCAGCCCGAGCGTTCCAATATGGTCGCGCAGATTGCCCACGGCGAGACGGGCGCGACGCCAGGCGCGCACGGCTTTTTCCTGGCCGATCATCCGGGTCAGCCTCGTCAGCGGCGTATCAATCTCGAACTGGATCAGGGCGGTGGTGGCCGGCGTCGACCCCAGCATGGGTCCGCGCCGGTCGATCATCGCCACCTCGTGGCCGGCCTCCGTCAACGCCTCGGCGACCATAGCCCCGGAAATACCCATGCCGACGACGAGCACCTCCGTTTTCATGTCGCGCCGCAACCGCCGGCAGGCCGGCCGTGGCGGCGGGTCGGCCAGCCACACCGGATCGCCAGAACGCAGGTCAAGTTTACGCATCAACGCCCCCCATGGCGCGACCCGGCCCGAGACGCGATGACGCCGGATCACGCGCCGTTCCAGGCTGGTTCGCGTTTGTCCCAGGCGGCCGGCCGGCGCATTTTCCGGGCGGGCGCCTCATTTCCAACGCGCCGGCCCCGGCGCGGTTCCGCCTGGAACCTCCCGCCTCGCCGGACATTTCCCAACTGGATGGGCAGGGACAGGGGGAGCAGGACGTGGAGCGGACCGGTCTCAAATTTGGCCCCCTGGCGCCGGACAGCCTGCATGTCTGCGTCGACATGCAGACCCTGTTCAGCGACGGCTACCCGTGGGCCCTGCCCTGGTTCGGGCGCATCCTGCCGGGGCTTGAGGCCTTGTGCGCCCATCGCCCGGCGCAAACCATTTTCACCCGCTTCATTCCGGCGTCCAGGCCAGGCGAGGGGCGCGGCGCTTGGGCGCGCTATTACCAGCGCTGGGCCGCCGTCACGCTGGCGGAAATCGGGGCCGAAGCCATCGACCTGGCCCCGGCGCTGCGCCGTTTTGCTCCCCCAGCCCGGGTGGTGGACAAGCATGTCTATTCGCCGTGGCTGGAAGGCGGGCTGGACGCGCTGCTGCGCGACAGCGGCGGCGACACGCTGATTATCTCTGGCGGCGAAACGGATATCTGCGTCATGGCGACGGTGATCGGCGCCATCGACCGGGGCTACCGGGTCGTGCTCGTGGCGGATGGCGTCTGCAGTTTTTCCGACGAGACGCACGACGCCATGCTGAAAATGTTCGCCCGGCGCTTTTCCGAACAGCTTGAGGTCTGCCGGATCGCTGACGTGCTGGACGCCTGGCGCCGGTGACGCCGCCGCTCGCGCCAACCAGGAAGGCCATGCTAACGATGCGGATATCCCTCCGGCTGCGGTGTCCCCATGCGAGCGTTCCGGTGTCTCCCCGCGTTTTCTTCCCTGGCGTCGCAGAGGTGGCTGCGCCTGTGGCCGACGCTTGCCGCCAGCCTTGCGCTGCTGCTTGCCGCAAACCCGGCGGCCCAGGCGCAGACCCAGGCCAAGGCCCAGACCCAAGCCCAGGCCCAGGGCTTTTCTGGCGTCTGGCAGGCTGAACGGGTCGATGATTTTGGCCGGCCACAGCGCTGCGTGGTGGAGCTGTCCGCCACCGGCAGCATCATGGGTGGGTTCATGGCCTCCGCACGCGGCTGCGCGGGAGATTTGATGAGCCTGTCCCGCTGGCGGGGCCGTGGGCGGGAGCTGGTGCTCGTCGACATCTCCGGCGCCACGCTGGCGGTGCTGCGCGATCGGGGCGAGGTCCTGTCCGGCCGCATGACCTCGGGGCGGCCGCTCAGGCTGTACGCAGGGGCGGGGCGAGCGCAGGCCGTGGCGCCGCGGCCCGGTTGCGTCGTCTATTATGGCCAGTCATCGTGTTGCGCCGACGCGCGCGATCTGACAGCGCCGGCTTTGGCTCCAGGACAGCAGACCAGCCTGCGGATCGTCTCGCTTGCCAATGTTCGGGTTGCGCCGTCATTTTCCGCCGCGCTGGTCGGCCAGGCTCCGGTTAACGCCTGCCTTCAGACCGACGCTTGCCTGCGCCAGCCCGACGGATCGCAATGGTGTCGCGTCCAGCTTGATGGACGCACCGGCTACATCACCAAGCTGTTTGAGCGCGACGGCCGCCGTTTCATCCTGTTTTCCAACGGGTGCGTCCCCGGTCGGCGGGAGTAACCTCGGCGCCCACATCTGAGGCGCTGACCTGCCTGGCGCAGGTCGCGCAGATCGTCTTGCACGGGTGGATGGCGCTGACTGGCGGGCTCTATCCGAAGGTCGGGCTCTATCCGAAGGTGAAGGCGTAGGCTTCCACGCCCGGATCCAGAAAGCGGATTTCGAAGGTGTGCGGCGTTACATTGCCCTTCTGGCGCACCAGCTGGTAGAGCCGGTTTTCCGTCACCGTTCCGGCGCCGGCGGCGTCGATGTCGACGCCATGGCTGTCGCCGGGGGGCTTGCCGTCGATGGTCACCACGAAGCGCACCGGTTTGCCAGCCGGGCCAGGCCCGAGCACCAGATGCAGGTCGCGGGCGCTGAAACGGTAGCGGATGGCGCCGCCGCTGGCGTCGAGCCGGGCGTGTTCGGCGCCGACAGTCCATGCCCCGTCCAGGCCCCACTGGTTGGTCTGCGGCTGCGGCGCCTCGTAGACGCGTGAGGCGTCGGCGGTGAGGCCGCCGGCCGGGGCAAAGTTCTCCGCCCGTTTGTAGCCCAGATAAGTCTCCTGGGAGCGCAGATTGCCGACATCCGGCGCCGCCTCGGCCCCCGCGCCCGTGGCCGTGACCGGCGCGCCGGCCATGACGACGCCGCTGGCGCCGGCCTCGCGCAGCAGGTCCTGGATGGCCTGCTCGGTTTCGGCGTACTGGCCTTCGCCAAAATGCCGGTAACGGATGTGGCCGCTGGCGTCGATCAGGTAATGCGCCGGCCAGTATTCATTCGAGAACGCCCGCCAGATGGCGTAGTCATTGTCCACCGCCACCGGATAGACGACGCCGAAATCGCCGATGGCCTTGCGGACGTTGGCGAGGTTCTTCTCGAAAGCGAACTCTGGCGTGTGCACGCCGAGGACCACCAGCCCCTGATCGCGGTATTTCGCCGCCCAGGCCCGGAGATAGGGCATGGTGCGGATGCAGTTGATGCAGGAATAGGTCCAGAAATCCACCAGCACGACCTTGTCGCGCAGCTGTTCGTTGGTCAGCGGCGGCGCGTTCAGCCAGCCGGTCGCGCCAGCGATGGCCGGCGCCGGGCCGAGGTCGGGCAGGGCGCTCCTGAAGGGCTGCGTGGCGCCAGGCGCGGGGGTGGGCGTAGGGGTGGAGGTGGTTTTGCCGGTGTTCTTGTCCGGGTAGGTGGTGCGCACCACGCTGTCCGATGGCTTCGGGCGGAAGCGGTCCACCACCGCCTGTTCCAGTGTGGCGGTGCTGGTGTAGGAGAGGCGCGACAGCAGCCCCGTGTCGAGGCCCAGGGCGATGGCGGCGACGCCCGCCAGCACCGCGACGCCCAACCCCTGGCGGACGCGTTCGCCAATCGCCGGCGCGCGCTTCAGCCGGTCGAATATCCGGCCGCCGGCCAGCAGGGCGAGGGCGATGGAGGTGGCGGCGCCGGCCGCATAGGCCAGCAGCAGCAGGGTCGTGCCGGCGTTGGCGCCGTTGAGCGCCGCCCCTGTCAGCAGCAGCCCAAGGATTGGCCCGGCGCACGGGGCCCAGAGCAGGCCGGTGGCGACGCCCAGCGCCAGGGACGCGGCGACGCCTGATCCCCCGCCAGCTCCAGACCTGTTGAGCAGGCGCTCGCCCAGCCGCACCATGGGGCGCGTCGCAACGGCGGCGAGGCGCGGCGACAGCAGGCTGAGGCCAAAAACCGCCAGCAGCGCCATGGCGACAATGCGGCCGTATTCGTTGGCCCGCACCGCCCAGGCGCCGCCAATCGCCGCCAGCGACGCAACGAAGGCGAAGGTGATGGCCATGCCGGCGAGCATGGGCAATGTGCTGCGCAGGAACGGCTGCCCGGCGCGGGCGAACACAAAGGGCAAAATCGGCAGGATGCAGGGGCTGATGATCGTCAGCACGCCGCCGAGAAAAGCGATGACCAGCAGCGTCGTCATGAGTGTTCCCCCCCAGGAGCCGCAAAGGGCGCGCCGCTGGCCGGCCGCGCCGGCCCATGACGGAATGCCCGCAATCTTGCGCGGGAGCAATCTTGCGCGGGATTGGGGTAAAAATTGGCTGCTCCAGACGCGTCGCGCCGCAGGGTGGTGGTTTTCGTTCAGGACCGCGCCTGTCGCCAGGCCGCCGGGTGACAACGGCGCGTCCCGCCTTGGCGCGGTCTGGAATGCAGCGCCACCCCGAATGCAGCGTCATGTCGCGGGGCCGGAGGCCGGCTTTCGCGCCGCCGGGTTTTGTTTCCCGCCGCGGATCAGGCATATTGGGGAAGTGATGACGTTAGCAACAGCTGGCCCACGGGGGCGAGCCACGCCCCTGCGTGGCGCTGCGGCGCATTCCCTGCGTGGCGCTGCGGCTGGTCATGCGCTTTCGCTTCTGTGCGACGCCTGCTCCCCGCGCGCCTTGCTGGAAACCCTCCTGAAGGCGGTAGCAACGGCTGGGCGGGGCACGGTTTTCACCCTGGTTGGCCTTGTCTGTCTGGCGCTCATGGTGACGCCCGCCGCCGCGCTTGACGCCTATGACGGAAGCGCTGGCCAGGGCGCCGCGCTGCTTGAGATGGCCAGCGACGGCTCGGGACGTCCTGACATCGTCCATGCCGGTCATGATCACGCCAGCCCCGACGTCAACAGCCCTGACCTGCATGGGGCGCACCATTGTTGCCATAGCCATGTGACGCCGGCCCAGTCATGCCGCAGCGTCGCCCCGATCGCCATGCGGCATCTGACCTGGCGCGTCGGCGACAGCGACGGCCCGCCGCCGCGTGGCCCGGCCCCGCCGCTGCGTCCGCCCCGCGCCTGAATTCCTGAACAGACCGTCGCGTGCGCCCCGGGAGTGAGCGGGCGCCTGCGCTGTCGCGCGTCGCCTTTGTCGCGCGCTCCCCGGAGTACGTCCGGAGATGCGAACGTATATTGGCTTAAAATCGCGTTATTTCAGTAAGATATGGCAAGTTCCTGATCACGTTTCGAGCTTGCCTGAGGCCGCGCCCGCCGCCGGCCGTCAGGAATTTCCGGATGAACCGCCGAATTTTGTTTGCGTCCAGCGCCGTGCTTGCGGCCGGCGCGCTTGCATTCACGCTCCCCAGCGTCCTGCCCCCGGCCTGGCGCGCCGCGCCTGCATGGCTCGCCGCCGCGGCCTGGGCGAGCCCTGGCCATGACCATGGTCCGCCCCGGACGCAGGGGGCGGGCAAGGGTGAGGCGGCGGGCGGCCAGGCCGCCGGCCACGATCATGACGACGAGGGGCTGGTGCACATGACGCCCGGGCAGGCGGCCGCGCACGGCGTCGGGGTCGTCGTCGCCGGCCCGGGCGTTCTGACCATGGCGCTGACCGCGCCAGGGGTGATCGCGCCAGACAGCGACCGCATCGCCCGCATCGCCGCGCGGGTCGTTGGCACGGTCGCCGTGCTGAACAAACGGTTGGGCGATGCGGTGGAAAAAAACGAAATCGTCGCCGAACTCGACAGCCGCGAGGTGGCCGAGGCGCGCAGCGAATATTTCGCCGCCCTGACCAATCTGGAGTTGCAAAAGACGCTGTTTGCCCGTGAGCAGGAATTGTGGAGCCGGCGCGTCTCCGCCGAGCAGCAATATCTGCGCGCCCGCAATGCGTTGCGGGAGGTGGAGCTGCGCGTCGAGCTGGCGGCCCAGAAGCTGACGGCGCTGGGGCTCGCGCCAGACGATGTGGCGGCCTCGCGCAACGCCGGCCCCGACGCGGCCCAGTCTTTCCAGCGCTATCCATTACGCTCGCCGATCAGCGGCCGGGTGGTTGAGCGGCGCGTTGATCTGGGGGCGCCGGTGGGCGGCGAGGGGCAGGAGAAGGAGCTGTACGTCATCGCCGACCTGTCGAAGGTCTGGATCGACCTGGCGATTCCGGCCGATGAACTGTCCCGCATCCATGAAGGGCAGCAGGTGCGCGTCGCCGCGCAGGGCGGCGCGGCGAGCACCGGACGGGTGATCTTCGTGAGCCCCATGCTGACGCCCGACACCCGCTCCGCCCGCGTCATCGCCGAACTGGACAACGCAGGGCTGCGCTGGCGTCCCGGCGCCTTCGTCACCGCCCGGGTGACCATCGGCGAGGAGCCTGTCGGGCTGCGCATTCCGCGCGCCGCCGCGCAAACCATCAATGGTCGCCCGGCGGTGTTCGTCCAGACCCCGGAGGGTTTCCGCATCAGGAATGTCGCCCTGGGGCGGGACGACGGCGTCCATGTCGCCGTGACGTCGGGGCTGGCGGCGGGCGAGCGGGTCGCCGCGCAAAACGCCTTCCTGCTGAAGGCCGAGCTCGGCAAGGCCGAAGCCGAACACGCCCACTGAGGAGATCACGCATGATCGCGCGCATCCTCGCGTTCTCCGTCCGGCGTCGCTGGCTGGTGGCGCTGCTGACGCTGCTGGTCGCCGCCTTCGGCGCCTGGTCGGCGTTGAAGCTGCCCATCGACGCCACCCCTGACATCACCAACAACCAGGTGCAGATCAACGCCCTCGCGCCGGCCCTGTCGCCGGAGGACGTGGAGCGGCAGGTGACGTTCCCCCTGGAAACCGCCCTGTCCGGCATTCCCGGGCTCGCCAGCACCCGCTCCCTGTCCCGCAACGGCTTCGCCCAGATCACCGCCGTGTTCAGCGACGCCACCGATCTGTATTTCGCCCGCGCCCAGGTCAACGAACGCCTCGGCGAGGCGCGCGGCTCCCTGCCGCCCGGCGTCGAGGCCCAGATGGGGCCCGTCACCACCGGCCTCGGCGAAATCTTCATGTGGACGCTGCACATGAGCAAGCCGGACGGCCGGCCGGAAACCGACGGCAAGCCCGGCTGGCAGGCGGATGGGAGCTTTCTCACGCCCGAAGGCGAGCGGCTGGCCAGCGACCTGGACCGCGCCGCCTGGCTGCGAACCCTGCAGGACTGGGTGATCCGGCCGCAGATGCGCGCCGTGCCCGGCGTCGCCGGCGTTGACTCCATCGGCGGTTATGTCCGGCAATATCAGGTGCGGCCCGATCCGGCGCGCCTGGCGGGGCTTGGCCTGTCCTTCAGCGATATTGCCGCGGCGCTCGCCGCCAGCAACCAGAACCGGGGCGCCGGCTATGTGGAGCGGGGCGGTGAGGGCTATGTGGTGCGCTCCAGCGGCCGCCTGACCAGCATCGCGGACATCGGCGCCGTGGTGGTGACCACCCGCGCCGGCGTGCCGGTGCGCATTCGCGATGTGGCGACGGTTGGCGCGGGACAGGAGCTGCGGGTGGGCGCCGCCTCGGAAAATGGCCGCGAGGCGGTGGTGGGCACGGCGCTGATGCTCATCGGCGGCAACAGCCGCGACGTGGCCGCCGCCGCTGGCGAGAAGTTGCGCGAGATCGCCGGTCTGCTGCCGCCGGGCGTGGAGGTGAAGCCGGTGCTGGACCGCACCACTTTGGTGGACGCCACCATCCGCACCGTCGCCAGAAACCTCACGGAAGGGGCGCTGCTGGTGATCGCCGTGCTGTTCCTGATGCTCGGCAATATCCGCGCCGCCGTGATCACGGCGCTGGTGATTCCGCTGGCCATGCTGATGACCATGACCGGCATGGTCCGCGCCGGCGTCAGCGCCAATCTCATGAGCCTCGGCGCGCTGGACTTCGGCCTGATCGTCGACGGCGCGGTGATCATCACCGAGAACGCCCTGCGGCGGCTCGGCCTGCGCCAGCACGAACTGGGCCGCGGACTGGGGCTGGAGGAACGTCTCGCGGTGGTGCGCCAGTCAGCGGAGGAGATGATCCGGCCCACGGTTTACGGCCAGGCGATCATCATCCTCGTCTATGTGCCCATGCTGTCGTTCAGCGGCGTCGAGGGGCGCATGTTCACGCCCATGGCGCTCACGGTGATCATGGCGCTGGCCAGCGCCTTCGTGCTGTCGCTCACCTTCGTTCCGGCAATGATCGCCATCGTCATCTCCGGCAGGGTTCTGGAGAAGGATGTGGCGATCGTGCGCTGGCTGAAGGCGCTGTACCGGCCAGCCCTGGGCGCCAGCCTGCGCCGCCCGGTCATCACCCTGCTTGCCGGCGTGCTGCTGGCGGTGGCGGCCGGCGGCATGTTCCTGCGTCTTGGCCAGGAGTTCATCCCCCAGCTGGATGAGAAGAACCTCGCCATGCACGCCATGCGCATTCCCTCGACCTCGCTCAGCCAGTCGCTGGCGATGCAGCTGTCGGTGGAGCGCGAGATCAGCGCCCTGCCGGAGGTGGCGCTGGTGTTCTCCAAGACCGGCACGGCGGAGGTCGCCTCCGACCCCATGCCGGTGAACGTTTCCGACACTTTCATCATGCTGAAGCCGGAAGCGGAGTGGCCGGATCCGGAACTCGGCAAGGAGGCGCTGATCGCGAAAATCCGCGCCGCGGCTGAGACAGCGCCCGGCAACAACCTGGAGTTCACCCAGCCGATCCAGATGCGCTTCAACGAACTGCTGGCGGGCGCGCGCGGTGATCTGGCGGTGAAGGTGTTTGGCGATGATTTCGCCCGGCTGGCGCCGGCGGCCGAAGCGATCGCCGCGCAACTGCGGGCCACCCCGGGCGCGGTCGACGTGAAGGTCGAGCAGATTTCCGGTCTGCCGTTCCTCAACATTGACGTCGACCGGCAGGAAATCGGCCGGCTGGGCCTCAGCCTCGCGGCGGTTCAGGATGTGATTGGCGCGGCGATCGGCGGCCAGCACGTGGGCCAGATTTTCGAGGGCGACCGGCGCTTCGACATTGTCATCCGGCTCGACGACGCCCTGCGCGCCGATCTGGAGGCGTTGAAGAACCTGCCGGTGGCCTTGCCCGCCGGCCCGCCAGCGCCAGCGGGCGCCTCTGGCGGCTCAGCCGGGTTGCGCTCCGTGCCGCTGCGCCAGGTGGCGCGGATATCGGTTGAGGAAGGGCCCAACCAGATCAGCCGCGAAAACGGCAAACGCCGCATTGTCGTCACCGCCAATGTGCGCGGTCGCGACATCGCCTCGGTGGTGGAGGACGCCCGTCAGCGCATCGCCGCCCATGTCGCCTTGCCCTCCGGCGCGTGGCTGGCGTGGGGCGGCCAGTTCGAGAACCTGGCCGCGGCCCGGCAGCGGCTGATGATCGTCACGCCCGCCTGCTTCCTGCTGATCTTCATCCTGCTGTTTCAGGCGCTTGGCTCGACGCGCGACGCCCTGCTGGTGTTCAGCGCCGTGCCCTTCGCGCTCACGGGCGGCGTCATCGCCCTGTGGCTGCGCGGCATGCCGTTCTCGGTGTCCGCCGCCGTGGGTTTCATCGCCCTGTCGGGCGTGGCGGTGCTGAACGGCCTGGTGATGATCAGCCGCATCCGCCAGCTGGCGGAGGAGGGCGCGCCCATGCGCGAGGCGGTGTGGGAGGGGGCGCTCACCCGTTTCCGGCCGGTGGTGATGACGGCGCTCGTCGCCTCTCTGGGCTTTCTGCCCATGGCGCTGGCGACCGGGGCGGGAGCCGAGGTGCAGAAGCCGCTGGCCACCGTGGTGATCGGCGGCCTGGTCAGCGCCACCCTGCTGACCCTGCTGGCGCTGCCGACGCTCTACGTCCTGTTGGGCGCGGCCGGACGCAAGGCCGAAGCGCCGGCCACGGGCTGAGCCATGCTCCGGGCGGGCGACAGCGCCGGCCCGGAGTGTTTCTGGCGTTCAGGTCTGGAGCGCTTTTCCAACCAGGCGGCGCCGTCTGGGTCGCTCAAAACAAGGGAAACTGGAGCAATTCCCGATCCATGCGGATCGGGAATTGCCCTAACGTCCCAGCAGATTGGTTTTGACCAGATCAATCACCTCATCGCCGCGCCCGCTCATCACCGCGCGCAGCATCCACAGGCCAAAGCCCTTTGCCTGCTCCAGCGCGATGGTCGGTGGAATCGACAGCTCCTGCTTCGCCGTCACCACATCCAGCAGCGCCGGGCCCTCGTGGGCGAGGATTTTCGCCAGGGCTTCGGGCAGGTCGCCGGGGTCTTGGACGCGCAGCGCCATGATGCCCATGGCCCGGGCCATCGCGGCGAAGTCCGGGTTTTCCAGATCAACGCCTGTCTCGACAAAACCCGCCGCCTTCATCTCCATGGCGACGAAGCCGAGCACGCCATTGTTGAAGATGACGACCTTCACCGGCAGTTTCTCCTGGGCCAGCGTGATCAGGTCGCCCATCAGCATGGTGAAGCCGCCATCGCCCGAGAGCGAGATCACCTGCCGTCCCGGCTGCGCCGCCTGGGCGCCGATGGCCTGGGGCAGGGCGTTGGCCATGGAGCCATGAACGAGCGAGCCCAGCAGCCGGCGGCGGCCATTCATCTTCAGGTAGCGCGCCGTCCAGATAGTCGGCGTGCCCACGTCGAAACTGAACGCCGCGTCGTCCGCCGCCAGTTCGCTGACCAGCCGCGCCACATATTGCGGATGGATCGGTTTGCGGCCCGGCGTTCCTTCGGCCAGGGCGTCGAGCCCGGCGCGGGATTTCACATAACGGGCGAGGCTGTCGTCCAGATGCTGGCGATCCTGCTTCGCCGCCAGGCGCGGCGACAGGGCGGCGATCGTCGCCTTCACGTCGCCGACCACGCCAAGTTCTAGCTTGCAGCGGCGGCCGAGATTGGCCGGGCGGATATCCACCTGGGCGATCACCGCGTCGTCGGGTAGAAACTGCTTGTAGGGAAAATCCGTCCCCAGCATCAGCAGCATGTCGCAGGCCTGCATCGCCTCATAGCCGGAGGCGAAGCCGATCAGCCCGGTCATGCCGACGTCATACGGATTGTCGTATTCCACGTGTTCCTTGCCGCCCAGCGCATGGACGATGGGGCTCTTCAGCGTTTCGGCCAGCGCCATCAGTTCGGCGTGGGCGCCGGCGCAGCCGCGCCCGCAGAACAGCGTCACGCGTCTTGCGTCGTTCAGCAGGCCCGCCAGCCGGTCGAGCTCCGCCGGCGCAGGGGTGACGACGGGCGCGGGCGGCAGCAATCCGGCCTTCGGCGACACGGCGCGCGCTGGCGCCTCCTGCAGGGCGACGTCGCCGGGGATGACCACGACGGCGACGCCGCGTTGGCCAATGGCGGCGCGCACGGCGTTTTCCATGACATAAGGCATCTGCCTGGGATCGGAGACAAGCTCGCAATAGACGCTGCATGTGCGGAACAGGTCCTGGGGATGCGTCTCCTGAAAATAGCCGCCGCCAATTTCCTGGGAGGGGATTTGCGCCGCGATGGCCAGCACCGGCGTGCGGCTGCGCTGGGCGTCGAACAGGCCGTTAATCAGGTGCAGGTTGCCCGGCCCGCACGAGCCGGCGCAAACGGCAAGCTGGCCGGTGATCTGGGATTCGCCCGACGCCGCAAAGGCCGCGACCTCCTCGTGTCGCACATGCACCCAGCGGATGCGCGCCCTGCGGCGCAGGGTCTCGGTGAGCCCGTTGAGGCTGTCGCCGACCACGCCATAGATGCGCGCGACGCCTGCCTGCTCGAGAGTTTCCACCATGAGGTCGGCGATGTTTCGGGTGGCCATCCGTATCAGTCCAGCAGGTTGGTGGGCGGATTGGCCCGTCAGGGGCCTTGCGGTTCCACAGACGTGGCCGCGCCCCGGGGGGCAAAGGCGCGCCTGAAGCGGGCCAGTGCGCCACCGCCGCGCGGCCGTGGCGCGTCCGCAGAAGGCTGCCGGGCCAGTCAAACCCATTTCCACGTCTCCGTCACGTCACGAAGCCGACGGAAGGTCCGCCGCCCGCGGGGTCGGTGTTGCATCGCATAAATATGATCGAACGGACTTTAACTGTCCGATCGGTAACTTTAAGCTGCCTGAACGAAGCCGTGGCGATCCGCCAGGCGGGACGCCAACAGATCTGGGGGAGAGGCGCATGACCGGGCAGGCCGCATTGACGCGGGCGGATAACGACCAGTTCCAGCAACTGGCCGTCCGCGTGCAGGACATGATCCGGCGCGCCATGAACGCGGACGTGAGCATCAGTGATTTTGGCGTGATGGAGGATGGTCACGCCGGCCTGACCTACGGGTTTGACGTGCGCGACTCTGGCGGCGCCATGCGCGGCGGCCATATCCTGAAAATGGCGCCGGCCGGCGTCACCCGGCGCGGCAACACCGACGTCTACCGCCAGTACCCGCTGCTCCAGGCTTTGAAAGCGGAGGGGCTTCTGGTTCCTGAGGTTCCGTGGGCTTCGGCGGGCGAGGATTTGCTGGGCGCGCCGTTCATCGTCATGGAAAAGCTGCCAGGCCGCGTCTTTGTCGTCTGGGAGCCGCACGCCTCGTTCGCGGATGACCCGGCGACGGCGCGCTCCGTCTGGCTGCAGACCGCGACGCTGCTGGCCAGCGTGCACCGGATCGACTGGCGCACGGCGCTGCCGGACTGGGAGGCGCCGCGCCTGCTGCTGGAGGAGATCGACCGCTGGAAGTCGGTGCTGCGCCATGCGGACAATCCGGCCTGGGCGGCGGCCGGGCAGGCGCTCGACGCCGCCCTGCGCGCCAGCCTGCCGGACCCGGCGCCCATCGGCCTGGTGCATGGCGACTACCAGCCGGGCAACATCCTGTTCGACAACGGCCAGGCGACCGGCATTATCGACTGGGAGCTGGCCTCCATCGGCGCCCAGGGGCTCGATGTGGGCTGGATGCTGATGATGTCGGACGGGCGGGCCTGGGACGCGGGCTGGCAGCCGGTGGCGCCGGTTTCCGGCGAGGACATCGTCGCCGCCTACGCCGCGGCCGGGGGGCCGGCGCTGGCCAATCTGGCCTGGCATCAGGCGCTCGCCCAGTATCGCCTCGGCGCCATTGCCTGCCTCAACGTCAAGCTGCATCGCACCGGCAGGCGCCGCGATGACCTGTGGGAGCGCTTCGCCCCCTCCATCGCAACCCTGTTCGGCCATGGCCTTCGCCTGGTGGAAGGCGCGGCGAGGTGAGCGCTCCCGTTCGCGATCATGGGATCGCCCACGCATCCTGAACAAAAGCCCCGGCGTCGCCGCCGGGGCTCCCGATAGCAGGCTTTGAACGTCAGCCTCAGGCGACGTTGCGCTCGCGGTTGTCCCAATAGGGCTTGCGCAGGTCGCGCTTCAGGATCTTGCCCGCGCCGGACATTGGCAGTTCCGTGCGGATTTCAACGCTGCGCGGGCATTTGTAGCCGGCGATCCGCGCCTTGCAGAAGGCAATGACGTCGTCCTGCGTGGTTTCCGCGCCGGGCTTCAGAACGATCACCGCGTGCACCGTCTCGCCCCAGTGGTCGTGGGGAATGCCGATGACGGCGCATTGCAGCACGGCGGGGTGCTGGGCGACGGTGTTCTCCACCTCGGTGGAATAGATGTTCTCGCCGCCGGAGATGATCATGTCCTTGATGCGGTCGACGACGAAGACGAAGCCGTCCGCGTCCATGTAGCCGCCGTCGCCGGTGTGCATCCAGCCGTCGATCACCGCCTTGGCGGTTTCCTCGGGCCGCTGCCAGTAGCCCATCATCACCGTGTCGCCGCGCACGACGATCTCGCCGATTTCGCCGCGCGGCAGTTCCCTGTTGCTGTCATCGACGATGCGTACGTCAACGCCGAAGGTGGCGCGGCCGGCCGAGCGGTGGCGGCCGATGTCGCGCGCCGCGCCCACATGATTGGCGGCGGAATTGCAGGTGGCGATGGGCGACAGCTCGGTCATGCCGTAGAGTTGCACGAAGCCGGCGCCGGGCAGGCGCGCCGCCGCCCTGTCCAGCACCGCCTCACTGATCGGCGAGGCGCCATAGACGATGCGGCGCACGCTGGAGAGATCGAACCCGGCGATGGCCGGGCTGTCGACCAGCATCTGGATCATGGTGGGCACCAGCAGCATCTCGGTCGCCTTGTGGCGCTGGATGAGGTCAGCCAGACCCTCCGGGCTGAACGACTTCAGAATGACGTTGCAGCCGCCGCTGATCAGCAGCGAATACATCGCGGCGCCATTGGCCAGGTGGAACATCGGCGCGGCGTGGATATACACCGTGTCCGACGCGAACAGGCCCTCGGCCAGGGCGTTCATGGCGTTGGCCACCAGATTGCCGTGGCTGAGCATGACGCCCTTGGAGCGGCCAGTGGTGCCGCCGGTATAGAAAATGCCGGCCAGCGCATCGCGATCGCACATGGCGTCGTCCACCGCCGTGGCCCCGGCCAGCAGGGCCTCATAGCTCGGGATGTCGGCCGGGGCGGGCGCGTCGTCGGCCCAGACCAGCGCCACGCCGGGAACCTGCGCCGCCAGTTCGCGCGCCGGCTGCTCGAACGCCGCGTCGATGAACATGATCTTCGCGCCGCAATCCTCCAGCGCATCGCGGTTCTCGGCGACGCTCCAGCGGATATTGAGCGGCACGATCACCGCGCCAGCCCAGGCGGTGGCGAGGTAAAGCTCAAGGTAGCGGCTGCTGTTCAGCGACAGCACGGCGACGCGGTCGCCCCGCTGCACGCCCTGTTGCTGCAACACGCCGGCGAGTCTTGCGACGCGATCGCCGACCTCGCCCCAAGTGAGGGACCGGTCGCCGTCGATGACGGCGGTCCCGTTGCGATTGACCTGAAGCGCCCGGCGCAGGCCGTGGGTGATGTTCATGGTGCCTTCTCCCTCTGGCGTCCCAAACTGTTTTTGCGGGCCGTTATTGTTGCTGGTCGCTGGCTGGCCGCAGGCCGCGACCTTGTCAGGCGGTGTTGGCGATGCCCTCCGTCAGGCGCAACGCCATTTCGTCGGCGATCTGCTCCGGCGAGCGGTCGCCGTCTGGCTGGATCCAGTGTCCGATCCAGTTCAGCGCGCCGGCGATGGCGAAGGCGGTGAGCTTGACGTCGCAGGGGCGGATCGAGCCATCGGCGATGCCCTCGCTGATGAAGGCGCGGAAACCGGCGTCGATCAGCCGCTTGCCGGCGCGCACCTCACGCCGCGCTTCGGGCGACAGCACCCGGTCGTCGATGCGCACCAGGCACTGGCCGAAGTCCTGGGCCATGGTCAGGGCGTGACCGCGGATCAGCCCGCGCAGGCGGAACAGGCCATCGCCGTCCTGCTCCCGCATCCGGCTCAGCGCGCCCTCGGACAGTTCCTGACCGAGGCTGTAACACTCGACGAGGATTTCTTCCTTGTTGGCGAAATAGTTATAGAGCGCCGGCTTGGTGATGTTCAGCCGCTCCGCCACCTCGTTCAGCGAGGTGCGGTCATAGCCCTGTTCCAGGAACAGATGCACCGCGACGCGCAGCACCGCCTCGCGTTTGATGTCCCGGGCGCGACGCCGGTCCTCGAAAGGCTCCCATGGCGACGTGATGTCTGGGACTTTCCTGCTCCTGGACCTGGTCATGTCAAGCGCCCGTTTCCTCTCTGCTGAATGGCGGGTCGACCGGAGGCCGCCGGTGGCAGAGTCAATATATTACCATTCGGTCATGTCAAGACTTCGCGATAACACGGCCGCCGGGATGGGCCATGCGATCTGCCGTCTGCCGCAGCGGCATATCTGGACTTCGTAACGGCATCCTTGCCATGTTTGCTCCAGCGCCAGTTTTCCTGGCCATTTGCCGCAAGGCAGGGCGTGGATGACGGCGGGCGCATGAAGCGGGGGCGCCGGCGCGGCGCGCCAGAAAGACTTGGGGGAGGGCTGACAATGAAACGGCTGTTGCGGATCATTCCTGCGGTTGTGCTCGGGCTTGGACCGGCCGCCGCCCCGGCTGACGCCCGGAACTATCCCTGCTCGAAGGGCAAGGGCGGCGTCTCCCATTGCAAGAACGGCAAATTCGTCTGCAAGGATGGCTCCATCAGCCAGTCGAAGCGCACATGCAGCCGCTAGATCCGCGCGGGCCGCCAAATGGGTGCGCCAGGCGCAACGCCAACGCCAGGCAAAACGCCAGCGCCAGGCAAAACGCAGCGCGAGGATAGAAACAGCAAACAGCCGACGGAGCACGGGAGCCGGGCCGGCCCGCCGGCCCGATCTGCCCGGACTGGCCACTGTCAAAGCGAGTCTGCCAGTTGCAAGGATCGCCTGCTGCGTCTGCGCTCCTGGCGTGGGAACGGAGGACGTCAGGTCGTTGACGCCTGAGCGACCAAGCCCCGCCTGCGCCGCTGGCTCGGGCCTGGATGGAAACAGGCCGGAAACGGAAGAGAGTTTGCCGGACGGCCCTGCCGGACTGGCTGCTTTCAAAGCGGGTCTGTCAGCCGCAAGGATGCCTCAACGTCGCTGGTGCAGGAGCGGGAGCGGGACAAAGGCGTCAGGTTGCTGACGCCAGGGGCCGGCCAGCCAGGCTCTGCCCTTGCCTCGCGCCAGGATGGACCCGGCCCCCAAAGCACCGGCGCCGGGTCCATTCGCCGGGCCGGCTGCTGTCAGGCCAGCCTGCCATTTGTGGGGAGCGCGACTGCGGTGACGCCTGCGCCCGTGATGCAGGAACCGGTCGCCCGGTTATGGTTGCGCCACCGCTTTTGCCGATCATGAATGGTGATGGAGGGGCTAAGCTTTAAGGCGGGCCATGCTCTCAATCCTGAAGCGCCCTGCGCCGCCCGGCAAAACGGCCCCGCGCGCGACCCACCCGTTGATTTCATCCTCAATGTTTACGCCGAGTTTCAGCAAAACGGTCCCGCGCGCGCGACCCACCTGACCCCGCGCGAACCCCAAGCTGGCCCGTCACCCCCCCGCCAGGTTCGCGCCTCTGCCAAGCCTATGATTTATAATTCATTTCCAGCGCATAACCCGCGCAAGGCTCGCCTCCCGGATCCACCCCGGCGTTGTTCGCGCAACCGGAAACAATTGCAACCTGCGCCCAGCAGAATAGTACTGGAGCTGTCGCCCCCCACGCGGGGGCGTGGATCGAAACGGTTGCGGCCTGCTCGGCTGCTGCGGAGGTTGCTGGTCGCCCCCCACGCGGGGGCGTGGATCGAAACTTTGACGGCGACTTTTTCGACCATGTATCGCTGGTCGCCCCCCACGCGGGGGCGTGGATCGAAACACAGTCTGCCGGACCTTGGCCGCTTCCGCACGGGTCGCCCCCCACGCGGGGGCGTGGATCGAAACAACGCCCTGGTGTTGGGGCCGTGCATGGATACTTGTCGCCCCCCACGCGGGGGCGTGGATCGAAACGCGCCTGCAGCCAGTTGGGGTCGCCGCCGCAAAAGTCGCCCCCCACGCGGGGGCGTGGATCGAAACCACGCGGCTGCCGGAATTGAAACCCGAACCGGAAGGTCGCCCCCCACGCGGGGGCGTGGATCGAAACCCGCAACGCCGCTGCAAAGTTTGGTGGCAAGGCCCGGTCGCCCCCCACGCGGGGGCGTGGATCGAAACAATGCCTACAGCGATAGGCGCAGCAGTAGCTTTGTCGCCCCCCACGCGGGGGCGTGGATCGAAACTCGTCAAGGTCTGAGGCGATCAGGCCGGCCCTCGTCGCCCCCCACGCGGGGGCGTGGATCGAAACGACGTCGGATGGGACGCGGCCTCTGTCGATCGGATGTCGCCCCCCACGCGGGGGCGTGGATCGAAACAACTCCGTCACATCCAAATGGGAGCCGTCGTCAATGTCGCCCCCCACGCG
>Ga0180216_1000256_pt1 | contig 60110 bp, 49 predicted proteins | sample eDN3rd37CBELigMG_FD_128879 | JGI IMG/M metagenome (GOLD analysis project Ga0180216, IMG submission 128879) | Enriched Miracle-Growth compost microbial communities from Emeryville, California, USA - eDNA 3rd pass 37_C BE-Lig MG (version 2)... ...
AGTGTGGACAGCTGCATATCTACTAGGAGTACATACTGAGTACTGGAGTGTGGACAGCTGCATATCTACTAGGAGTACATACTGAGTACTGGAGTGTGGACAGCTGCATATCTACTAGGAGTATAGAGTGAGATACTAGACCACGAAGCAGTGTAGAGTATATAGCTGTCATCTCTACTATTAGACGATGGACTGAATCACCTACTAGATATAGCAGACAGTCAGTGTTATGGAGTATACTGTGCAAAACGATAGTAATGTCTAATAGTGGAGAAGAGTGTCCTATATGCTATGAGCGTACTGCAGTCATTAAGTATATGGTTACTAGTCCGTGCTGTGGAGGGAAAGCATGCAGGGACTGTTACCTTACTTATCTGCTGGGAGGTACAGTGCATAGCTGTATGTATACTCAGGACTGTGGTGCACTGTTCACGAGGAAGACTCTGTATCAGATGTTCAAGAAGGTGGACTGTGATAAGCTACTGAAGCATGCAGCTGAACTACTCTTTGAGGTAGAGCAGCAGCACATAGTCAAGTACCATGACTTGAAGGCACTACAGAGAGCTAGAGCTCATCTGCAGGAGATGATACGCAGCTCTAGCATCTGGTTAGATACTGCTCTTAAGCCATCTAACCCTAGTAATATGGACAGTGTAAGTACCTTCTTAGAGAGTAGTACTGATGAGAAGATAGATGAGGCAATAGCTGTATACAAGAAGCATATGAAGACAGTCAAGGCTGCCTACGAAGAGTACAATAACATCAATAAGGCCTATACCGCTAAGTATGGAGGTACAGGTGATGAAGAGGATGAGGATGTGCAGAAGATACTGAAGAAGGGATACATGTCATCAGTGCGCTGTCAGGTAGATGGCTGTGGTGGATATACTGATATATCGTGGACCTGCGTTAAGTGCGGTAGTATAGTCTGTAAGAGGTGTGGAGAGGTCGAGAAGAAGTATATCTCCAGGAATCAGAGAGAGATAGCACGTGATACGAAGCGTGAAGACTGCGATCTAGATAGTACAGCATCTGGAGGGGATACTGACGAGGAAGAGGATGGGACTGTACATGTCTGTCGTGAGGATGATATACAGAGCTTCAAGCAGATACTACTCAGTGCTAGACCATGTCCTAACTGTAAGACATTCATACATAAGATCTCTGGCTGTAATGATATGTGGTGCACCACATGTAATACAGGCTTCAGATGGAATACTATGAAGCCTATAACTAAGGAGCACTTTCACAACCCTCATCGTGCAGAGTACATGAAGAGGATGAAGGAGCTGGGTATAGAAGTCAGTACTGTATCAGATACTAGTGAGGATGGATGGGTACAGTATGGACAGCTTAGAGAGAAGTCTGCATCACTATCTGAGATGTGTAGGTTCATGCACAAGTACAGAGAGGTGTGTGATAATATGATCGTTACCTATGACTCGCTGACTAATGAGAAGGCCAGACTGAAGTACATAGAAGGTAGCATAGATAGGAAGAGATTCATCAGCATCTGTCGCACTAACATGACTAAGCTGGATAAGGCTAGAGATGAGAGAGCTGTATTGGAGAACATGTGCATGTCTATCAATGAGCATCTGAAGCAGTATCTTAATGGTGAGCTGTCTAAGAGACAGTCATACGAGTACTGTATAGATGCCATTAATAGTGCTAATGAACAGCTACAGGATATGCGTAGAATCAAGCTATACAATACAGTCCGTACTATATCTACTGATGAGCTGAGCTACATACAGAAGATAGAGAAGATACCAGATACCTATCATTCATCTGATAGCGGTAAGGTCAAGCATACAGACAAGATGAAGGATGCAGATTCAGCTGCTGTAGTGATAGAGCTGAATATATAGACTGTCACACTATACCTCACACCGACTCATTCTACAGTACATAGTAGTAGATACACTACTATGTATACCATCTGTGGACAGCTTAATAATGCATCTCGTGATACTATCTACTGGTGATACGAGTACTGGTAAATACCATATACTGATGAATGCTACTGATCTTGAACTGATGTATCTCTGCACTGACACTACTCTTAAGGTGGATAGTACAGTCACTAAGCTGCCTAAGATAGATGGATGCTGTTCAGATGCTGCTGATCCAGACTATGTTGAGGAGGATGGTACCTTTCTGTACTCACATCTGTGCGATGTACCAGTCTCTATAAGTATGTACTTTACACTGAGTACTATAGTTATAGATGCTTGGGACTTCCATAGAGGGGCGCATGTTAGAGCTGATCTGTTCAACAGTATGGATCAGCTACAGAGTCTGACTCTCAAGGGAGTTATCATTAGGATAGAGGGGGCTGTCTACTGAGCAGATACTCAATGTACCTAGTCTAGGTATATAGATGGACTCCGAGGACTAGATATTCAGCCTGTACTAGATAGACTGACTGCACTCCAGGTACTGAAGATCAAGGCATTCACTGTGAGTATTCCAGATCAGCCTATCAATCTGTCTGGACTATCCCAGTTAGAGACTGCAGTAATCTGCTACTATATGCAGACTCTACCAATAGTGAGCAGCAATAACAGTAAGCTCAGTACACTCAAGGTCAAGAGATACAGACCAGAGAATGCTGTCGATGTAGGAGGATCTGAGATAGATGAAGAGCTGATAGAGTGGACTGCTCTCTCCAGTGATCAGTGTATTCACTCAGTAGATTGGTCCTGTCTTAAGGATACAGCACTCTCTACTCTGGAGCTGCACGGAGTATTCGATAGATCAGATGATGGATCTTACGTTAATCCAGACTGGCTAGATACTCTACTATCTAAACAACAACTACAGTCCATATCACTACAGTATATCTGCACAGATGGACAAGTAGAAGGAGAACAGGCTGCGTACAGTTACAGTGATTAGTAGAGGTATAGTACTGGGATTAGTGGAGGTAGGAGTACTAGGATTAGCAGCATATAGTACTGGGATTAACTACTATATTAAATGAGGTACGCGTCAGACTTCGCTAGAGTAATCAGTCCAGTAGACTTAGAGGACTTCTACGGATATATTGAACGGAGAGCAGGACACAGTAATGGAACTGATCTGCAGTACAGTACTTATGAACTAGATCATAGACTGCGTATATATAGAGGACCATTAGCTCAATATATATCAGATGTAGGAAGACCAACTGTCCATGAGATAGTACTACCAGATCAGTCTAGACTAGCAGTAGTACTGTATGATACTGTTACATTACTGTACCTGTATAATGCACATATAACAGAGTGTATGACTATAGAAGGTGGAGAGAACAGATTGGATGGAATAGTACTGATCAATAGTCAGATAGACTGCCCTCTACATATAGGATCAGATGTAGTATTCAGAGAGGTAATAGTCTAGATATATATCATGTATTGTAGTGATATATATTAATAGTACAGACTGAGTATTGGTACTGCAGTTCAATAGGTCGTATAATAGTACTGAACACTAGGTCGAATAGTACTGTAGATCAGACTGCTGGTAGGACTGTATACTAGGCGTAGTACATGTGCTGACTTCTAGATGATCAGTACGTATGTATATCCACTGTACAGTTTACTCTCTGGTGCATGGGTCAGAGCTAGCCATCTATCTGGTATATAGGGTAACCACTTATCTTTAAGTAGTACTCTGCCTACTAATCCTACTGTTACTTCTCTTACAGTACTATCCTCCGTATATCCTTCTCTCAATACAGGCTGCTCATCTTCATCTAGTATGAGCTCTAGAGTATCAGGATCTCTCTCATGTTTAAGTAGGGACTTGCCCTCACCTACTATGGTAGGAGTACTGGATACTATACCTACGATTCTCATGTCCTTACGCTTGAGATGATCCTCAGAGAATAGATGTGCAGCTCCAGTACTATCTACTGTTATTAGGTCACCTGCCTTTGGAGTTACTGAGCAGTCTGCTACTCTGAATGTCTCTGCGTAGTCAGATCCAAATGCGCACGTATATAGCCTTCTAGTCCATGTTACTCCCTCTCTATTCACTAAGAAGACATCTTTTCTATCAACAGTAGCAGGACCAGATCCATATCCTACTTGGAACAGTACTGGGGACCTACCATCTCCCTGATATTCTTCAGTAGTGCCATCTGCATTGAACTGTATAACTGTTCCATCTCTAGCCGTGCTTGGTCTATTAATATCAGATCCGAATCTAACGTCATTATATCTACCTATCACTACATGGTCATTGTTATCACTGTTAACTAGACCCTGTCCTCCCAATAATACAACATTATGAAGTAGATTAGGTGAAGGTGAAACGCTTGGTCTAAGATCTATAGTATTATCTATACCACCAATGATAGTATGATTGGACATGCTACGGCGAAAAAATTCGGGATCATAATTATATGTCATAATGATACTGTTATTGTTACCACCTAGTATATTAGAATGCTTTATTATAGACCATGGGTTACTCTGATCACCTATGTTATTACCCTGCCCTCCTACTATAATATTGTGATTGGCAGCAATACCAAAAGCTCGCTCAGTATATATAGTACTATCAGAGCTGCCTAATATATGTGAGTCATGATGGTGTACTCTATTATTCTGTCCGCCTATTATAGTACTCCTATCTCCTCTAGCCACTTGATTAGGAGCAGTTCTATTCATCTGCAGATCTATAGCATTAATACCTCTACATTCTCCGTCTAAGTCTGCAACTATAGCACCATTACCTAATGGTATCAGACCCAGAGTAGCATTAGTATCAATAGTATTGGGTGTGATATAATGTATATCACCTGATGTACAGCTTGTCACTAACAGTCCATCATCTATGTATGTTAGTCCTGATCCTGCAGGACCTGTATCTCCAGTCCACCCAGTATATCCTGTATACCCTGTAGGTCCAGTATAGCCTGTAGGTCCAGTACTGCCTTCTATTCCCTGTGCTCCAGTAGCTCCTGACTCTCCTTGAGGGCCAGTACTTCCTTGAGGACCTGTACTTCCTTGAGGACCTGTACTACCCTGAGGTCCTGCACTACCCTGAGGACCTGTACTTCCTTGAGGTCCAGTACTACCCTGAGGACCTGTACTTCCTTGAGATCCTGTACTTCCTTGAGGACCTGCACTACCCTGAGGGCCAGTACTTCCTTGAGGGCCTGTACTTCCCTGTGGTCCCGTGTATCCTGTAGCCCCTATACTGCCAGTAAATCCTTGTGGTCCAGTGCTACCTTCTGGTCCCTGATCTCCAGTAGGACCTGGTTCTCCAGGCCGTCCCTGCGGACCTGTACTACCCTGAGGTCCTGTACTTCCTTGAGGACCTGTACTTCCTTGAGGTCCAGTACTACCCTGAGGCCCTACACTACCTTGAGGACCTGTACTTCCTTGAGGACCTGTACTTCCTTGAGGTCCAGTACTTCCTTGAGGTCCAGTACTTCCTTGAGGTCCAGTACTTCCTTGAGGTCCAGTACTTCCTTGAGGTCCAGTACTACCCTGAGGCCCTACACTACCTTGAGGACCTGTACTTCCTTGAGGACCTGTACTTCCTTGAGGTCCAGTACTTCCTTGAGGTCCAGTACTACCCTGAGGCCCTACACTACCTTGAGGACCTGTACTACCCTGAGGCCCTACACTACCTTGAGGACCTGTACTTCCTTGAGGTCCAGTACTACCCTGAGGACCTGTACTTCCTTCTATATCTAGCTCTTGTAGTGCAGCTACTAGATCTGATAACGGTAGTATGACTGTATCTACTTCTACTATATCCATAGTTTGTAAGCTATCTATATTCTACATATGACTGTTCTACTATTGTCATATGTACTCATCTGATCAGTACGTAAGTATACCCATCATATACCTTACTCTCTGGTGCATCAGTTAGAGCTAACCATCTGTCTGGTATATATTACCAATACAGTATGTAGCTGATTACCAATACAGGCGAGAGATACTCTTCAGTACAGTTACTATACTGATTAGTAGTACGGACAGTGCAGATGAGACTGCTGTTCAGTATAGATAGTGTATTGTTAATGTACAGTTAACATACTAATTGTAGACAGTATGGACAGCTGCTCTCTCGTATAGATGTACAGACTGATCAGTAGTACAGTATGAGACTGATTACTGCAGATGTATACTAATCGCCAGTACACTAGAGTGAGTTATTATCTATACGAACAGTCCAGTAATTAGTCTATGACTGTACAGTATAGGATAGGATTACTGGACATATATATGAGTGAACAGTCTCACACTATATTCACACTAGTACAGTAGCTGTACTGAACAATAGCTCATATGTGTACTAGTGATCAGCTATATACTGCACTACATCTATACTAGTAATCAGTGTAGTAGCTGTACTGAATAGCAGCCCAACTGATACTAGCATTACTCTAATTAGCTGTACTAGTAATCAGCTATATACTGTACTAGTGATCAGCTACATACTGTACTACTATTAGTCTTAGAGATAGGCTGAGTTCTCTACGACAGCTCTGAGTATATCTGTATAGTAAGACAGTCCCTGTATCATATTAGCTGGTCTGTTAATATGATAGTTGATGTACAGTATCTAGTCTAGATTACTCAACCAGTGAGTGAACACAGTGAGTGAACACAGTGAGTGAATGAAGTGACCGAACGGCGAAGAGGACTTAGGATAAGCTCTCGAGTCAGTGAAGGAGCATAGCAACTGAACACAGTTACAAGGATTGTAGCCACTGTTGGGAGATGTCAGCCATTATCCTCTGCTGTTCATCTCTACAGATCGTAGCGATACTGTCGACTTGATCTCCGTAGTCTCCGACATAGTAGTGGTTAGCCCCCTCTACGATGAAGAAGTCAGTTACTGCTGGATTGTATGGACCGAACTCATCTTTGTAACGCATGTAGCCTCCAGGATTGACGTCATCTAGTGTACCGAAGATGTTGCAGACTGGTACTGTTCTGAAGGTATAGTCCATAGCTAGTCTGCCTGCATACATCATGATAGAGTCGTACTTAGGAGATGGAGCTATAACGTAGGACATACCAGCAGCCATTCCTCCAAGAGAGTGACCGCTGAGTGTCCACTTCTCTAGATGAGTGAAGTTACTGTGATTGACTATACGCTGTCCTTCTCTAATTGCATGGAGGGATGAACGCTGTGTAGCAGCTGGTATCACTACAGTATATCCTCTATTCCTTAGTTCAGTAGCTAAGCCTCCATAGCCTGTAGGATGAAGTGCACCTCCAGTGTAGAAGACTATTCCTCTGGTAGCAGTCTCATTATTCCAGACGTACCATCTAGCAGGTACTGGTATATTAGGATCAGCATTATCTACTTCGAGTATGTAGTCTGCTCCGAAGTGCAGTCCTCTCTGATCTCCATATCTCCAGGCTAAGAGTCCAAGAGAGATGTATGCATGATTAGTGAGGGTGTCCTTAATGGCAGTACCTCTGCTGAGATTGATGTCTGCGTTCTGCGAGAGATAGAAGTATACAGTGTCTGTCTTCCTAGTCAGTATGTTCTCAAACACGAGCTCTACCCTCTTATTATTGAGCAGCTCCTTGAGATCTGAGTAGCCATTCTTCCTACTATCGACCACTATCTCTAAGTGTGTGAGCTTAGCAGCTACATTGAATGCTCCACTGTCATCTACCTCTATCCAGTCTCTATCTTCATTTAAGTAGGATACTCTAAGTACTCTGTAGAGTGGAGGTACTAGTAGTCTATTACTGTTCAGCTTGTTATTACTGTTCAGCACTCTGACTCCACTATTAGGTAGTGAGAAGAGGGGGAACTTCTCGAAGGCGAAGTCAGCGTCTGATGGCAGTAAGTCATCATCTGTACATAAGGAGAATGCGAAGTCCATATGCTCAAAGTCATAGTATACTACGTGAGTCTCGTACGATCCGTAGATACTGATCGCATCCTTAACAGTCTGTGCAGCTACTAGCTTATCATCTAGGCCATAGACTACAGTCAGTCCTCTCTTATCATCGCCAAGATGTACGTTGAAGTCTGCTGCTAACAGTACTACTCCTAGTATCTTAGCTCCATTGTCTATCTTAGCATACTTAGCAGCTAGCTGTCCACCTCTACCATGTCCAAGTAGAGTCCAGGCGTGTAGATCTAGATCAGCATCCAATGCATCTACAATCAGTCCATATACTTCTACGTCTGACTTACCAGTGATTGACTTCAGTATCACTACATGATGACCTACTGTAGCCATATCCCATGCATAGGGACTGTACGATCCTCCATGCACATTCTCATCAGGTATGATCAGCAGTCCTCTACTAGTGACAGGTCCACCATTACTAGGACTGAGTACGAAGCCTTCAGCTGAATAGACGTACATATGCTCTAGCTCTAGTACAGTCACATTAACTGTATCAGATGATGGACCAGATACCAGCATACTCTTAGCATACTGAGTAGGCTGACAGTAATCGTCAGCAGCTGCTCCAATAAATAGTGTCGTCAATACAAGTACGAGTATAGTATACATAAGCGCTATTTATATAGGGACAGACTATTTACTGCACAGTCGCTCTATCCTCAGTCAGTTCCTAATAGTATCACCACTAAGTCTATGTAATGTACCATAGATGCATACTGTACTGACCACTCAATGGTACCAATAATCAGACCTCTAATATAGCAGTCTGCACTAGAACTGAGTGGCAGATGTAGACACATTACTATATGGTAATGTGTGGCTCATTCACTGACTCTACTATTGGTGGAGACAGTCTGCTATCTCCCTCCATCTAGTCATCATAATGTGACACTGTATAGGGTGAACGGCGGAGTAGTCTGACTGCTATATCATCGCTGTTGTACTTCTTTTGTAGCTTCTCTGGTAGATAGATAGATAGTACATGATACCATGTTCATATTGAGATACAGCTGCTCTAGAGATTAGGACCGTGCAGTACTACGTATCTGTCTAGATCTCCATCTATAAGATTATCTGACAGGTCTAGTATTCTCGGCCTATCTGACTTGAATCTACCGTCTAGTCTGTCCTCTATATAGCAGCCTGACAACTATACTTCTTCTAGTGTACCGTTCTCATATAGACTCTTAGATATACCGTACATAAGCATCGAGTTAATCCTTACTATTCTCAGGGTGTTATGTCTGCATATCTCATCCAGCAGTCCAGAACAGTCGCCATGAATGCGATGTAGACGCAGCTCATCGATATTAGAATAACAGTTCAGCAGTCCCATCACTCTATCTATACGTAGTGCATCTGCACAGATCCACTGTAGATTAGACAGGTCTGTCCTCGACTCAAAGACTTCATCGCAGTCCAGCTCATTAGAGATTAGTGTCAGCTTCTCCACTGATATAGGAAGATTGTCTACTATCATATTATCATTCACACTCTGATCAGATGAATCACAGTACTGTATATACAGTATCTCTAGTCTAGATGGAAGCTGTATCTTACTCTTATCAGTCACTAGATCACAGTGATAGAGAGACAGCTTCTCTAGATACTGCAGCTGCTCGAACATGTCTATATGTACACTAATATGTGGTCTACTACGAGCATCTACTGCTCTACTAACTGATACTTCTCTCAGTCTCTTGAGTATTGATAGATCAGGTACAGTACTGAGATTACACGATACAGTGAGTGACATACGCATTACTCGCGACCTATCTACGTACTTAGACTCCTCATATACAGATCTGACGTTAGACTTACTGTTGATGTATCGTAATATCGTATATATGCTGCATCTGTCTCTATGATATGACAGCGATAGACTGTATGTATAGTATCATGCTGTCTAGAATACTATAATCAGTATTACATATTAGTCCTCTACTAATATGTATATCAGATGCCTCTACTCAATATGTACTATCTTCAGTTTACCTTCACTGTACATACTAGTATCTGGTGGTAGAGTAGACAGCACTACTACATGAGGACTCTTATAGATTATAGGCTGACCCTTAACGTAGAACATGGCATTCTTCTGCTCCTCTATTATCTGATAGGTACGTCTACTGATCTTACTATCAGTCAGATTGAATAGTATCATCTTAGGAGACAGACCTGTCCTCTTAATATATCTAGCTATAGACTGCTGATTAGCCTTATTAGCAGTAGGACTGCATAGACCTACACTCTCATACTCCATTATCATATGCTTAGTTATATCTAGTATATCATAGTATATACCCTCGCCATAGTACCAGTGTATAATTCTACGATCAGGCTCCTCATCTAGCAGATCTATTATACTCTGCTGCCAGTCAAGCATCTGATTATCTTCATTGAATGGCGACTTAGTATCAGCTGCTATCTTCCTATCCATACTCTCTTTATACTATAATTCACTATAGAATAGGCATGGAACAAGGGGAACAGTGCCATCTGTTCCAATATTCTCTTAGGGTTTAGGTCGAGTTACAGTACAGCTGCATTACTGGGCTTAAGCAGCTATATACAGTACTGAGACTGTACTGGAACGCCATGGGAGCAGTCCATCGTACTGTCTCTTAAGGTGATAGTAGGAGTAAATCATCATGAATCACTCAGTACTTAAGAAGGATATCAGCTACTGTCTAGACTGCATTAAGCAGAGCGTATACCTATGTGAGGACAAGCTATACGAGCAGACTGTCGACTTGCAGACTAAGAGAATGGAGAGTGCACTGCGAGATATTAAGCGTATGAACACTCTGATCAGTGTACGTAATCATGCGTATCAGACCTACGGTATAGTAGTGCTTGGCGTGACTGTACCTATAGATGATGGAGACTGTGACTGTATACATACAGAGCAGGATCCTGATCATACACTGTACTATACTCTAGTGGATGCAAGTGAGGAGGAGCAGAGTAGAAGCTGTGTATTTGCACAGCTGTACGAGACTGCTAGGAAGGAGTGCGCAGATCTGATAGATAGCAGCTATCACATAGGATTCGTAGAGTACAGTGTATATGGAGTAAGTAGTGCTACACTCAATACTGCAGATAAGATAGTCAGCGTGAGTCCTATGCATATGAAGAAGGGTATACTTAAGGGAGATGTCTCCTTAATAGAGCAGACTGTCGGAGAGATCAGTCTATATAAGTGGTGTGGGCAGCCTACTAAAGAGTACAGCTATATCGATCTATACGAAAGCGACGAAGTCTACATCTGCATAGCATATAAGCCTCTACTAGTAGTAGATAGTGCAGCTGCTCCTGAACTCAAGGATAAGAGCTACTGTTATATAGACATATCTACGGATGATGACGGCTTCATCTACAGTATAGGCCAGTACAATAGAGAGACTGAAGACAGTGTACCGCCTACGGTAGACGGCAAGTTGATAGTGACTAAATGGCTCTAGAGTAGAGAGAGTCTGTACATAGAAAGAGAGAGGGAGAGTAAGAGAGAGAGAACACATGTCCTTATACCGGACATGTGTTACCATTGAATGAGTGGTCTGTACTCTAAGTAGGACAGTCTATACTCTAGGCTCATACTACTAGTAGATCAGCCTGTACTCCAAGTAGGACAGTCTCAGTCTTCTCTTTATCGCCATAAGTCACAGTATGGATAGTGTAGCTGTTCCAGTAGTAGTACGCCGCCAAGGTCTTAACACAGTTACAGTACTTCATTTCTGCGTACTATCCTTACGGTACTGTACTAGTCGCAGTATACTAGAGTAGTCACCTAAGAGGAGTAGTACTGTAACTAGAGAGAGTAGACTGTACAGTGAGGAATGCGCCTAATAAGAGGAGAGTTGTTGTAGGTGATTACAGCCATAAGTCGGCTGTAATAACCAGTATGGAGCTGATAACGCCAACGTCAACGCCTCCTTCGTCGGCTACAACGTCAACGCCTCCTTCGTCGGCTACTCCCTTCGGTCGTTCATTCCTCGACTACAACGCCTCTTTCATCGGCTACTCCTTCCAGTCGTTCCCTTCGGTCGTTAGTAGGACAGCTACTCCATATACTAGGCCGATTCCTAGTACAGCTACTCTATCTATTGCACTGATGATATGTGCACTCTTCTATTCTGTATACCAGAGTCTGATTCTTGAGTCCACTATACAGATACTAGTCTATCGTACGTATCCATGTATCAGCTATCACATAGTCGATACTGTCAGATATATCACATCTACTAATAGTGCTAAGTAGTCGTAGATGTGATAGCCTGATTCTCTGACAGTGAGTGTCGTGTATATACCACTAGTGTTCTCTATCAGTCTGCTTGTAGTTATGGATCTGACTTCAGTACAGTCGTACGCTAGTCTCTTCTTCAGTCTCTTGACAGTATCTCTTACAGTCTGTCTTGATAGCAGTTCAATAGAGAAGACTAGTCTGATGGAGTATACCCCTCTCTATCAGATACTGTGGGTCTATCATCTAGGAATCTGACCTTGAGCAGTCTCTTATTGACTGTATCATCTGTCCCTCTATTCCTATACTTGACCGTACAGATGACGTGATACCTCTTATTATTGGTGCTCTTATTGTAGTGTATATCGTAGCTGACTCCCGGGTACGTACCATTGAAGAAGCAGCTTGGTACGCATCTCAGTCTTCCATCTAATACTATAGAAGAGCAGTACTGTTCAGGTATAGGCATGAATATCCAGACGTTACTCCAGTACTGAGCCAGTTACACTCGTACCAACAGTCTGCATGCTCATACTCTTCTCTAGATATAATAGTATCTGCATCAATCACTATCTTAGCACTCATCAGATCAGTGCAACTGTCCCCTACTATAATCAAGTGTCTGTACTGTAGCTATCGTAGGTAGTGTATGTACTATACATAATTTATTATATACTACTCTTACTCTAATGCAGTCCAGTAGATAGAGTGACTGTACAGTAGACTAATAGATATATGTGTACTGTACAGTAGACTAATAGATATATGTGTACTGTACAGTAGACTAATAGATATATGTGTACTGTACAGTAGACTAATAGATATATGTGTACTGTACAGTACTAAGGATTAGATGGATAGTTCTTCATGGTAGATAGGAGAGGACATTACTGTGATAGAATGACTGTACAGTAGACCAGTAGCTGAGAGGGACTGTATCATGGTATCAGTACATCTGTACTAGAGATTAGTACAGTGAAGAGATACTGTGCACTATCTACAGTATACTGAGTATATAATCGATGTACAGTAAATGACGCAAGTACTCTATGGTAACGGTGATAAGTATGTGGATGTTACACATCTGTACAAGGGATATATACCTAGAACAGATGAGAGCAGAAGCGCTATCTTCGGAGGAGATCCGGTGGTAGGTGTCAAGAAGAATGTGAAGCTGATCAGCGAGAAGGGTACTGAAGTGTATGAGGTAGGACAGTATAGACTGCCTGACAGATTGACTGAACTGCACAAGAGACTGAAGCTGAAGGGTGGACAGTTTACTGATGAACTGGATGAGCAGGTGATGGCAGTCACATACCTACAGAGACATCACAAGGTACTGGAGATAGGTGCAGATATAGGTACTAATACCTGTATCATAGCCTCATTGTGTGATACTCCACCTGTCGTAGTAGAGTGTAACAATGCTATAGAGAGTACTCTTAGACACAATGTCAAGAGTAATGGTCTAGATATCAATCTGGAGATGGGAGCTCTCACTAAGGGTAAGCTGATCTATAGGCATACCACTAATAGATATAGGATTGGACAGCATACTATACCTCTCAAGGATGGAGAGTCCATACCTGAAGGATACTCTGAGATTAGGAGCATAGACTACGACTATCTGGTACAGAAGTATCACAGATTCGATGTAGTGGTAGCGGACTGTGAGGGAGCATTCTACTATATAATACAGGACTTCCCACAGATCCTTGATGATATCAGTATGCTGATCATAGAGAATGACTACAAGGTCAAGGGACAGAAGCAGTATGTAGACGAACAGCTGATACAGAAGGGATTCACTAGAGTATATCGTAATGTACTACAGTTCAACTACAATGTACCTCATAAGGACTGCTTCTATGAAGTATGGCAGAAGCTGCCTATCAGTATACTGTCCAATGGATACTACGGTCAGTATACTAAGTCGCATGTGGATACACTGTCTCTGAACAGTAGAGGACTCAATATAGTCTATGAGGTAAGTAGAGATGTAGATGGCAGACTGTTCAAGTATAAGAACTTCGATACCTATGCTCATGACTACACTGAGGAGGTTATACAGTTCCATACTGATCTAGTGAAGCAAGGGTACGATCACTACTATATAGTAGTACATGATGATGCATCCACTAGACTGAATCTGAACAGACTCAGCACCTATCTACAGGACTATGGTATACATCTCATCAGATTCCTTAGGATGAGATACGCATACTATTGCTCATACTATAAGGGTAAGGTAGTGGAGAGACTGACCAATACTGATGTAGTAGGCAGCATAAGTCTGGGAGCAGCTACTAAGATCACTATCTGCTGTACTCCATTCAGATATCAGTTCTTCGAGGAATACCTACTGTCTATGATAGACTATCTGGACTGTAATCTCATAGTAAGTGATGAGTTACATAAGCTGGAGTTCAGGGAGGATCACTACTATATCTTCTGTCAGATGCTACCTAACCAAATACAGGACAGCATCATTGCAGGTACTCATAAGGGTATCAGCCTCAAGAACATGGCAGTCATCAATACTGAACAGACTACCATTAAGATAGGCTTCTACGCATACTATCGTAAGCTGATGAAGCAGAATGTCAGACTGCTAGACTACAGTACATTCAATGGTACATTACTTAAGGCAGAGTGGCTGCCATATCAGTACAATGAGTATGAGATAAGCAGACTGAAGAAGATGATGGCTGTCCCTAAGAAGTATGACGTAGCCATGATCTCTAATGTATTCCCTAGACGTAAGCAGATGTACGATCTGCTAAGAAGTCAGGGTATAACTGTACTGAATATCAGAGCCTGGAAGGATAAGAGGGACGAGTTAGTGGGACAGTGCAAGATACTGCTCAATATACATACGCATGAGGACGCACTAGTCTGGGAGCACATCAGATGTGATAGATGGCTATTTGCAGGGATGCCTATAGTATCAGAACTCTGCATCAATAGTACAGATCTAGACATTAAGGACTATGTACACTGGTCTCCTTATGAGAAGATACCTAGTAAGGTGAAGCAGATACTAGATAAGATAGATGCAGGAGTTGACCTACCTAAGGTACCTAGCAGTGTCATAGAGAATAGGAAGCGGCATCTCTACAGTATCAAGAAGAGTATACACGAATGAACAGTGAGTATGAATGGACTGATTCTCTACTACTGACGAGAGAGATAGAGTAACATATAATAGCACTATTATATGTACTTGATGGTAGGCAGCTCTAATACTGTACCTAGATAGAGCGTCGATCAGTATATACTACTATACAGGACATATCATAGCTGCTATCATATGTCTCTACCAATATAGAATGGATCTTATACTAGATCGTGGTCAGCTGCTATAGTGAGTACCTCCATGTATCTGTCCCTCAATGCATCTAGAGAGTACTTAGCGTTATCCTTAATTCTTTGTCTCATACTATCAGGTACCTTACTGTATATCTCAGCATTCAGCTGTACAGACTGCTTATATTCTCCTACGTAGTATGCACAGATGGCTACTTCATCCTTCAGTGCATACTGATAGACATAGTCCTGTACGAACAGTACATCATTCTTGGGGAACTCCAGATCGATAGCCATCATTCCGTACTTATATCCCTTGTCGAACTGTCTCTTCACTCTGAAGTACTTAGTCAGCTGATATATAGGCTCAGCTCTATGCTTACTGTAGTTGAAGGCAGTCATGAATGCATCCACTATCTCCTGCTCTGATGCCTCTAAGTGTAGTAGACAGACTCCTATATTATAGTATGAGTTGTACACCTCTTCGTACCATCTACCCATCTCTGCTCTCTTCTTGTAGGCAGCCACTGCCTCCTTGAACATGCCTGCATCTCTATAACTCTGTGCTAGATAGAACTGGTATCTCTCATTATCAGGCTCCTTCTCCAGTGCCTTCTCCAGTACAGCTGCATCATCCTTATACTTGTTAGGATTCTTGTCTCTTACACTAGGTGCTACATTATACAGTATACTGCATCCCTCTAGTGTACCGACAGTGTGTCCTGGCTTAGAACAGGCCAAGTACTCATGCAGTACTCCATGATACTTCCATCCTAGACTAGGCTCGTTCTTGATGAGCTGCACTCTCCAGTACTTAGTACCTCCATGTTCTATCAGCATCTTATAGCCATCAAGTAGAGGTTCCTTCAGTACTATGTCTCCCTTAAGTGCATCAGTAGCGTCACTGATATATATGTAGTCTGACTTACCAGCACACAGTTCTAGTGCCTCAGTCCTGCTTCTACCAAAGTCATTATACCATGGTCTATCATGGATCTCTCCCTTAATACCTACTGAGTCGAAGTACTCCTTGATCACCTCCTTAGTCCTGTCAGTAGATCCAGTGTCTACTATTACATAGTAATGTATAGACTTAGTGACAGACTTAAGCATATGCAGTATACCTGCTTCCTCATCCTTCACTATAGCATTGAGACAGACTGTAACGGTCATTTATATGGAGTACTGTTATAAATGGCAGATCTGATCGGGCCACTTAGAGATGACATACTGAATGGCAGTATAGATCCAGAGACTGCTCTTAGACTGATGTACTATAAGTCAGCTGCCCATCACTACAGATGCAATAGAGAGTGGCAGAAGTCCTACGATATCTGTACTGAAGCACTGAAGACAGTACCTAAGGACTGCAAGTATCTGTACACTATCTATGAGGAACTGTCTATAATCTGCTACTACTTAGGTAAGATAGATGAGGGATATACTGCGTCTGATCATATAGTGACTAGTGCTACAGTACCGTACAGGATAAGGAACTATACACTGTCTAATCAGCAGTTCTACATGAGTAAGCTGCCATTCAGTAAGGTGATAGACACTGACTTCAGAACAGACTGTGCAGACTTCGTACCATCATCAGCATCTATACTGAGTAGAGGCACAGGATACAGACTGAATATTAGATCTGTTAACTACAGAGTGATCGATGGTAACTATATACCGCAGGGATCTAACCTTATCATCACTAGGAATCATATAGTAGACCTGGATAAGGACTTCAAGTCAGTAGACTGCAAGGAACTGATCGACAAGTCAGGCTATCCTATGACTTATAGACCATGGAGTAGAGGACTAGAAGATGTCAGGCTGATCTGTGATGGATCATTCCTCTGCACTACTCCTGATACTAATAGTAAGAATATACCTCAGCTAGTCTATGGTGAGTACAATACGGAGGATGGAGCTATCACTAAGATAGTACCACTACAACTAGGTCCTAATCTGAAGTGTGAGAAGAACTGGCTACCATTCATAGGAGAGGATGACGGACAGCTCTATGCTGTCTATAGTATGGATCCTCTAACTATAGTGAAGATAACTCCAGATAGTGACCTTAGACTGGAGGATAGAGTGCAGATAGTACAGACTGAAGACAGTATCAGACTGCCTGCATTCAGAGGATCAGGCGGACTCCTAAAGTATAAGGGCGGATACCTGTGCAGTGTACATCAAGTATACTACAATAAGAACAGACTGTACTTCCACAGACTGGTCTGGTTCAATAAGGACTTCACCCAGTACAAGTACAGCAAGAACTACTACCTAGAGTCACCTAACATAGAGTATACTCTATCAATGTGCCACTCAGATGAAGGACTGATCATACCATACTCAGTGAGAGACAGCTGCAGTAGACTAGGTATACTACCATACACTGCTGTAGACGCTATACTAGGTATATAATGATAGCCCTTCTCCTTAACTGTATACAGCTGATCTATATATTAGACTACCATCCTAATATATACTACAGTCTCCATTCGTATCACTGCTCTGAGTACTCTATACATCCTCTGCATCCTACTACATCTCATATATATATATATATGCCTCATGCATCCCTATCTTAAGGACAGTCTCCTAGTATACTGTAACGGTACTCATTCTAGACAGTTAATGAGGTATTCTTACTACATTCTACAGGACTGTCGTCTATTATACTGTACCACTTATCTCTACTGTGTTTGTCATATAGATAGAGCCTCTTACTGTTAGAGTACTGCTTCTGATACCTACTTAGTATGGCAGTAACCTGTATAGTACTTATTATCTTATACGCGAAGTACAGATAGACTGTTCCCCTTCTATAGCTACATACACTTCAGCTACTGCAGATATACGATCAGTCCACGTACTGCTATCTAAGAATGAGCCTGTATCTTGAACTGATACAGCCAACACCTTCTATTCTGCATAGCGTGACTGTATACTCACAGTAATCTATAGTCCTTCTAGGATTATCCCCTCTATAACTTACACAGTATACAGTCAATACAGTCCTCACTCTGTCTACATATAGTAGTGGTCATTACGCACTATTGTTATACCATAATCCTCTAGTACATACTCCTTAACGATATCATTCATCATAGACAGTCTATACATGCTCTCTATTTCTCAGTGCAGTATACTAATGATCGCTCCAATCCTGAGGTAATAGCTGCTCTACTTAGTGCATAGAGGTCTATATAGTAACAACCGTAGGGAACGACTGGAAGGAGTAGCCGATGAAAGAGGCGTTGTAGCTGACGAAGGAAGCGTTCAGACTGTCCTACTTAGCACATGGGTCTATATAGTACAGACGGGCCTACTTGAAGGATAAGATTAGAGTACAGACGGGCCTACTAGTACCTCAGATGTGGACTAATACCTAGATCTAAGATAGTAGGCGAATCTGTCTCCGTCAGTTCTAGCTATAGTGAGTAGTATTAGTATCTTATTCTTAGCACTGTCGTAGGTTAGGCCTGCTACCTCCATATTGATCATTCTACCATGTACTTCTCTCATACTGATGATGTACTTCTTCTCTCTATTGGTCCAGTCGAATAGAGTGACAGATCCTCCCATATTAGCATGCAGTAGAACACAAGATACAGTATAGTCTTCCTTCACTGAACCTAATAGTCCATCGTTCAGTGCAGCATCCACTATATCTATCAGCTCTGGTATACATGGAGTAGTAGGATAGTACTGTCCATCAGATAGCTGTATCGCAGTATCTATGTACAGTGTATCTGCTACTACTCTGATTGATCTCTTCTGTCCACTCTCTGTTAAGATGTATGGTACTACGTCATCTGACTTGAAGTGCAGTGTCATTTACTAGAGTGAGAGAAGGAGTATATATGCGCAGTATAAATGCTGCCTTGGTTTATACCTGCACCTACACCTGCACCTACTATTATAGAGGATATATACGAAGTAGAGTCGCTAGATGATATACTGATACTACAGATCAGAGTAGACGACAGTGGAGTCAGTATACTTAGAGAGACTGCTAATATAGACGATGATGATGATGATGATGATGCCAGGCTGTACTACAGTAATCATCCTGCTGTCTTCTTCTCTCAGATCAAGCTGATGAGCAGACTGACTTCTCTTACTGTGATCAATAGCTCCAGTAGTGAGGTACAGCTGCCTAATGATATGTTCCAGGGTACGAGTGTAAGGACTGTCATACTAGATAGAGTACAGACTGATCTACGACAGCTACTCATGCCTCTAGAGTACAGTCTGCTTACACTGAGTCTAGTATCTATGAACGTCAACAGTCTAGACAATGTACAGAGCAGATCACTACTACAGTTAGAGCTATGGGACTGTACATATACTGATGATGAGGCAATGAGACTGTCATTATTACCTGCACTGCAGTCTATCATTATAGAGGGAGGAGATATCGGCATATTACCAGATATAGTCGAGTGCTACAACCTAATCAATGTCAGTATGAAGTACTGTAATATGGACGGTACTGACTTCGAGTTACTCGTATGGAATGAGCTGACTAATCTAGTAGAACTGGTGGTAGAAGACTGTAGAGTACATGGTAGACTAGATAAGAGTATAGGCAGTCTGCCCTCATTGAGAGTACTGAATCTGAGACAGAACAATCTGACTGGACAGCTACCAGACAAGATGGCTCAACTGAATAGACTGCAGTATCTAGACCTATCTAATAATCAGTTCACCGGAGATCTACAGCCACTGATCAGTACACTCAATCTAGAGTATCTCGACATATCTAACAATGCATTCGAAGGACGTATAGACCCTGGTCTCATCCTTAATCATCACAGACTGTATCGTATAATAGCACACAATAACAGACTGACATCTATACCTAATGTAGTGAGCAGCAGCCCATCCGGTCTAGTGATAACTGCTGATTCTAATATAGAGTACAGTCCACTGTACTGGGATAGAGAGATCAGGAATGGAGTAGCTGACTTCATCAACATATAGAATGCAGTGTACTGATATACTAAAGATCTATAGAGTACAGTGCAGTACATTGATCTCTAGTACTCATATGTAGTACAGTACACTGATTAGAGTATAGTACAGTGCACTGATCACTAGTCTGATCTCTAGTACGGACAGTATACTGATCTCTAGTACTTATCTATAGTACAGTATACTGATCACTAGTCTGATCTCTAGTACAGTATACTGATCTCTAGTACTCATCTGTAGCGCAGTGCTGATCTATATATTATAGCTGACTAATATATAGAAATGTCCGTAGCTAAGCCTCTGCAGTCGTACGATCATCTGTATTCAACAGACTACTTATCTAGAGTACATACAGTGTGCTTCTCTATAAATGGGGTACCACTTCTAATGTGGTAGTCAGTACCATATCTCCATATGATGACTATATAATGTACACTAATATGTGTGATGTACAGTATGATAGCTGTCTTAACTACTTGAGTAGTATGCCTAATGTATCAGATCTGAGTATATCAGCTAACTGTACTATTGAACTGTCTAGTACTCTGTTGAAGGGACTGTCCTTGAAGAGAGTACAGCTCTGTAATGTATCAGTCGATCTATCTGTACTACTACAGACTGTAGATACTCTAGAGGATCTCACTCTGAATAGTATGACCATAGACAGTATAGACTGTATACAGTTACCTAATCTGACTACACTCACAGTCTATGACTGCAGTTATACTAAGAGTAGTCCTCTCAGTATGGATGACTGTCCTAGATTACAGTGTCTACATATAGAAGCTACATACTTAGGACAGCTCCCTAGTATAGAGAAGTGTACTGATCTACAGCACTTATCCATAGATAGTAGTGATGTAAGTCAGTCTGACTTCAGTACAGTAGATTGGTCATACTGTACAGATCTCACCAAGATATACATACGTGACTGTGGACTTAAGGGCTGTATACCTGCATCTCTCAGTACTCTAACTAGACTAGATACCCTAGTTCTCTCTGGTAATCAACTGGAGAGACAGCTGCCTAATACTATGAGTAATCTCACTAATCTACAGTACTTATTATGCCTATCAGATAACAGACTGTCTGGTAGTCTATTCCCACTAGCTCTCATAGGCAGTCTCAGATATGTATACCTAGACAGTAATAGATATACGGCTACTACAGGCTAATCATAGGCTAAGAGTACTGTCAGTCACCAGTAATAGTATACAGCATCTACCCTCCATCAGAACGTACAGATCACTAGAGATCAGAGCTGACTCCACAGTTAGTATCGATCTCAGCTACTGGTCTCTATAGTAAGTGATGATGGACTGATCACTGTAGTGGTGAACAGATGATAGAACTGTAGTATAGGTATATGTGTAGTATATATCAGAGTATTAGTACTGATATATAGATATGAATGTAGGTATTAGACTGGAGAACAGTCCCCCCCCCCCATCTGTACTGACTCTCACTACAGTATGGGGGGACTGATTCTAGTACAGATATTACACTGACTAGTAGTACAGATATTACAGTTCTCTAGTACAGCTACTGCACTGACTAGTAGTACAGATACGGTACTGACTCTCACTACAGTATGGGGGACTGATTCTAGTACAGATATTACACTGACTAGTAGTACAGATATTACAGTTCTCTAGTACAGCTACTGCACTGACTAGTAGTACAGATACGGTACTGACTCTCACTACAGTACGGGGGACTGATTCTAGTACAGATATTACACTGACTAGTAGTACAGATATTACAGTTCTCTAGTACAGCTACTGCACTGATTAGTAGTACAGCTGCTATACTAATCTATAGTACATATTACATGGTCTCTATATAATATGTATCGTGATTCTACGCTGTCCTAGCTATCATTCTCTCGGTTAGTGTTGTCAGTCTGTACACTCTCTAGCTCGTGATCATTGCTGTGCAGTGTACTTCTTCTTATAGTTCTCACTGTACTGCCTGAGCCACTGTCACTGATCTTCATGGCGTTAGGATTACGGATGTAGTATACCTTGTGGAACATAAGACTGTTAACTGTTATGAGGTTAGCCACTATCAGTAGTGCGCTGAATACGATGTACTTGTTGATATGACTGAGGTCTATATTGGAGATGATGGCCATCAGTATGGCGAAGAAGCCTGTATTGTAGATGGAGAAGCCTATGATCTTAGACTCGTCGTATATCTTGTACTCTATTCGTCTGACCCTTATACCTAGTATAGCTCCTCCTATTAAGAGCAGTATACCATACGTCACTATTATCCAGCCCAGTATTCTACCTGCCTTATTGGTATTGCAGGTATAATAGTCGTAGTACGGTCTATGTATATCTATCTGATTCAGTGTTACTCCTGGACTAGGATGTATAGCCATCATTATGCAGAGTAGTATGAGTATGGGCAGGCAGAGTACTCCTACTACTATGGCTACCTGCATGTTGGTGATCTTGATGACTGCTAGAGTAGTGGCATCGAACAGTCTGTCTACTCTCCAGGTCTTAGCAAAGAGTGGTATGAACAGAAGTGCAAAGCCCATAGTTAGAGTCCAGTTGGCTAAGTGACAGGCTGCTACTGAGTCTGATACACTAGGATATCTAGTATAGACATGGAGATAGAGTAGAGTACTGCCTGCTAGACAGGTATACATGAATATAGGAGACGCTGCCTTGATGGTAGTCGCCTTCCTATTGACTACTAGATAGGTCAGCCATACTGCATTAGATGCTATGCAGACTCCTGCTATTACTCCGAAGACTATCTCTACAGTCTTGTATCTGTCCTTATCGTAGGTACGCTCATACCAGAGTGGTTCAGGGAATACGTGGTCAGCTGTCTTAGACTCGTACGGACTGATAGGGTTAAGGCCCATACTGATATTGAACTGTAATAGGAAGCCGCTGTTCTCCTGTGCATGATTAGCATTCCAGGAGATCTTACCCTTATATGTAGTGGTAGTATATCTCCTGAGGAAGTCCCTAAGTACGTAGTGATCCTTAGTACCTGACAGCTTGAGCAGTTCTCCATAGATACCTATGGCTAGAGCACCTGTATCACTATATGTATTGTAGGTCTCGATGTCTGCATTCTTAGTGTACAGCTTCTTGAACTGATCTAGTGTACCGAACCTCTCATCCACGAACTTAGTCTCGGGTGTCTCACTACTGATGCACATCATGTACCCCTTAGTGATATCGTATCCATCAAAGTCTGCCCACGATGGCCCGCATCTAGCGATCATAGCTTTGGGAGTATAGTCATGCTCGTACATCACATCCCTAAGGAACTTAGCTATCTTACCATTACCAGTACAGATGTACCATACGTCCGGATCATCATCCATATTGTCTAGTACAATATCTGTCAGTGTCTTCTTCAAGTCCTCAGGATACTCATGCATAGGATCAGCTTCTCTAGCGGTCAGATCATTGAATGTGGCTGTCTTCACTATGGAGATGTCGTTCTGCTCCAGGAACTTGAACAGCTCCTCATTACACATACCCACGAAGGACACAGTAGACTGTACGAAGATAGCGGTCTTAGCTCCTCCTATTCTCAGTGGAACTACAGTACCAGTCATGTAGTTACTGATCATAGTACCCAAGCTGAATGACCACTGTCTTGGATAGTCACTGAATGTATTGTACGGAGTATATGATGATATGACCAGTCTCTCATTCTCCTCTAATACTTGAGTAGCAGACTCTAATGGATCACCTACTGGAGGATCAGCCACTGTTGTATAGGGTGCTAAATACAGATCTACTGCATCAGTATCTATCCAGTCCTGTAGTATCTGTCTAGCTATCGCAGTATCGTACTCATCTTCTGCATATACTATCTCCATACTGTCATACATCTCTCCATCTATCTCCAGTGGGAATATGTGCTCATTCACGTACTCTAGTCCAACCTTATGCCCATTAATGGTAGCATTAACTAGGACATGAACTACAGGAGCACCCTGCTTACTCATATCATTAGGCTGCATAGAGATCGGTGCACCCACTCTAATACTCTTACAGTCTGTCAGTATAGACAGATGCAATGCAGTTAACAGTACAGTATACTTAAGCATATTCGTCTTTATGGTACCATATTATATACACTGTCTTCTCTACATACAGTACTGTTACCCCTACTATTAGTATGCAGTATAGAGACTAGAGCACTGAGTAAGCTGATCTACTAGTGGTATGAGTCTAGAGTACAGACCGAGCTGTCGTGGCAGCTCGCGAGTTCTCTCAAGAACTCGGACTGTATATTAGCTAGAGTACAGACCGAGCTGTCGCGACAGCTCGCGAGTTCTTACAGAACTCGGACTGCTGAATGAGACTAGGAGTACGGACTGCATACTAGACTAGGAGTACGGACTGCATATTAGCTAGGAGTACAGACTGTATATTAGCTAGGAGTACAGACTGTATATTAGCTAGAGTACAGACCGAGCTGTCGCGACAGCTCGCGAGTTCTTACAGAACTCGGACTGCTGAATGAGACTAGGAGTACAGACTGTATATTAGCTAGAGTAACGACCGTAGGGAGTAGCTGACGAAGGAAGCGTTCAGACTGGACTGTCGTATTAGTCTAGAGATCAGATTGAGCTCTCATAAGAACTGGGACTGCTCATTCAATAGTAACACATGTCCTTATACCGGACATGTGTTCTCTCTTACTCTCCCTCTCTCTCTCTTTCTATGTACAGACTCCTCTACTCTAGAGCCATTTAGTAACTATCAACTTGCCATCTACTGTAGGAGGTACACTGTCTTCAGTCTCTCTATTGTGCTGACCTACGCAGTAGATAAGGTCTCCGATATCACTCGACTAACTGTAGTAGAGACAGATAAGGGATACGACATAGTGAGATATACACCTAAGGATAGCAAGAAGTACAGGCATGACGCTGGATATCTGGTAGGGTTCAAACCTCTGAACTACAGCTACAGTATACCTATCAACTACGTGGATCATGTGAAGAGAATGCCTAATCTAGTCGAGCTGATTCTTAGACCAAGCTACGAGAATGGTAGTCTAGATATACCAGATAATCTACTGGACAGGGCTAAGAATCTCAGTCATCTAGAACTGACAGGCAACGTAGTCATCAATGATGCAGGCAGACTGATCAGACCTGCAGCTGACAACCTCGTGGTACTCAAGCTGGAGAATGCTAATATAGACAGTCTGCATGAGATACGAATGCCTGCCCTCACAGTACTGTGGCTCAGCTACTGTACTTATAGAGGAGATGAAGCACTGTATCTGGGATACTGTCCAGTTCTTAGAGAGCTGTACGTAGGAGATTCTGAGCTGATGCTCTTACCAGACGTGCAAGACTGCAGAGAACTAGAGAGTTTGACAGTGGAGGCATGTGATCTCAGTAATGACAACATCAGCAGCTACGATTGGTCTGATCTCAAGCAGATGGAATGGCTCCAGATCAGCTTCTGTAGAATAAGGGGTACACTCAATGAGTCTATAGGTCAGATGACTAAGCTGCAAGGACTGAAGGTCGATAATAACCAGCTCGAAGGTGAGCTGCCGAAGAGTATGGCTGATCTGAAGGAGTTAGACTTACTGGACGTATCTAATAACAGCTTCACTGGAGGTCTAGAACATCTCGTAGGACTGAAGGAGCTGCGTATACTCGACATATCTTATAATCAGTTCGTCGAGATACCGGCAGATCTGATAAGAGACGAACTGACGCATCTGATAGTAGCAGGCAATCCTCTCGAGAATCTACCCAGCATAAGACGCATCGTTAAGAGTAGAGCAGAGGTAGATGCTGAACTCTCGCTGACACTGTGACATATTACGGATGAGGAAGTCCGTAATATGTACATTTCGTTCTAGTCGTCTGCCATTATCCTCATCTCGTACTCCTATGCAGCGACAGGAACTGCATTCGGTATCTTCTTGGGAATCATGGCATAGAATCTCGGTACAGTATGCACTGCAGTCACTGTTACTGCTCCTAACAGTACTAGACTGCAGTAGAGTACGTGCCTAGTGATGTACAGTATAGACAGTCTGCAGATAACAGACACTAGTACAGTGTAGAGTACTATCGAGAGTATGGATACTGACAGCGTCTTCGAATCCTCGTAGTCATCCATGGATACTCTTAGTAACAGGTATAGACTGCATGATAGACCTACTAACAGTATCAGGAAGTACAGTACCTGTAATGCCCAGACTATGGTAGCTGACCTTATGTATCATCAGCGTATTGACAGCGATGAGGTTAGCTGCGGAAGATGATGTAGTCTATGCTGACACTCGGTCATCAGTATAGCGAAGAAGCCGATGATCTTGTACTCTACGCGTCTGACTCTGAAGAAGATGCCTTCTATTAGGGAATTCTACGGCATCTACAGCGAGACTCTTCAGATTACTGTACTCTGTAAAGTCTATCGGAACGCCCATGATTCAGTAGTACGGATCGTTGGTATACCTACGTTCGAAGTAGTCATCGTACAGCGCGCCTTCCTCGATACTCTATCGTCTATCTTCAATACTGTACTCTCTCTTCCGAGGGTCAGTTCGAGTGACTGTGTGTACATCTGCTTAGAAGACTAGTACTCGCCGTGATGGACTACAGTCTGACTCTTGACTCTGTACTTGAAGATTCTGGCTCTGTACGTCATGAGATCGTAGCTGTCGCTGATGAGAAGGTCTTCACAGTATCTACACCAGTCAGCTATGTAGTCGTACAGCCTGCACTTCTTGATGACTATCCTGGTGATATGCCTTAGATCGGTATCGTACAGCGCAGTACTGTTCATAGTACACTTCTTCAGCGATAGCAGCCGTACTCTGCGTAGATCCTCTATCAGAGGTATATTGTACAGCGTACTGTTCCTAATGATTGCTCTCTTCAACAGACTGCACTTACTGAGATCCAGCGTATAGTATAGAGGCAGATACACTGACCGCATATCTAACTTACGTAGCTGTCCTAGACATCTAAGTGCTCTATTGAAGTCAGCATGCCTCAGATCTACACTGCGCAGTCTTAGAACTGTCAGTCTACGCAGCTGCAAGTAGTCACTCGCTAGATGCACTCTCCTTAGTGTCAGCCTGACATTCGGAATGGACAGCTCACAGATAGTAATCTCGCTGTCTATCTCTATGTAGTCCATACTGGACAGTGCACTCACTATGGACTGTAGAGTGATAGCACTAGTATCTACAGCCAGTCGATTCCTAGGATGTACACCGAAGATGAGATGAGCAGTGCGTACTCTGCTCAGTACTAGGTCTGTTCTTGTACCTGTACTCATTGTCATTCGTATACAGACGTGTTCATCTCTCCTGATCACTTCTATTCTGGAGCTCTTACCGCTGCGCTTGAACCCAGCTACTACTCTATAGTCCATATTTGCTGCTATTCTACGCCATATATCATACCAGTCTAAGTGATATATAGTCTGCTCTCTACTTACAGTATCAGTGCCAGTACATAGTCGTCATAGTCCTTGAGTTCTGCACTGTTATGCAGTATATGCCATCTCTTAGGTAGACTGTACTGTAAGTACTTCTTACTGAGAGGCAGTCTACCGACTAAGCCTACGGTTACAGTAGCTAGAGTACAGTCTATATTGGTCTTCATTACATGGTTACCATTCTCGTCTAGAAAGCACTACAGTCACTCTGCGATCCTCTGTACCTCCTATATACAGCGATTTTTCCATCGGATCTGAAGTGGTCCCTGCACATTATCCACATGACATTGTACTGTCTAGCGAGCCTATATAAGTGATTGCTTACTCGTGACATTTACTGCACTCTTATCTCTACAGTACTGCAATTATACTACAGTACTGTACGCTCGTACCAGCCCTCCACTTCATCACACTGTCGTCGATACTTCATCACACTGTCGTTCACTGGCGTTCACACTGTTCCTCGTCGATACTTCGTCACTTCTCGTCACACTGTCGTCGTTCACTGGCGTTCACACTCCTCCTCTATAAGGAATCTGTTCTCTAGTATCATGTCGTAGACTGTACTCTTATCGGTGTAGCAGTAGTCTATCAGTCCTCTGCTCTCGAGTACATCGTCGTACCATTCGTAGGGTATTCTAAGGGCATCCACGCTGCCCTTAACTAACAGCTCGTAGGCAGTACTCTCGAAGTTGATGAGCCAGTATCCCGGATACTGTGCGGATCTCCATATGTAGGAACCTTCGTAGTCGCAGTCCTCTCTGTACTTGGAGTAACCTTCGACTGCCTTGAAGTCTGTACCGTCATAGTCACTCTCTATCGCAGCGTAGGATCTGAACTTAGAGAGAGGCCAGCGATCTAACTCGTCTCTGTCTACAGTATCTGGAACTAGTACTATGACTGCAGTATCTGCGCAGATTCGTTCACTTAGAGGGAAGTCTTCCTCCTCCATCTCCTCTTCCTTAGTCATGGGCTCATCTAGAAGTGCAGCCTTGAGTACCAACACAGGCTGTCTATCTCTAGTTATGTAACAGCTGAAGTCCATACTTTCTATACGTCATAGTAGCAGCTGCTACTATGACTTACCGATGATAGTGGATCATTCCTCGACTACATCGTCATTAGGCTGTATGTACAGTACTCCGTCTTCATAGTATGCATTACAGTACTGTTCTAGCTCTTCTACGTCAGGTATATCCCTAGACTGTACAGTGCAGCGCACTCCTCTGCTTCCTAGATGTCGTAGCAGTGTAGAATCGACTACAGCATCAGCAGATTCTATGTACAGTTCTTCGATGTCAGATAGGCTGTACAGCCAGTTCAGATCGATGATGCATACTCCAACTAAGTGCACACTCTTCAGCGCAGTACAGTACTCCAAGTTGACTACTCTACTGTTAGTATCCTGCAGATCTATATACAGACTAGTGAGTAGAGTACAGTACTGTAGATCTAGAGTATACTCTTGCGGCGTACTATTGATATACTCAGGATCTAGTGCACTGTACAGACTCTGGAGTTCAGTTCTACACTCGCTGCTCAGAATACAGTCTACTATAGACAGTGACTCTAACGTAGAGGCTAGGTCCAGAGTGCCTTCGATCTTGACTGCAGTTAGTGAGAGAATCTGCAGATTCATACTGGATATAGTGACTGCACTGACTGTACACCGTAGATGAGACAGATCTAGGACTCTTACTGTAGACAGTCTAGACAGTATATCATCTATATCGAGTACAGTCACTCTATGAAGAGTCAGCTGCACTATAGGAGACTTCAATGCACTTATATCCACTACGCTGACGCTGCCGCTGTTCCTCACTTCGTTCGTCACTATGTTCGTCACGACGCTATCGCTGCTCATCGCTTTGCTCTTCGCTACGCTGTCGCTGCTTCAGTCTGCTGTTATTGACTATAGAGAGACTAGTGATAGTATCTAGTCTGCATACAGACTGTACAGCCAGTTCTATAGTAGAGTAGAACACAGGCGACTTCTTTCTCTCATACTGTACAGATACGTAGCCGTACTGCGAGATGTAGACGTTACAGTACTTGCTCTTCTTGCTGCCTTCACTCTCATTAGAGATACTCATTTGAAGTGTATATGCACAGTCTTAGATACGACTCTTGTCTAGAGCCTGCAGTTCATCTACTGACACGGAGAGTTATGTTGTATTCCCCTCTGAGAGTCAGAGGGAGTATACCCCCGTATCCAAATATGCTGCCTATAGTCACATTGGACAGCGACACTGTAGCGGTAATCTCCGGACATTAAGAGTAGCTATACTCCCACTGCTATCTACTCAAGTTATGCACGCTGTACTGACTACGATAGTATGGACAGTATAAGCACACTGTAAACTATGTCTACCACAGGTGATGTAAAGAGACTCGCATTAGGCTTCCGTGAGGATGCTATCTATATAGAGATAGATGACAGGCAGACTGGTACTGAGAGGCGCAGGATCAACAGACTGAAGAGCAGCTACGAGGTCAACTTCAAAGTACTAGGTGACAGTACGAACTCTGTAGAAGAACTGTACATATTAACAGGGCTCGATACTGACTGTGTAGTAACTCTTAAGGACAGTATGCTGTACAGTCTATCTAATCTCAAGAGTGCAGTCATGGAGAGAATAGTACTGTCAGTCAGCGATGTAGATAGGTTCATCTCTGTTCTCAGATCAGGATGTATACTACTGTTCAGAGTCAGCATATGTATGGATGAGCACAGTGCTGCATACTTACTGGACAGTCTCAAGACTGACTACAAGACTGCATATAGAATGCGCAGCTCTGTAGTTTGTACAGATACGGGCAATAGGTACAGTGTAGATCACTGTCTAGATCTCATGCAGAGGAGTGCCAATGGAGAATGCTTCGAAGAGATGCTAAGAGAGCGCAATACTGAACAGTCACTCCAACTAGTGGAGCTCTTCGAGAAGTATGCATATATATATAGTGGACTTCGACGACTGCATACTGGAGACAGTAGTGCTAAATACACGTTGCTTACACCATCTGCAAGGATACTACAGGTAGTATGTACAGCTACTCTGGCTGTACATATGATAGTGACTACGGACGATATCTACGACATGATTCGCAGTACATACGATCATCAACGAGACTGATCACAAGATTAAGGTGACGGACAGTCAGCTATGTAGATGGCCTGCTCTCCAGGAGTTCTTCGTGGATAATATAGACATTACAGTCACTAACGAGCAGAAGTTTGTAGAGCTACTACACAATATCATACACTACGTAGGCAGGTGTATAGTCACTATATAAGGGAACAGTCTAGAGACACTAATCAACGGCTTCATCCACGATACTGTGATCGATGTAGTAGACGTTCCTACTAAAGCAGTGATGGAATCTGCTAAGAGTAGTGAAGTGGAGTCTATCTAGTGAATAGCATGGTAATTACAGCTGTACAGATGGCTGTAATCACCACTGATATGGGCAGTAAGTGTACAATAAAAGTACCATAAATCACATGACTGATTCCGTGTATATTGTAAGCGTTCTTTGCATTGTAGATGCGGACACTACTATGTATAAGTTCTACCACAGCGACGGCACAGAGTCCAGAACTGTTGTCAAGACTACCAATGATGTAATAACCTCTATGTTCCAGTCTATCCAGGACTGTACTCGTGTAACTTCTATATCTATCATCAGCAGCTACGGTCACAAGGAGAAGATAGACGATAAGCAGCTATACAAGTTCCCTCATCTAGAGGCAGTCGACCTCTATAATATAGAGCTAGTATTGAGTGATCTATACTGCTTCACTCAGCTCCTCCTCTGTGACTATTCTCGTCTTACATGTGTACTCCATATAGACAGTAAACGTATTCAAGAGTTAGTAGCTTCTGTAAGTGACAATAGAGTACTCGTAAAACGTCTTAGGAAATGTGTAGTATACATGTCTGATACGGGTGAAAGGACATACTTCAAGAACTTGCCCAAGATGATACCACTCTATGCATAGAGCTACTATATTATACTAGTAACGACCGAAGGGAACGACTGGAAGGAACGACCAAAGGGAACGACCGAAGGGAGTAGTCGAGGAACGAGACGTTGTAGCCGACGAAGGAGGCGTTGACGTTGGTGTCATCAGTACAATGTCATCTGTTATAGTACTCCTGACAGTACTATAACTACTCATCATATATATGTATACATCAATACTAATACTAGTGTAGATAGAGTGATATACTGTACTCCATATTGACTGACCGCTAGTGCAAGTATATAATATACTACAGATCAGCTCACTGAAGAATATATTATGCTTTACAATTAGAATAGGACCTGCCTTCAGCGTCTAGAGAGCATCGACCTTTGACTGCACTCATGAACAATAGAGTCGTGTATAATGTCAGTATTAGTCTAGATCTATAGTACACTGATACAGACTACTAGCTATATAGTTCTGCAGCTGATTACTACATAGATGAGCATATAGTATAGAGCTGTCTTCATGTACAGTATGGAGCTGATCAGTAGTACAGTAGTGGAGCTTACTACTAGTACAGTATGGAACTGATCATTGATCATTAGGACAGCTCCTCCATCATATACTAGACTGATCTCTAGTACATTCTCTACATTATAGTACTGAACGATATAGTACTATAACAGTCGTCTATACTCTAGAGCTCTATCTTAGTATTGCGGTATCTTATTCTGCATCTGTCTGGTACCTCAATGTATCCACTGAGCTGTCTATTACTACTAAGGTATAGAGTCCTTAGATGAGTCATAGTGCTGAATAGATGTGTAGGAACTGTACCTCTAAGTCTGTTCCTAGATAGATCCAGCGATAGTAGATCTGTCAGTCTACTGACTGTATTGGGTAATCTAGTCAGTCTGTTACTGTTAAGGTACAGTTCTGTCAGACCAGTAGGTAGCATAGGTATAGGTCCACGCAACCTGTTATGAGATAGGTCTAAGCTCCTTAGGTTAGTCAGTCTGCTCACTCTCTTAGGTATTCTACCAGTCAGTCCATTAGACTGTAGATCAAGCAGATGTAGACCAGTCAGCTGACCTATTCTCCTAGATATCCTCATACCTGTCAGGTCACAGTCTCTAATGATTAGACTACGTAGTGTAGTCAGTCTGTACATACTATTGGGTATAGACTGCACTGATATAGAGCAGATAGACAGCTGTACTATACTATGCAGTCTATCTATATCCTCTACTATAGAGTGAGTGACAGCTGCATTACTCTTGAAGTTACGTATATGTACAGTCTGTATCTGTTCAGGTACTGCATTCAGTATATCTTGTAGTCCTATAGAGTCTGTACTGCAGTCTACTATACTGAGATTCTTGACAGTATAGGGTAGAGATGGTACTGATCCAGCACTTCTTCCTAGTATAGTTACAGCTGTCAGTTCTATAGTAACTAGTGATGTATACTGCAGAGTAGACAGCTGTACTACTAGAGGTATACTGCTACGATTAGTGAGAGATAGTAGAGACAGATCCTGTACAGTAGATAGATCAGTGAGTACTGCCTCCTCACCAGTATCAGGATCAGTCTCCCTACTGTACCACACTACATCAGTACCTGTAGTAGTATCATAGTAGCTGTCTTCATCTAATATGAACATAACCATCGACATTATACTCTATTTCATCATAGGGATATACGCAGTACAGTATCTCTCAGTACTCAAGCTGATTCTCAGACAGTAGTATACATCTATTAGGTGTATACTCATCTACTATATCAGCTGTTACTTCAGTACGATAGCTATCATCAGTACTGTACTCTACAGTCAGCTTCCTCCATGTACTATGTATATTAATGCAGTCCGTATACGCCATTTATATACAGACTACTGCACTGATTGGTAGTCTGTTCTCCCTATGATACTATATGCATACACATGCTATACGGCTAGGTACTACAGGTACAGTATCGAAGCTATTCCTTGCTAATCCTAGGTATCTCAGACTGCGATTGTCATCAAATAGATCAGCAGTCACTGTACCAGTCAGTCTGTTATCACATAGATCTAGTACAGATAGACTGTGTAGATTAGATATACTTCTATTGATAGTACCACTTAGACTGCAGTCCTTCAGTACTAGGACCGATAGATCAGATAGAGTATATATGAAGTCAGGTATAGAGCTGTCTATACTAACACCAGTTAGACTCAGTATCTCTACAGTAGTGTGTCTTCTATATCATTCAGTACTATACTACTAAGCTGTTCTGCACTCTCAATGAGGGACTGTATCATAGCTGCATTAGTATAGCCCTTCAGTGCAATCTCCACTAGATGTACTAGGTCAGTACGCACTGATGGTACTGTAACTGCAGTGCAGTCTAGATCTAATATGACTAGATGTCTAATACTGACAGGCACACTAAGCAGTATACTGTCATAGTCTATAGTAGTAGAATTGCAGTACTTGATGTTGAGAGCAGTCAGTCCTGAGGGCAGCTCTATAGTACTGCTCTTGGACCTTATGATGCAGTTCTCTAGTCTCAAGTACTGCAGTCTCTCTAATCCACTGAATGCATCTATGTCTATACTGTACAGTATACTGTCTTCCCTAGAGTATATAGAGACACTAGTCAGTATCTTCAGTGCAGACATATCTGGTATAGAGAAGGGTACACCCTGTATACTGCTATATACTCTACTGCAGTTCTGTCCATTAGTCTTACACTCTATCAACATGTTCCTGTCACTATTAGTGTAGAAGCAGATGCTATATATCCTCGTCATTTAGCAGCTCTATGTATAAATGGAGAACAGCTACATACGTAAGTGTAGTAATGGCAGCTGTACTGATATAGAGTACAGTCTACTGTCAATCAATCGTACTACAGTCTGTGACTCTAAGTATAGATACTGTACATCTGTATAGTATCTAATATACATGAGAGCTATTAGTGTATACACTAATACATAAGTATACAGACGATGACTCGATAGAGTATGCTCTAGCCTCAATAGAGTTACTGCACATATTACTACTGTGTAATATGTAGATCAGATGTGTGCGATATATGCAGACTTCTACTCCAGATCAGATTTCTCATCTCGGACTGAGAATGACAATATGGACTTATACCCCTAGTAATGCAGCATTAGACCGGGCATATTAGTCGAGTTACAGAAATAGACAGATTCACTGGGAGATAAGGTCCATGTATGAGCATTAGAAGTATGGGGTTTAGGTTGACCTCCAATTTAGAGTTCAAGGTATATCCCGCTCTGCGGTCTGGGGGACTACCTTGGATTTCTGATCTGGACTGCTCACTAGCACTAAAGGTACTGTCTTCAGATTATAGTCCGGGCTTAGGTCTCCAATACTGATTGACAGCTGTCATATGGGACTGAAGGTACTGTCTTCAGAATCTGACTAGAGGATAAGGTCTCAGTACTAATCAGCTGCTATATCTCAGTCAGTATATGAGCAGACACGTTAGACTGTAGAGTAGAGTATGTCTATGCAGTACTCCGCGTCCTATAGATATACAGTACTTAAACAGGACGAGACAGTGATGGATACTAGTGAGATAGTTGACATGTTGTTAAAGGAGGCGATATGCAGGGATATACATGAGGACATATTCAAGGACTTCATCGCAGTCAATAGGGAGATAATCATGAAGTACGGACTGCTTGAGAACGCAAGGCAGTACCATGATATGGTGCTTCAGCTAGGCTTGCTTGGCAGTCTGTCCATTAAGGATGTGCTTAGAGAGTGGAGACTGAATAGAGTGACAGCTGCTGATCTGCATACATTAGACTGGATATCTGATCAGTGGTATGAATTGGGCACCATCAAGACTATAGGTAAGTACAGTGTAGACGTACCATCAGATGTACCTTACTCTGAATCGGAGCTGTCTAGGGTACTGATTGAGAATGCTATACTAGATGGTAGAGAGTATACTGTCAGTGGTGTACCTAATATGTACAGCCTCCTTATCAATAAGATGTATGCAGATGATGTCATGTATCTGGTGACTAATCTGCTGAAGATACTAGACAGAGAGTACACTGTAGATAAGGAGAATGAGACTGTACCACTGGACAAAGTGCTGGACTGTACAGTGCAGTCTCCTCCTGATCTAGACCTAGGAGATATCACTGCAGGTAGAACCATTCAGTATAGTGTATACGCTGACAGATCTGATGAGATAGCTGACTACTCTATAGGTATCAGTGTGGATATACCCTTCGAGACAGACGAGTACTGCTACATGATAAAGCATGAACCATACAGACAGAGACATGTGCAGGAGGCAGTACTGATGTGTGCAGTATCTGGTAAGAGTACAGTACTGATCAACACATACGACGGCAATATGTACACTATACATAACAGAATGAGCGAGTCTGATGTACAGTCATTCAATAGACTATTAAGGGCTAATCTCCATCTACATAGAGGAGGTATACCAGACAGTCTCGACTGTAATAGTGACCTACTCATGGTAGTAGATACTGAGCATAATGGCGATGATATCTATGAGTATGCAGCTGTAGTCTATGATACCAGTAAGAGAATAGTCGTAGACAGCATAGTACTGACCAACAGTAAGGCTAGGGTCAATACCAGTGCAATAGTAGATATACCTGATGGACCAGACTGTCACCGCTTCATAGTAGATACTGTAGGAGAAGACAGTACCATGGTAGACAGCTTCAAACAGTTCATCGACAGATATAAGACAGCTACTCTACTACACTACGGAGGAGCTGAAGGCAAGGACCCACTCTATGAGGGCATGAGTAAGATAGATGTCATGAGACTGTACTCTAAAGTGCATGACTGCAGCTGGAATAGACAGCGATTCGTCTTCTACAGATCGTACCCTAACATAAAGACTATACTATTTCACAGGGCACTAGAGGACTGTATATCTACTCTGATGATAGGACTTAAGCTACCACTCAATGAGTAGAGAGAAGAGACTGAACATAGAATGTGATGGGGAGTATATTAGAGATAGGACAGCTCTAATATACTATAGACTACAGCACTACACACTGAATAGTAGTACAGCTGCTATACTCTAGTATTCGGATCTGTACAGTATACTGAATAGAGTATGATATATAGTGCTGTTCTCTCCACTAAGTACCACTGTAACTATAATAGTAGTAAGTTAGTGCAGCTACTATACTCTATACAGATCTGATTAACTGTGTAATATATAATACTGTTCTCTCTACTAAGTACATCATATACTCTAGTAGGCAGTACTGTCCTTCTGCTCAGTGCAGCTGCTATACTATCTAGTCAGTGCTGTAATCTATAGTATATTAGATCTGTGCTTAGTAGGGAGAACAGTATACTGTAAGATCTGACTATTAGAGTATGTAGCTGTACTGATATATAGAGTACAGCACTTAAGTCACTGTCTAGATTATAGTCTGTAAGGAAGTCCTTAATAAGACTGTCCTTTTAAGGGTCATCTGATCGAGATCCAGGACTTATACTACTATAGATGGAGTCAGTATCAGTACCTATACTGCATAGATTAGTATTACTGTATATTAGAGGACAGCTACACATCTGTATGGGTATCTCCTATGTCTGTACTGTAGATCAGACTGCTCTCTCTAGTACAGAGAATAGCCATACTACTCTTGAGCTAAGCATATATTAGCAGTGTCCGTGCTAATATATATGTACATATAGATGGAGGATTAGAGGTCTAGAGTCTAGATAGTGAAGAGCTGTCTACACTGCTCAGCGTTAAGTACAGTCACGTTATACTTAGTGTTCTTACCTATATTCTCTATGCTGCCGTAAGTCTTGATCAGATTGAGTGCTCTCTTGACTCCTATACCTGGCAGCTTCTGATTATAGTCACAGCCACATAGTATGCAGAAATCGAGGAACTGCTTGGGTGTAAGGCCTGTCTCCTTAAGCAGCTTAGCATACCTGACTATGATGCAGCTGTCCACATCTATCCTAGTGATTATGTCGCATCCCATAGCTAAGCAGTCAGTATCTGTTGTCAATATGTAGTGGATCTTACCCTGCTTAAGTAGAGTACAGGCATAGGTCTCTGCTTCACCATCAGCTGTAATACACTTATAGCCATTACTCTCTATAATCTCCTTGAATACCTCATTGAAGATGCTGGGCAGCTTATACGTATAGGTGAGAATCTTACGTACTGACTCTACATCTCCCTTCTGTATATCCTTCTGCATCTTCTCCCTCATCCTGTCCTTACTGGCCTTCCTACTATTACACGCGTTCTCTATCTTAAGGTCAGGCTTATCTCCATCTAGTAGGAAGATGAACTCTATCTCTCTCTTACTCTTGATGTAGTTGAACAGCTGCACTATCTTATCAGCTAGTCCTCTGCATATGACCTTATCATTGTTCTTCTCTATCTGTACACGCTGCTCATTATCTAGTATGATATCATCGTCCATTATAGCATAGAAGTCGCTAAGGAAGCCAGGTAGATACTTGTATATATAGATGGATGAGTCCACTGCCACTACCTTGCCCTCAAGCAGTGCAGTATCTATATTAACCAGCACCTCCTTGCAGTCCTTAACGAGTTGCATTAGGTTCTTGATACCCATTTCTTACGATAGTATATATATATACTGCGTACCATCGATACTATGGACTGTATCTTGAGTACTGAGTAGAGTAGAGAGATCAGTCTTCCTATCTGTCCTATTAATCAGACTAGTAATCAGCTGCAGTCTGTCCTACTAATCAGACTACTAATCAGCTGTACATCTGCACTACTAACGACCGAAGGGAACGACCGAAGGGAACGACTGGAAGGAGTAGCCGACGAAGGAGGCGTTGTAGTCGAGGAATGAACGACCGAAGGGAGTAGCCGACGAAGGAGGCGTTGACGTTGGCGTCATCAGTCCCATCTGTAGTAGAAGTCAGTCTCTCCATCCATACTATTAATCAGACCACCATCTATACCCTATACTAGTATCTGTACAGTAGAGAGATATAAGCTGTACTATAGAAAGAGAATGGATACGATAGACAGTGTATATCTACATACTGACGGAGATAATATGAAGTAGATAGTCTGCGATCTAATGACTGAAGATGGACAGTACTACACTATAGTCGGTAATCAGAATAGTGATGAACTGCCTGCATTCATGTACGATATCATAGCTAATGCTAGGACAGTATACATAGATCTACCAGCAGATATAGAGGTAGACTACAATAGAATAGTACAGCTGAATGATCAGATTGATATCAGTATTAGAACTCCCAGATGAGCAGCTGCATTAGTGTATATATATAGTACCATACGCGGTACTATATAGTATCCCTTCATTTCCTCCAGTCTGATCCAGTATAACAGTACCCATTCTCCTATCCTCTTATCACACTATCCCCTCCCTCCTCCATCTAGAGTCTAGGACAGCATAGCCTCTAATATAGCTCTATCTAGGACCATATTGGCTGCTATCTTCATAGCTCGCTTCAGCTTCTCCTCTACTTCAGTCCATAGCTTATCCAGCTCCTCTCTAGAGAACTCCATAAAGTAGACCTTGCCATTATGCACCTGTACTAGGCCTATAAGTGGTGACTCGTACACTGATAGTACGTAGTCTAGATAGGGTGTAAATGCCTTATAGTAGGCTAGTAATTGGTACAGATCTGTCCTCCTCTGGTACATCTTGGTCTTGTTGAACGGGCCATGTACTCTGTTCTTAATCTCGATGATGCCCTTGAACTCTCCATCTGTCTTATAGCAGATCCCGTCTACTACTCCACCTATAATGCAGTCATCACTCACGTAGTAATAGTGCTTCTCTCTATTGGGACTGACTACCAGATTCCTATACTTCTCGCTGCTCTTGAAGTAGTCAGCCAGCTTATCGAATGCAGTAGACTCCTTGACTAGACCCCTAGCTTTCACTATCTCTGACTTGATCTGTGGGTCGATACTCTCCAGAAACTGATGCTGCTCCTTCGTAATGGTCTCACTATTGATTATCTCAGTGGCCTTCTGTATCAGCTCTGGATCATCAATAACTATCTCCTCCTCTATCACCTCCGCCTTATAGTAGTATCTCAGCAGCACCTCATTAATAGCCTCCTCCTGTGTCATGTAGGGACTGTCCCCTACGAATGCAGCTAACATAGTAGCAGGTATATACAATTGTCTATTCATATTTATATAGCTATACTATACAGCACTATACAATAATCAGCCTACTGTAGAGTACTGTCTATTAGATGTACTGACAGTGGATTATGCCTACTGAACAGATGTAGAGAATAGACGACGAGATAATAGTAATGAGACTGAGCTGTCACGCTAATCAGTATTAGTAATCAGATGTAGAGACTGCTGAATAGGACTGTAGTACAGACGGGTCAATAGATATACAGCACAGACCGAGCTGTCGCGACAGCTCGCGAGTTCTGTAAGAACTCGGACTACTGAATGAGATCGGACTGTAATACAGTGAGCGGCATCTACTATTCTGAGTGACAGTACACCTATATAATCGGAGTACAAAATGGCACTCCTTACACAAGAGTACGAGAACTTCGCACTGGTGCTTGATCCTAAGCATAGTGATATATGGCAGATGTATAAGAAGCACTTTGCTGCTATCTGGTCAGAGGATGAGGTCTCTCTGAATGATGATCTAGATCATTGGAATAACATCCTCACTGAAGATGAGAGACAGTGCATCAAGTATGTACTGGCCTACTTCGCATCTAGTGATGGTATAGTGAATGCTAATCTGATAGAGCGATTCATACAGGAGATTACACTGTATGAGGCTAAGTGCTTCTACGGATTCCAGATAGCTATGGAGAATGTACATGCTAGGATGTATATGATACTACTGGAGACATACGTGCCTAATCTTGATGAGAGGAGACATCTGACTAATAGTATACATACTGTTAAGAGCATTAAGATGAAGGCAGACTGGACCATTAAGTGGATCAATGACAGAGAGGCCTGTCTACCACAGAGGATAGTGGCCTTCGCTATAGTAGAGGGAGTCTTCTTCTCAGGCTCATTCTGTATCATATTCTGGATGAAGAAGAGGGGACTGCTACCAGGACTAGTCCAGTCTAATGAGCTGATCAGTAGAGATGAAGGACTGCACTGTGACTTCGCAGTACTGCTCTACACTAAGAAGCTGCTAAGTAGTGAGCGCTTATCTGAGAAGACAGTCCATGATATGATGGAGTCTGCTATGGTCTGTGAGCGAGAATTCATCAGAGAGTCTATACCTAAGCCCATGCTAGGCATGAATCAAGACCTGATGATAAAGTACGTAGAGTATGTAGCTGACAGACTACTAGTATCACTAGGGTACAGTAAACTGTACAATGCAGAGAATCCCTTCGACTGGATGAACCTCATCTCCATAGATGGACGCACCAACTTCTTCGAGAGGAAGGTCAGTGAGTATCAGAAGTACACTAAGGAGAAGTTCAACGTCCTATCCCTCGATGAACTCAAGTAGAGACAGTACATATTAGCCCATATCATACTAATATGTATCAGCCGTAAAGTAGTAATAGTAGTCAGGGACTGTCCATTCTATCTCTAGTAATCAGACCACTGAACAGTACTATCTACTGTCTATATAGAAGTACAGTCACAGTCCACTCACTCTATCTACTCTACATCACATCTGTATCTAAGTCAGTATCAGATCTGTCTCTAATTACTGCAGTACATTCTCCTAGTAGTCAGTCTGCATACTACGTCTAGTAATCAGTGTAATAGTCCGAGCATCATGGAGATATGACAGCTCATCTGTACTAGAGAGCAGTCCGATCTGTACCACTAATCAGTACACTCATCTGTATCATAGACAGCCTGATCTGTACCACTAATCAGTACGGATGCTGCACTCTAGTACTATTCTCTACACTGTAGTATAATGGATGGAGTCTGTACCCAGAACATAAGTAGACAGTATCTACCCTACTGCTGAGGATATACACATACTACAGGACTGTACTCTACTTTGAAGCTGCTCACTCTATCTACTATGTGTGTATCTAAGTACAGTCTATACATATGGTATTGAACAGTATATACAGCTGTCCATCACCACAGCGTAGCACATTCACCTACTACTATAGATCATTGCAGATCTATATGTCAGTACTCTCTCTAGTCAGTATGCAACTGCTTACTTATAGTATTGAGTATACTACTAGTGTACAGTAGACTACAGTAGCAATAGTACTTATTATAGCGGATATAAACACAGAGTAGCACGATGATATCCGACGATAGTCTGTTAAGAGAGACAGTAGTTGATCTGATCAGTAGTGAGTCTGCGGTAGATAGGTTCAGACAGTTCCTCACTAACAGTGATGTAGGTACTAGAGCTGGAGAACAGTGGGTGAACAGTGTGATGGATATGCTATTACAGTATACAGCTGAACAAGATGATGTCTACGATCTCTTCGACAGTATTAGGGAGATTACTGCACAGTATCTACCTGAGGAAGGTAGTGGTGTATTCAGTCAGGAGAGATGGACTGAGAGAGCACAGAATAGAGCTAGGTATATAGTGGGTACGTTACCATCTGACTTTCAGCCCAGATCCATACTAGATGTAGGCTGTTCAGAGGGCAGTATTACATCTGCACTTAGAGAGTACTATGAGATACCTGCAGAGAATGTACACGGTATAGATGTCAGATGTGATACTAGACTACAGGAGGAGCCTGACTTCACATTCACGCAGATAGAGGCTGGACAGACTCTACCATTTGAGGATGGATTCTTCGACCTGATCACTGCATCTATGGTACTGCATCACGTGAGTAATCCCCCAGGAGACAGTACTGTACAAGGGGACAATACTGAAGGAGTAGTACAGCTGCTCGATGAACTGTACAGGGTGATGAGTCCTGGTGGCTATATAGTGATAACTGAGCATGATATTGACAGACTTATGCAGGGAGAGACAATGACTGATCTGGGAGAGTGGAGGATCAGTATGGCTGCCTACCTCAATATGGTACACGCATTCTATGATATAGTGCTGTCCAATCCTCAGAGTCTGTCTGCTGAACAGTTCGACCAGGAGTACAGTGCAGTATATAGATCTGCTATAGACTGGTCTGAGATACTGATCAGTGCAGGCTACTTGAAGTATAATGAACTGCTACAGACTGGTCCCAATATAATGAACAGATTCACTCTAGTAGGGCATAAGGCACAGACTACGGATGTATCTCAAGTGGAGCAGGATATAGTGCAGCTGCTTAACATATGGACTGATGATCAGCTCTATGAACAGTTCCTAGCATATATTAGGGCACATCCCCTAGCTAATCGTAACAGAAGACTGGAGACTGAACTAGTACAGTTCATCAACAGGACAGGATCTAATACCGTAGATGACTATGAACTGTATAGGAATATTAGACAGCTGATCACCATTAATATCAGAGACATTAGGAGCAGATACACTAATCGGTACCTAAGGAGTATCACTAACGATACACGCAGCGTTACTAGCAATAACACTGAAGTAGTATACAGCGCATTCATAGACAGTATGGATATAGAGTCCATATACAATAGACAGAGACCAGGTAACTATGTAGTAGTCATGTCTGCTAATGCTGCGATCAGTATCTTCGACTACTACATCTTTGGTCCTACTGCAGAGGAGAGACAGCTACCAACAGTATCGAGTACAGTACCTAATACTGCAGAGCTGCTATCTAGTATAGGCTATGTATATACTGACATCACTACCAGTAGTCCTGGAGGAGTGTCCTACTCACTGTACAGGAAACCACCTACTGCACATCAAGAGGGTACAGTGAAGACTGTACAGCAGCATTATGATAGTAAGCAGCCTGTTCCACTGACTGAATCTAGAGTCAGATACGCTAGATCCTTCAACAACTGGGTGAAGAGTACACTGATCAATACGTACGTTGGGCCTGGAGACTTAGTCATAGACTTCGCTGGAGGAAGAGGTGGAGATATCCTTAAGTATATGCATGCAGGTGCAGCTGAACTACTCATAATAGATCTGTCAGAGGAGTCCATCAGAGAAGCACAAGAGAGAGCTGCATCCATAAGGAATAATACTATGATAGTACGTACGATGACTGCAGATATAGGTACTAATATAGTAAATGATATAGCCAATGTGATGAATAACAGAAATGTCTCGGTGGTTAGTATACAGTTTGCATTACACTACCTATTAGACGACTGGGACAGATTCTACACTGTACTGGATAATATGGATGCACTGCTTAAGGAGGGTGGCTATGCAATCATCACAGTACCAGATGCTGCATACTTGAGGAGGAGACTGCAGAACACTAACGAGTTCGGTAATGAGCTGTACAGAATAACTGTACTAGATGAAGGTACAGATGACAGGCCCATGAGATACTCGTTCTATCTGGAGGATGCTATAGATAATCTACCTGAATATATAGTAGATGTGTCAGAGCTGAATGCTGGAGTACAGGAGTTAGGATGGGAGCTGATACTAGATCAGAACTTCACCGACTACTATAAGAGCAGTGATCGTACAGTAGATCAGCTCGAGCTCATGAAGAAGATAGTCAACTTCAGACCCGATGGCACATTCCCAGCTGACAACTGGGAGATAGTACAGATATACAAGGTACTAGTCTACCAGAAGACAGCACTATTCTTCTAAGCCATATACTTCCACAGTATACCCCCATTATATGATCATACTCCTATTCATATAATGCACTACTCATCATCTATATCATCCAGACTGACTCCATGGTTTATCTTGACAGACTGTCTCTCTCTATTAGACTGCTGGTCCATACTGCTCTGTTGCAGCTTACTACTCTGCTGTCCACCGTACTGATGACTACTCTGCTGTCCACCGTACTGAGGTACAGTACTATACTGCTGTGGATACTGTTGGTGTACAGTACTATACTGTTGGGGTATAGGTCCGTACTGCTGAGGTATAGGTCCGTACTGATACGGATTCTGCTGGGGCATATTCCCATACTGTTGAGGAGGATACTGTTGCTTAGGAGCTGGACCAGGCGGAGGAGGAGCAGCTGTACTATCACTACCTCCTCCAGTGAACATAGTGACCAGTCCGATAGCGTCATTCATCCAGTCAGCCATAGTAACTGAGCCATCATTAGCGTATGATCCAGCTGTATTACTAAGACCAGTAGCCAGCTTATCCTTGGTTACTCCTAGTGTACGCAGCATATTAGATATGGTCTCGAACTTAGCTATCACGAAGACTATAATTATGTTGACTACCACGAATGCCATCAGTCTGATACCTACGGGTATACTAGTGACAGAGAAGGGATCTCCTTCGCCTTCTCCGAACTTGATCTGCCTGATCAGCGCATCATGCATGTCCATGTTAGCTAGTATAGCATTCATAGCCTCTCTAGTATTATATCCCCACAGACTGTCTATCGCCCAGCAGATCAGCTTATACATCAGGACCAGTCCTCTCTTAATTAGAGTGTACATGAACTCATTATCCACTATGCTCTTCAGCTCCCTATATGCTATGTACATCTCATTCAAGTGGGTCAGTACCTCCCTAGTACTCATCTGTGTAATATCTGCATTATACGTAGCTGACATGATGGGGTGCAGATTGTACTGCTTACCTCTATTGAATAGTGCATAGTACTTGGCTCTGACCTCATGCCACAGCCTCTCCACCACCTTCCTATTCCTCTTGAACCTCTCGAAGTTGATGTCCTTCCGTAGCTTGACTGGTACTCTTCTGACGTACTTCTGTCTCAGCTCATCCTCCAATCTATCCAGTGTAATATCTCTATGACTGCTCATACTCTCCTCAGTACTGTCAGAGTATCTGCTACCATCATCAGTGCTGCCACTCACACTATCCTCATCATCAGTACTACCACTCACACTATCCTCATCATCTGTACTACCACTCACACTATCCTCATCATCAGTACTATGAGACAGTTCTCTACTATCACTACCACTATCGTAGCTACTCAGTACTATAACTTCAGATGATGAGTCTGATCTACTGATACTACGACTTCTCCTCCTATCTCTACTCCTACTTCTACTAGTGCTACTCCTTCTATCTCTACTCTTCCTCTCAGTACGTCTACTCCTGTCAGTTCTCCGCACAGTACTACCCTTTCTACTAGTACTGTCTCTCCTACTCTGTACAGTACTGTCTCTCCTACCTAATCTGCTATCAGTTCTCTGTCTATTACTCCTACTACTCTTCTGCAGAGTACTGTCTCTTCTACTCTTACTCTTATCAGTCCTGCCTCTATCATTTCCATCTCTAGGGTCAGTCTTCTGTACAGATCTGTCTATCACCTCTATCCCTACATTAGATATTGAGCTCTGATTACTCTCCTGATCATACTGTATTCTAGGTGAGGAGTTGGGACTGATGTTGTTCTTATTAAGCCTCATGCTACGGATCTTACGCCTATCTACTCTACGATTGTTAATGGTATAGACTGGCTGCTCTATAGTATCAGCTCTCACACTCCCAGTCCTATTCCCAGTATCAGTCCCCGTACTCCTGGTCTTATTCCCAGTATCAGTCCCCGTACTCCTGGTCTGTTCTCTCGTGTTATCGGTAGACTGTTCATTAGGGAGAGTCTTGGGCTGTCTACGCTGTCTCCTCAGTGTAGTGCCATTCCTGTTATCTGTATCAGTGGTGGGTCTGACTGAAGTAGCAGGTGAAGGTACAGTACTGTGGACAGTACCTCTCTTGCCTTTGACCTTGGGCGGTCCTCTATTAGGCACTGGCCTTCGTACTTCCATCTTTAGAGGACAGTACACTATAAAATGACTCGGTCATAAAAGGTATACTTCCTATCTGATACCCTGGTAAAATATATAATGGCACAACAGATACAGACGTACTCTCTCAATAGGAGAGGTAAGAGGACTGTACCTACATCCATAAGTACTGGTATAGGAAGACTGAATGATGAACAGAGACGTAACACTCAGGAGATCAACAAGGCTATACGTAAGTTCTTCCAGGGTCCATCCATCGATATACAGAACATAGGATTCAGGCTGTTCTCATGGGAGGAGCTAGTCAATGGTAACAGAGTCAGAATAGCTAACATCAATGACGGTAACTACGACAGTATCAACAGTATGCTGACAGGTACATCTGACTATAACTCTCACTGTAAGAGCTGTCATGGCAGTATAGATACCTGCCCTGGACACTTCGGTATTATAGAGTTCGCAGAGCCTATAGTGCACCCAGCTAGGTACTTCGTAACGGATATAGTCAATATACTGAAGTCAGTCTGTAGTACATGTGGCAGTCTAGTACTAGCAAGGAATACTGTCAGAGATATAGTAGCTAATGCTCCACAGGATGAGTCCAGAAGACTAGCACTGATTGCGAAGAGAAGTGAGGCAGCTGAGACATGCTATTATGGCACTAACTGTGTCAGAATGAGAGAGATCAAGAGTGAGATAGTGGACAATATCGCACACTTCTACTACAATGGTAAGAAGAGGACTCCCATTACAGCCCGTATGATCTACAACATATTCAACATCATATCCAACGAAGATGCAGAACTGCTCGGATTCAAGGGCGGATCTCATCCCCGTAACTTAGTACTATTCGGTATACCTGTTATTCCTCCATGTAGCAGGCCACCTACCATGACTGAGAGTGGAGAGCTGAAGTCCAGTGTACTTACAGAGCTGTATAGGAGAGTGATAGAGGCTAACAATGCACTAGCAAGAAGTACAGCTACTGTTAAGGACACCAGACAGTTGTCAGCTGCTGTATACAATCTGATGTTCAGAGGGCCTAATGACCATACTATGACGGATAACATCAGCATCAAGGTCAAGATAACTGACAAGTATAATGGTGTCATTAGAGGGCAGATACTGGGCAAGAACATCATCAACTCTGGTAGATCAGTAGTAGTCTGCGATCCCACTCTTAGATTCGGAGAGATAGGCTTCCCAAGGGAACTGGCTAGGAGAATGACAGTGACTGAGACTGTCACTGAGTCTAATATCAGCAGACTGAATATGTACCTAAGGAGGGGACTGATCACTAAGTACAGGCCCTTGAGTGATCCTGTTAAAAGCATATATGAGATCACTATCATGGATAAGAATAGATACAGTACTGTACTACAGCCGGGAGATCTAGTAGAGAGACAGCTTATGGATGGAGACTATGTGCTGTCCTTTAGACAGCCTGTGTTGACTAAGCTGTCCATGCTGGGCAACAGAATCAGACTGAGAGAGGGCTATACCTTCGCATGTCATATGGCTGAGACTACTGCTCGTAACATGGACTTTGATGGGGATGAAGTCAATGTACATGCTCCTACTGACATTGAAGCTATGAATCAAGTAGCTAACTATGTATCCAGCAGAATGAACATCATGGACCCTCGTAACAATATGGTGGCTATGGCTGTAGTATATGATGGACTAATCAGTATCTACCTAATGATGATGAATCCAGAGAAGCCTTCAGTAGAGGAGTTCAGAGACCTGCTCTCAGTCATCACTAATAAGACAGACCTCATTACTCTAGGACAGAGAGCATCTGCTCTCGGAGTGACAGATCTGATCTCCTATAGGATGGTATTCAGTGCACTTCTACCTGCAGGTCTGTACTATAAGAAGAATGATGTAGTGATAGTAGATGGTATACTGCTAGAGGGTATCATTGGTAAGAATCACATAGGACATGCTAGAGATACCATCATACAGCAGATACTACTTGACTTTGGAGACCAGAGAGCAGCTGACTTCATTACAGATGTATACTTCCTCCTTACTAGATACTTGAGTAGAAGAGGCTTCTCAGTAGGCTATAAAGATACACTGATAGATGAGTCTGTAAGGCAACACATCAATGAGGAACTGGATGCTATGTCTGCACAGATACTGCTAATGACCAGTCAGTCTACTAATGAGATGGAACGTAGGTATACTGAGAAGCGTATAATAGATGTGATCAGTAACTATACAGAGAGACTGTTCAAGTACAATAAGGATAATGCTCCGCAGGACAATAGGTTCGTGACCATGATAGACTCTGGAGCTAAGGGTAAGAATACAGAGTTCGGTACTATGACTGCCTTCGTAGGACAGAGATACAGTCAAGGTACTAGAATGAAGATGCAGCTGACTGACAATACTAGAGCATCTATATACTATAGACCAGGAGATAACAGTCCCAGTGCTAGAGGATTTGTGATGCACTCCTATACTGAAGGTCTGACTCCACAGGAAGTGATCTTCAACCAGATCAACGCTAGAGACGACATAGTAGTCATGATGATGGGTACACCTGACACTGGATCTCTCAGTCACCAGATGACCAGAGTACTAGAGAATGTGCGCACTAGAGACGGCAATATAGTCAATCCTGATGGCAGACTGGTCCAGCCAATGTACGGAGGAGATGGTATGGATGCTGAGAGAATGACAGCTGTCCGTACTCCAATGGGTCACGTCAATACCTTCGCTAATCTGCGTCGTATAGTGGGCAGACTCAACGCTGCTAGAGGTGCACCCAATACAGAGGCTGAAGGAGTTCGTGAAGATGTAGAGTATGCAGAAGAGGACGAGATAGAGCATGCAATGGAGGTGTACGAGGAACTCGAGTATTAACGAGAGTTCCGACAGATGCACAGCAGATGCGAGGAGCTGGAATACTGAGAGCAGAGAGAAGCGATGCGACAGATATGACAGCGACGACAGATGCACAGCAGTGGAATACTGATGTGTATGGTAAATGTAGACTGATTACAGGATAGAGACAGACTGATATGTACATACATTATACTGCGTAGTACAGTATAATGTATAGATAGACTGACTGATTCTGGAGTACAGATGTAAGACTGACTTATAGTACTGTCAAGCAGTCTGTACTATAGACTGATAGATGGACTGTTACTATGCAATCATAGTGCATGAGATGATACATTATATCGTACTATGAGGTATAATGTATGGACAGATATGGGCTCTATTCTAGTAGTATAGTGTAGAGAAGGTATATACTGTACGGACTTATATATGGTCCACTGGTAAGTACAGACGGGATGATTCGTCTACGTATTGTATGGCTATTACATCTAGAGTATCTGGATAAGTAGTGCATCTTCTCCAGCTACCAGAGGACATAGTACAGAGTACACCTCTAGTATATAGGTAGAGATTCCTCTTACTGTCTACTAGTATACAGTGCAGTATCTTAATAGTATCTATATCTGTAGGAGGATACTTCTTATCTAGTATCTGCTGCCATTCATCCATAGTATTAGTGTCTAGACTGAGTGTAGATAGATAGTGTGATAGTATACTGGTTCCAGTCTACAGTTAACATCGTGGTCTGTATAGTTGATCAGTTCCTCAAGATACTGAGATATACGCAGTAGATCAGTCTTATCTTCATATGTACATTCTACAGTGTAGTACTCATATAGATTGCAGTACAGCTACTATACTGATCTACATCTATATACAGACTGTCTACTACATATATCTACTAACTGTACTATACATCTATGATAGACAGTACTAATACTGTCCAGGATGTATCCCAGGCAATAAGCTGTAAATCTAGTATAATACAGCTGCTATATTATTCATACTATCAGGGATCAGTACTTCTACTAGACTGACTCTATACTACAGCATCTACTACAGTACAGTACGAATAATGTAGGCAGACTGACTAATAGAGACAGCTTGATCAGCTCTACGTCTAGTAGAATAGACAGTATGGATCCATCTCATGTACAGTACCATAATCTTATGGATCTGTCCACTACATCTACTAGAGAATGAACCAGTATACAAGAGAGACAGTATGCATACTGTCCTCCACCTATACTAGAGCATAGTACGAGTAATATAGCAGCTGTACTGATATATTACACCATATACAAGAGGGACAGTACATGTACTGTTCTAGATAGATGATCAGTAGAGGTGTAGCTACAATCCATCCAGTAGCATGAGCAGTAATAGCAACAGTCCCAGTATAGATACTGTTATGTAGTGTATGAGACTGACACAAGTAGCTATACTGTACCTCGTACTGTATAGGGAGATGATGTACGCAGACAGTATAGTAAATACTGCATATACTATAGTACAGATGGCGAATACTATCTCTGTATCTCCATATACAGTATGCATTTACCGCAGTATGATCAATGGTCTAGTCTATATCTATACACTGTACTTATCATAGACAGTTCCATACTGTCCAGGCTGTATCCCACTACTAGTGGTGTATACTGTACGGTATACAGTCCCATGAGCAGATATATATCTGCTCTACTGTATCTGCCAGAGTCAGACTGGGTAACAGCACTGTATACTACAGAGATCAGACTCCACTCTTACTCCTATAGCTCAGTGTAGATAATATATTAGCTGCAGCTGATATATACATTATATACTGAGATAGTGAAGGGACACAGTCCGGAGATTGTACTAGGGAAGACAGGCACTTCAGTCTACTATCACTATCTTTAGTCCTCTCTTCTTAGCCATACCTATAGTAGAAGCAGTACCTTTACCACTAGCATCGAAGGCGATTACTACAGTATCATCTCCTACGTACTCTATCACCGTGACGTATATACATCACGTGCGACTATTAAGTCGCTTCACTTTATTACGTATAGGGCCAGCAGCTCTACCATATAGATTCCAATACGCAGGAAATACCTTACACACTATGGAGTACTGCTCACAGTACTGACGAGCTAATGGGTCTGCTCCCTTACAGTCTCTACATACTACTTCGCTTATATCGTACTGACTGAGTATCTCCTCTACAGTACTGTACTTATTGTAGTCAATAACTGCACCAGATATCACACTGTTCCCTCGATGATATCTGCCACTATCTAGTAGTACAGTCCCTATACTCCTACGTATAGAGTGGATCTGCCTAGTAGTACAATCGATCCATCTAGTAGTACAGCTGCTCTATCTGGTAGTACGATCGATCCATCTAGTGGTCCAGCTGCTGTTCATCTATACATCTACTTAGTATATCCATATGATAGACAGCTTCTATATCTGCACAGTATCTAGTAGTAATGCAGCTGCTCTATATTCAGTAGTATAGCATAGATCTGTCTAGTAGTACAGCTGTTATATATCAATGCATCCCTTCAGTAGATTAGTTCAGTGCATATATCCATCAGTATGAGGGATCTGTCCAGTAGTACAGCATCTATCATTAGTACGTGCTGATCTAGTAGTATAGCTGTACTATGTATGTACTCTGTCAATAGAGATATCACCCTATTATACTGGTGATATATCTACACACTATTCTCCCTTCAGTTCCTCTCCATCTCCTAAGCTGTATCTCTACTGTTCATCATACCATGGCTGTAAGACATCATCATAGTCGTAGAGCTGCTTCACGAGATCTACTGGGACATTAGCCTTACAGTGATCACATCTGATACAGTACATACCGTCGGGTATGACTAGTATATACCTGCACATCCAGCATCTGTCATGTACTCCATCTCCTAGTATACTAGTGAGCAGTCTATCATAGAGCAGTCTGTCTACCTCTGTATCTTCCTTGAATAAGCTGTACTCTGTGTAGCCAGTATCATCATGATATCTAGTGAATGACTCGTACTCTGCGACGTAGTGTTCAGTAGAGAACCAGGTACAGTCCCTCTCTTCATCAGTACTGATGAAGTTATCTATCAGTCGTCTTACTGTGGGACTGTCTGTACTAATATCCTGTAGATTCTTAGCAGCATCCTCCTTACTGATCAATCCTTCATCTAGTAGTACAGCTCTGACTCTATCATTGAGTACAGTCCTCATATGCACTATCTCTCCTAGTAGATTAGTCTGCTTATCCACTATGAAGTCAGTACTGTCCTCTCCAACAGTATCGTTCAGTATCTCCTCTGTCCACTTAGCAGTACACTTTATACAGAAGAGCATAGTGGATCTACTCAATCGGTCTACTATATCAGTCCTCTTAACGGTTGCATTACAGCACTTAGTAACGATATGCTTGTCCATATGTTTACCACTAGTGTAAATGAGCATACACATACAGTCTATAAGTGCTATGGTAGAGGAGATCTATCAGTATATAGTGACTTATAATGTAGTGAGTGGACCTTATCCTCATGAGAGGTGCAATAGACTCTGGGCGTAAGACAGCTGCTAATACTCTGAATAAGCAGCCTAGTAAGCCCTACGTAGAGACTCTGATCGATAAGCTAGAACTCATGGTAGTCAATCCAGTTAGTGACAGACTGACTAAGGCAGAGCTGTACATGTACTATTGGTACACTGTTGTCATAGATTAGTGAGCAGTCGCCATACATATCTCCATCCTATGACTATATACACAGACTGTAGTATCCTGATCATCACTACAGAACATCATCTACAGTATCATATCCATCACTGTACTCTCCTCCTCGTATACAGCTCAGATATACTTATCCTACTACTAGTACTATCACTATTATTCCTATTGCTGTTATACCTAGTATAGTTCCTATCTCCATCTCGTTTATCAGTCTGTATACTATATGCCGATCAGTACTACAGTAACTGACTAGTACAGAGACCAGACTGTCTAATACATACTACTCAGATCTGTCTACTAATTAGTACTTCATACTGAAGAGTAATACAGACTAAGTAGGAGTACAGTATTCAGACTGATACGCACTAGATGGGAGTATATATTACCCGGCTTATATGAGTAATATATACACTAGATGGCCTACTTCTTCAATGGCACAGTGCCTGCTGAGTGTCTAAGGGTATAGATAGAGGGTCTCTTCCAGTCGTGACCAGTCACTTTCTCTGACATGATGTATATGTCTCCGTGCTGTAAGTGTACTGTCATAGTACTAGATGCAGGATTCTTGTGGTGATACCATCTGAATGAGAGTGGATACTCTGCACCTAGTCGACAGCCTATCACTACTCTTCTCTCAGTGTCTCCATGCCAGCCTATGTAGCACTTCTCAGTATCATAGTAGTAGTTACTCTCTACCTTCAAGTCTATGTCAGTATTCAGGCTGTTCTTGACTATCTCTATGATCTTAAGTCTCAGCTTATTGAGTACAGGTACCTGACTGTATCCTATAACAGTACCCTTCTTCTCCTGATAGTTGGGAGGACTGTCCTCATCTGAGAAGCAGAGATTATACCTGGCCTTCTTATTGACTACTCTACCCTTAAGCCAGGCCTTAGTATCGTAAGGTAATGCAGTCTGTTCATTGAGTAGATCGTCAGCTGCACCATCTCCAAGTAGTAGCTGTACACCATCTGTTATGATGAGCAGTACTGCGCCTTCACCCTGGTAGTCTACTACATTCAGTTCCTTGAATAGATCGATCAGCTCTATGCCGCTACTATCAGGATCATCGTCCAGTCCATACTGCTCCAGTATATACCTATGTATAGCCTTAACATCAGCTACTGACAGTCCACTCTCTAATCTGCTGCCTATCCTCTCCATACCAGTATGATTCTCAGCCACATCACCAAAGGTAAGTGTAATGGTAGACTTGCTGCTCTCCATTCTATCCAGTACTGTCTGTCTGTTTACTCCACGTATAATGCAGATCAGTCCCATGAGGATTCAAGATCAGTATCAAAGTACATAGCTAGTAACCATACTGCTATGTATACTACGAGTGGACTGACTAACAGTACCATTAAGTCCTTTACCTTACTGGTCCTCTCCCTCTCCTGAGCTGTAGCATGGTATCCATTACAGATACTACACTCGTTATATATATCATGCTCACCATTCAAAGTATCAGACAGATCATCTGTACTATCTCTTCTCTTAACACGTCTAGTATTCATCCTATTTAATGACCACATTCCTTACAGTAGAACAGTCTGCTCACTTAGTAGAGTACAGCACTAATGGTACTGTCATCATCAGTAATGCATACAATCGTATACCTATAGAAGTACTGGAGCTGCCCTCTAGTACAGTGACTGAACTATTAGATGCATGCTCCAATATAGAGCAGTCATTCTCCTATCTATATGACAGCTTCACCTCCTATAGATATCTCTGCACCATCAAGTATAAGGACTATACAGTATACTGCAATACTAGAGATATAGTACCCGCTCATATCAAGACTATTATGAATATCACTACATCTCTACTAGAGTAGATATGCTCATATATTACCTGTAGTATACGTAATATATAGTAGATACGCAGTATAGTCTATCCTACTGTAATACTGGACTAGAGTACAGTAGTCTGATCTATTCAATATACTAGTGTAGAGTACAGTCTGCTCTCTCACTATACTGGGCTAGAGTACAGTAGTCTGCTCTCTCAATATACTAGTGTAGAGTACAGTCTGCTCTCTCACTATACTGGGCTAGAGTACAGTCTGTACTCTCTCTTAGAACTCGGACTGTTCTATACTATGAGTCCATTCTTCACTATATTCCTGGGAGATCCCCACTGACTGCTAGTGATCAGTACGTCATTAACTGTAGTAGTTATATTAGAATGAGTGTGTCCATACACCCATGCTATTAGTGGATCAGCTAGGAGATAAGTCAGATCACTTACGTAACCACAGTGGTCATTACTGTAGTAGATATTCCTGACTGATAGTGTAGGTGCATGGTGGGTCAGTACTATAGTATCTAGAGATCTGTCAGCCGATATAGCTATAGTATTGTCTAGCTGCTCTACTGCGTAATCATACAGGCTGTTCATATCGATATAGTTGAGCAGTCTGTTACCTATACTGATGGGCGTTCTCTTAGAGTTAACTCTACATCCTTTATATACATCTGCCCACAGAGTAGTCCCGTGTATCATCAGGTCATCTCTAAGGAGCAGCCTCTCATTACCTGGGATGAAGATGTGCACATTATCGTACTGCTTGTTGATGTCATCTAGTGCAGTATTGATACTGTTCATCTCCTGTCCGTAGTACTCATGATTGCCCGGTACGAAGAGTACATAGTCATACAGTGCAGATACCTTATCTAAGTAGACAGTCATCTGATCTATAGAGCATATGTCACCACATGCAGCCAGTACTCTGTAGTGCTCATCTATCACCTCATCAGTATTACTACCATTCTTAGTCCTCAGATTGAAGAAGGATGTATTCCTCTTCCAGTACAGCTCTATACTCTTGAGCATCTGCCCATTCTTCACCAGTTCAAAGTGAGTATCTGACATGATATCCATCAGTATAGGCCATCTACCCAATACTCCAAGCATCATATCTGTCATTTCCATGGGTATCAAATACTGTACAGTACTCCTACAGTATCATGCTGTATACAACCACTAGAGTGGTACTGTCTAGTAGTATAGATGTATAGTACTGTCTAATAGTATGGAGTTCTCATAGAGATAGTGCTGTCTTAGTCTGATTAGCAGCGACTGTAGGGGAAGATGCTGACGTAAGAGGAGATAGTGCTAGGGAAGAGATGCTGTCTGTAAGGGGAGATAGTGCTAAGGAAGAGATAGCTGTACAGATATAGTACAGAGTGGGGAGAATCATAATACTTATGTTGGAGACTGTAGCAGTCCCCTCAAGTATTATGATTGTATATACAGGGTGTTGTCTACTTAGTGTAGGAGTCTAGTTTACGCTTTATGATGTCTTTCTGGTACTGGGGTATACGATCTGATACGTATTTGTTGTATATGGTGTATCTACAGGGTATTATGACTCCAGTATTACGGTCGTAGTAGCTGTAGCTCTTTCTCTTACTATCCTCGTAGATTAAGCGATATAGGTCTATTCTCTGGTCAGCATCTACGGGCAGATACTTATGTATAGACTCTATCTTTGCTATGTAGTTGGCCATTACGAGGCAGTATCCTTTATAGAGATACTCTGCAGTGTACTCACCCTTTATCTTGATCTCTCCCTTCAGTATACGTATTCTCTTAATGAGCTCCACTCTCATCTCCTGTAGTAGACTACAGACATATCTCTTATAGAACATGCCCATACTTAGCTTACGCATGGCTGTGTTGTACTTCTCTCTATCGTTGTCTAGTAGGTAGGCTATTCTGATGTCTTCTCCGTGCTTCATATGTATCTCCGTAGCTTCTTGTAGGTCATCGTCTATGTCCATTATAGTGTCTATTACGTCCAATATGTGGTTCACTATATTGGATAGCACAGCCTTCTCGAGGATATGATCTTCATCGTAGGTATATTTGAAATGGTTCCGTGCTATATCATTGGCCGGGCTGATATAGGATGACCTATACCAACTCACTTCTATGAAGCCGTGTCTTGCTGATCTAAGAGAGATTCCATCATAGAGCCTGACTAAGAAGTCAGTGTGTTCAGGGTTGTGTCTAGGCTGTGTTATTGCATTGCCAGTCTCCCAATCGAATGTAGTTCCACAGCTAGTACACCACATATCATCGCATCCGTCACTCTTAACAACATATACATAGCAGGTAGGACACTTCTTACTATTGCTAGTGATAGACCTAAAGCTCTTGATGTCATCTCTAGTGCAGCGATGGAACTGTCTAGTACGATCGTACACTACACCACAGCTCTTACAGAGTCTGTTAGTACAGTGTACACAATCGTAGGTGGTATAGTCAGCTGCTCCTCCTACTCTGCTATAACTCACTTCGACTATGTCATTATGGCAGTTCTTGCATCTATCCACGACCTTAGTATCCTCTTCAGACTGTAAGAGATCTCTCCATATATCCTGGTAGAGATGATCAACATCGGCTATATAATTGGACTGTATATAGTCATCTGAAGAGAGGAGCAGCTTACCTATCTGCTCATCATCTACAGACACACCGACCATATCAGCCAGTCTTCTAGCCATAGCCAATCGTCTTGCAGTCCTAGGAAGATACTTATCGTACATAGACCAGTAAGTCTTCATCTTGTAGTCAAAGAGAGCACTGTCCGATACACTTCTCCCATACAGTAGTATCAAGTCCCCAATAGTATAGACATATCCACATGTAGAGCAGCTGCAACTACCAGTAAGATCAGCATAGTATTCTATACAGTGTATACACTTATCACCTGTACAGTTCTTGGAACTGGGACAGGAATAGATCTTATACTCTGATGATAGACATACAGTGCAGTCCTCACGGGTAGACCTCCTAATGCCAGTATGCACGGCAAAGGGATTATAGTAGGCTTTCTCTACAGTTATCGGATGACACCTTCTCTTAGAGCTGCTGAAGCGTAGCTTACAGTCACGCTTAAAAGACGATGTCACCCCAATGGTTGTTCTATTCGTGGTGGTTGTTCTAGGTGTTGTAGTTGTTCTTGTTGTTACGGTTGTAGTCATGTTTTCTAGTATGAATCCTACACCTTTAACTACTATCTACTATAATGATATGATGCTGTATTATACTGTCTCCATCCTCTTACGGAGCTCTATACCCTCATAGTACAGCTGTTATACACCCAATACTCCAGGGCAGTCCCTATATAAGTATCTATTCACTATCTACTTGAAGAACAGCCTCTATATGATCATCTATACAGTATACACTCTCTGTCAATTATATATACTATAGTACTGTACATCCTGACTATAAGTCTATCCAATAGTATACTCTCCATCTCGTTAGTAGTACAGCTGTACTACTAACGTATCTATCAGTATTCATCCATCTCACATACTGACCATATACTCCATACCAGTCATTCACTCCATACTGGTCATCTATTATATGCACTATTCATCACACTATCAGTCTGTAGGCACTAGCCTGAATGTGATAGAGATTCTGGTGCTGCGCTTCACTCTCTTCTCAGTACCATCATCCAGTAGTAATATGTCACTCTTCCTACTAGCTATAGCATGCTTCCACACGTATCTGGCGTCATCTCTCATGACTAATAGGGATCTCCTATTGAGCTGTACTGAGTAGAAGTGCCCATTCATATGGCTGAAGTCCATGATTACAGCACTGCCTAATGATATACATGCTACAGTATCTCCTAGCTGATACAGATCAGTATGGGCTGCTATACCCTGTCCTGGGAGATACTCATTAACTATGATCTGATTGAACAGCTGACCATCCTCAAGTAGATGCTTACTCACTCTCTCAGTTATAGCCTGCAACTCCTTAGGTAATGGACCCTTCTTCTCTATCTTCTTCTTGATGTAGTCATAGCTGTAACCATGATGCTGTACCCTTCTCTTCAGCAGATTAGTCCACTCTAATCCATTGACAGTCTCTATCAGCTCCTGCTCTTCCTCCTCACTGATGAAGTCCTCTTCGTATGTCAGTCCCTTGATTATACCATTATATACAACACTATTACTATCCATTTCCCCACTCTATACCCTAATCAGTATTACAATATACATAGTACATAGAGTACCATCTACATGTAGATTGTATAGGGACTGGACACGAGACTCTTCTCTTTAAGGGTCATTCACTAGATCTATGGCACTTATGGTACTGTCTTCTGTATAGATAGTCAGGCTGTTGGACGAGACTAGAGTACAGACCGAGCTGTCGCGACAGCTCGCGAGTTCTTACAGAACTCGGACTGCTGAATGAGACTAGAGTACAGACTGCTATACTAGTCCAGAGTATAGACTGCTATACTAGTCCAGAGTACAGACTGCTGAATGAGACTAGAGTACAGACTGCTGAATAAGACTAGAGTACAGACCGAGCTGTCGCGACAGCTCGCGAGTTCTTGCAGAACTCGGACTGCTATACTAGTCCAGAGTACAGGCTACTGAATGAGACTAGAGTATAGACTGCTATACTAGTCCAGAGTACAGACTGCTATACTAGTCCAGAGTACAAACTGCTGAATGAGACTAGAGTACAGACTGCTGAATGAGACTAGAGTATAGACTGCTATACTAGTACAGAGTATAGACTGCTGAATGAGACTAGAGTATAGACTGCTGAATAAGACTAGAGTACAGACTGCTGAATGAGACTAGAGTATAGACTGCTATACTAGTACAGAGTATAGACTGCTGAATGAGACTAGAGTATAGACTGCTGAATAAGACTAGAGTACAGACTGTAATACAGAGTAGAAGTACAGGCTACTGAATGAGACTAGAGTATAGACTGCTGAATAGATGCTGGAGCACAGACTGTAATACAGAGTAGAAGTACAGGCTGCTGAATAGATGCTGGAGCACAGACTGTAATACAGAGTAGAAGTACAG